>Ga0099807_1065327_pt1 | contig 17653 bp, 9 predicted proteins | sample OrbTnscriptome_FD_81149 | JGI IMG/M metagenome (GOLD analysis project Ga0099807, IMG submission 81149) | Coral microbial communities from Puerto Morelos, Mexico - Orbicella T R A metatranscriptome (Eukaryote Community Metatranscriptome) | ecosystem: Host-associated > Invertebrates > Cnidaria >...
CCCCCGCCACCCGCTGTGCCAGAACCCCCATTATACATGTGTGTCAGAAAAGGTGCTGGAGGACAAGCAAGACACCAAGAGCACCATGTTAGAAAGCAAATATATATTTGCCTCCTTGTATGCACCTACACTACAAAACCAAAGCTGATCACAGCATAGGCCGATCTGCTTACAAAATGTAGAATGGAAAGTTACTGCATTTGATGAGTATTACACTGATGGAGACATGGAGAGAAGAGAGTGCATGGTTTAACACCAAGCCAATTGTAAGTTGCTATTCAACAGCCAAATCACAAAAGGCATCATCATTGGTTCTGCTGATGTGAAGGCTCTGTATCAAAGTTTGGACATCACATTCCTCACAAACAGTGTACAGGTACTTGGATGAGTTTGAGGTTCTACTTAACATTGAACAGAACTTACACAGAATTAAGGGATATATTTGTGGGGTTGCTGTGATCGGCAATCATCACAGTTGCCGTGAAAGAGAATAGAACTAGGCACTACAACTGTGGCTACCATATGCTGAAGAGCCTGATAAGGTTGCCATCTTAAAGATGTTCATTGAAGCAATGAAATTTGTCCATCTGTTTGTCATGTAAAAACCAGAAGTATGCTGTTGACCATCAGAAAAAGGAGTCCTCGTTGGCCTAGAACCTACTGGGTCCTGGTGCAATTGTTTATGGCGTAAGTAGAACAGCCTGTTCATGAAGAAGGTTGACAGGAACGGGTTGAGATCAGAAGTATTCACGAGATATGTCAATAACCTAAATGTCACATATTACAATGTTGCCTTAGTCTGTAATTAATGAAAGTGAAGAACACCCTTTCCATGAAGCTTCACGAGAACAATACTGCCACGAGAAGTGTCAAGGATCCTTCTCGACTGTAGTAGAGTTCTCATGGAAAACTTTCATTGGTCACATGAACCACACAATAATTTCCCTTTAGTTCTCTGGCTATGAACAGAAGTTAAACGGAATTTCCTGCTGAATGTTAACCTTTATGATTAGTACCCTGGATTCAGTATGGACGGGTCCAGGCTCAAGCCCTAGCCCAGGTCATTTTGTTGTGTTCTTGGACAAAACACTTCGTCAGTGCCTTTCTCCACCCAGGTGTACAAACGGGTACTGGTCTGTGATGGCCTAGCATCCCATCCAGGGGGAATAGAAACACTCCTAGTCACTTCATGCTATGGAAATGAGCAATAGGTGTAGGTCTGATGGGCTCCTAGGATTGGATGCAGACTTTGCCTTCACCGACCAGTTAGTCCCAGAGAGGAAATGGGAGGTCACACACAGTGCAAACAAAAACTCTTACCTCGTAAGGATTAGAACCGACAATCTTCAAATTAGATGACCAATACTCTACTAAATAATCTATAAGGCCAGGCAGGAGCAGGTCATGTATTTGTGGCCAAAAAATAAGAGTACATTTGCAAATACAATATGCAAATAGCTGGGATGTCAAAGAAGAAATTAGTAAGCACTCCAGTAATGTTTTACAGAAAAATGATTTAACTTGAAATTCTTCGGCAAAAATAAATACACATAACTAATGAGGCAAATTTAGTTCAATCATGGTAATTACCTCAGGTTGTTTTCAGCAAGGAGTCTTTCAAGCTGTTTATTATATTTCCTTACTCTCTTCCACTCATCGCGGTTGGGTCTGGAGATAAGATTATGATAAAGCATTGAACAATTAGTCTCCCTACAGATCACATCCATTGTTAAGAGGCTGCCCTTGTAACAACCGACCACTCCGTTTTCTGCCAGAAACAGAATTTCTTCAAATTTTCTGTGTGAGAGAATTAGTCCACATGATAAACAAGAATAGCCATAATTTGGCTTTTAATGCCATTTTTCAATATTTCTGGTGATGATTTTGGAGGACGGTCCAAAACCGTTAAAATCATTCTTTTTCGAGTAAATTTAGGCATTGCGCTGAAGGCGCTGAAAAATTACACTTTTACTCAAGTACAATACAATACAAATTTTCGCGAGGAACATTCTTTGGCCCCTAAAGATCTTACTAATAACTTTTCGATTTTAAAGAAATGTACAACCAAGTTTGACTTTCTTATTTTTGAAATGTTTTTTATTCATGAACTGAGACCAAGTCTCAATGTACAATCTGACTCTATTCGTGCGAAAGTTTTTAAATAATCTTTCTCTCTCTTTTTTTTATTAATTAGTTTTACATGTTTGTTATTGTTCTAAGCACTACTTTGTAAATTCTTTTACATACTTTTACATATTTTTACTTCATTAATAATTTTCACACATTCTTACCTCTTTGTAGCTATATATATCTATGCAAATTTTACTTCTTACATCTTGCTTGATAATGACCGAAGAGCGGTTGAAATGTCGCAAACTTTTACCGTTTATTTTTATTGTCAAATGTTTTAAAAAACCCTTACTGACAATAAAACCTGCAGATCATTTTATTTCATGTTTCATCTTTTGATTAACGTTAAAATATTGGAAATCGAGCCTAAGAAACATTAATTATGATTTTTTGAAAATGCCCTACAAAGAGCCTTCAAAAAATTTAAGTGGACATGCGGCTGGTTGAAGGAGTGTTTCTCAAAAGTATAACATGATCTGGAGCCCTGACCAATATCCATGTTTAGTACTAAGGCTAGTGTGCTGGGAACAGGAAGAAAAACTTTGGGCACTAACCTTTTTGAACCACAGGAGCTCAATCAACATAGCTAAAATTCAGCCACAAAAGGGTGCATGACACAATTTTGCACCACTTACTGTTCCGAAGTTTCCCACATCAATTTTTAAGTTTCCCGTATAAAGTAATCTTACCTTGAAGCAGATATTCTCAAAACGTGCTCTTTGCTTGGGATAAGGCATGAATAGCCTTAAATTTATCAGAGTCCTCCAAAACTGGCAATTAAAAAGCTAAAATGAGTGACTGTGGAGTAAGTTACTGTTATCTTCTGCCTGGCCTATAAGCTGTTTCGGGTGAAATTGGGCTAAATAAGGTTTGGCCTATATGTAAAAGGACTCTCATATTTAAAAATTGGAACCATTAATCATATAACTTACTGCCTAGCTAGAAAGGGAAATAATTTATCGGACATTTATCGCTTGTGTACTTCAGCTGTAGCGATATCTAAAGAAAATGTAGATTTCAGTCGTCTACATTGTACAACGCTAGAATGTCTGAATTGTTTTTAGCTTGTCACGGACATTCTTACTGCATTGTTAAGTCATGTTAAGTTGTAATTGAAGTGACTGTTAGAAAAGTCCTTCTGAATTGTATGCTTTCTATCTTTGGTTTCATTTTGTTTGAAAAAGCATTTATCAAAATTTGGTGCAAGTTTACAAAGTGATGTGTCAATAGAGTTCATATTTCCAGCGAGCAAAAAACAAACAAAAGAAACTGAAGAAAGAAAAGGAATTGTTCTCTGGAATTCAATGTTTATTCTGTTACCCTGAGTTTCCGATGGTGTGGAAGAAGGCAAATAAAGTTGAAAAGGCTACTAATTTAATTCAGCTACACAACATTTTGCGATTCCGCTCAATATAATTAAAATTATTTCATGCTGTTAGTCACAGGTCCCGTAGCAATACATGGCTTGAAAAGCCATTTTCGTTCACTTAGTTCATTAAAAAGAAAAAAAATGTTACGCCATAATTACCACGCCCAATACATTCTGAACTATACAGTTTGTAAACTTGTTTTCCTAACGGCGACATTCACATCCCTACGAATGTGGATAGGTTCACTACCAAATTTTTTTTTAAACAAAGGGAACTTCAAAATATCTAAGTATCTACTTCAGCATAACTTTACTGAAATTGTCTGTCTGAAACTGTTTTCGTCTCGTGAGAGGTTACACAGGCAGTAGGAATCATAGCAGACTGGATGTCTAGGACTGAGTTGGGCAGTACCCCATATGCCTTTCTTGTTCTTCCTCTTCTGCGTACACATTCTCTATCTGCACCTCTTAGTTCCCCTGCCGTCTACATGTGGCTGCCAATCTTGAGAAACCTTGCACTTGACTCTTTGTTAGCCAGTCTTTTCTTTCAAACATACGCAAACCATCTGGGCTTCTCATGGTGCTCACCAAGATGACCATCAAGGTGACTCTCAAGCTCAGTGAATTTCTTATACACCATCTGACATCCAGGCTCAGAGCAAAAGAAGAGACCGCTGCTTTGTTCGTGATCACTTGACATAGCTTTATGGATTCGAGCCTCCTTGACTGAGAGAAAGTCTACATCTACAAAAGATCTGTTGGACCTTGAGGCTTTATGATGATCTCTTGGTAGGGAAAATAAAGTAAATGATACTTACTGAAACCATCTACTTTATTTACCTCGAGTGTCTTTTGAGTCTCATTTACTGAGCAAACGTAGGCAACTGTGCCTTGAACAGGACATTCGGAGAATGCTGCACACATCCTTTGCAGAGAGAACGTCGTTTCGCTCACTGCAATATCGTTGCATCGTTGATTTCATCTGTCAACTTGGCGACAGGATACTTTCAAAGTATCCTGTCGCATGCATCTTTTCTGTACTGTGGCTCAGAAAAGTCATACTGTGTGACAGTAAGACCAACTTGTTTCCCAATATCTCTTACGGCCACAGTGATGTGCGCATATGATTTCAGCTCAACGTTGCCACTGCTAGCATTCTGTTATGACCATGGATATGTGCCAGCTAAGGCCTCGTTCTCCAAACCAATCGAACTGCTTCTCACGGTATTTCATTTGACGAACTTTCATGGCCCAGTCTATTATTAGAATAGCTGACGTGTCATCAACTGTGATCCTGTTTACCCTCTCAGGCCTGCTTTATCGAACATCTTACTTTCCACAGCAAGATGTCTGACTTTGTGAGGTCTGCAGATCTTCTCGTTGCTCTGAACTTCCTGATCCGTGTTTGTAAAGTATCCAGAATCTGCATCACGATCACATGATTATATACCACGCCCACCAGCCTCGTCCTAAACGGAAAAATAGTGAGCCTTGACCGACCAGCCAGTAGTTGTATTGCTAAGCAACTTTGTAGAAAAACTAGTGAGACAATCTCAGATAGTGCAGACTACAATTGATAGCTCAGGCATGGTAGTCCCATAAGTACTCACCCCTGCTCGGTTAACTTCTGGTTTGTATCTACCTTGGTAGTCTGCCAGGGCTTTTCCCCTTAGCAGTGAGTACATTTCAGGGTTGTATTTTCATTCAAGGTCCGAAAATTATGTACAATTACTGTTTGTCATGACAGCCTTTAAATTTTACTCTGGTGTTTTACGATGATTTTCGTTCATTTTAAATTCAATAATACGTTGAACAAATGTGACAATTTAGCTCTTCACGCCGACTTTGTAACTTGATACTTTTGTTTCCCTCACAAAGGTATGTAACATGAAACTCTTGTTTTCTCCAAAACACAGGGAAGATGAGCTTGTTTTGGGGGATAAATGAAAGAAAGTTAAATATCTGACGAAGAAATGGAAGAGAAACAATTTTGTTTTTTCTCAAAACACAAATTTTTTTATCATAGGTGAACAAGAACTAATTTACCTAACAGAGTCGTGGATTACCACTTTCTTTTTCTGTTGCCACCTTTGTTAACAATAAAACAATTCAAAATTAACACACAACAATATTGATTGATACCACTGGGAAGCGTTTCAATGAGAAGTATTGAAGGTAAACAACGCTACTTGGCCGATATTATCCTGCATCGATGAATGAGTCTCCTCAAAGACTGATTAAATTAATTTGCGCTTTCATTAGGTGCCAGGGAGTCTGCAGCAATATTTGAGCACTTTCCTTGTTTCTTTTGTCACAAATTTACAATTTGCAGCCACTAACTCAGGAACTTTTTGGTCTCTCTTACAGACGCAGTTAAGGCAAGAAATAAATGAGCCGCTAATGAGAAACTTCACATTTCCGTTCTTTATTTAAACCCTGACAAACATACTATTGTAGTTTGAAAACAGCAGATGATATTTGTTGAACCGACCTGTGGATAATTCTAAAAGATACGTTTAACTTTTACACTAAAAAGGGACAAGTGGCGCTACCTAATACCTGACATTACACGACATACAAAACTGCGTGGAAACATAGTATATAACACTTACGATGCTAGAACGCATGCCTCTTACATGTTGGGTTCTACCATAAGGAAAACTACTCAACAATTGTGTGTTATCCCATATGCAATGTATCCTCCACCTAAGACACGAACGCTAACTAATCTGCGCATGGTTTAGAGCAAATTGGTTTTGTTCTTAAGAGAATAGTACCACAAGGAGAGCAAGGGGTTACTTGAAACAAATATATAGCTTTGAGATGTTTACCCGTAACTGATGTAGATAGAACACGTTTTACGTAGGGTACACGTGTACCTTTCCCAGCTCACCCCCACCATTTCCTTGTCTCTAGACTAATTAATTATTTGAAATAAATTAATTAAACAAACATTAAAATTTACACCTTAGCACCTTAGTTACTTAGTGGCAGGCAGCCCCCAAAACCACCCCAATAGTGCATTCTGCACTAAATAATGACCAATTTTTGTTAAAGTTGTTGTTGTTGTTGCTGCTGCCGCCACTGCTGCTGTTGTTGTTGTTTTAAATTTGGTGTAATATTCAGAACAAACTATCTTTCATTGCAGCAGGGTGCCCGGTAGTCTCTAAATGTTGCACTCCTATAGCGCCCATAGCGCACTTGTGAAATGACTCATGTGAAAATGAAGTCTGTATCAGCTTTCGGGCCTTCAAACATAAACAGTGACAACAATATGCAGTGGTTACAAAATAAAATATTCAAAGATAAAACTTACGCGAACCAACGGTTGTAGCTTCTCCAGAAGATGATTTTAACTTCCCTGACTAACTTGAAATGAATTACATGTGTTCCAGTCACCGCCATTTTCTTGCCATGATGTTTTGGATACTGGCTGGTCTTAAGGGGTTACCAGTACTTTCCCAGGGTAAAATGATGAGCTGGACAAACCGTCGCATTCTTAACCTGTTATTCTGAGAGCTCTACAAAATCTGCTTTTGATAGGATTAGATCCTTTTCACAAACATTTTCCCTTGATAGGTGGTGATTTTGAAGATGCGAGCTGATATCACCATTGCAGCTGTTTAGGGCTACACAATCTGCAAATCTACAACTACTTCCGCACGTATCACCTGTAACTTCTGAGAGGGAACACAAGCCTGCCATTGCAAACATCAAAAACAACGCAAAGTGCAAAAAATAAATTCTTTATCTCTAGTCAAAACTGAGTAAAATACTCTCAACGTCAGCTGTCTACAATTTGCGTAAGTTAAATTGAGCACAAAGGGCCATGCAAAAATAGCAATTCGAAAAAAATTTGAATAAAAAAAGGCAAACCTTGAAAGCCATTTCTAAAATCAAATATCAACAGTAAAATAAGTTGTTTCTCAAGCACCCAGGATTTGGCATCGCTTTTTAATGCGCAATGCAAAATAAACAAAACATGGATAAGGAGAGCTGCCAAAATAACTTTGACATTCCAGCATATCTACATCCTCTTATCTGTACAGCTGAGGCATCTTCGCGGTAAATTAATATTTATTTTTTCTTGGCACTTAATCATATAACAAACGCTTTTACTTGTTAAATATGTTGAATATGGTATTTTTTCACTATTGATTAGTTAAACAAAGAACTGTATGCATAATAAATGTATGGGGTTACACGGAAATCTTGCCAACTTAAGGTTATTCATTGCCTTATACCGAGCAAAGAGCACGTTTTGAGAATATCTGCTTCAAGGTAATATTACTTTTTGCAGGAAACTTAAAATTTTATGTGGGAAACTTAGGAACAATAAGAGGTGCAAAATTGTGTCACTTGCACGCTTTCGCAGCTGAATATTAGCTATGCTGATCGAACTCCTGTAGTTCAAAAAGGTTAGTGCCTAAAGTTTTTTTTCCTGTTCCCGGTACAGCGGAACCTTGATTACCTCGTACCTCGATTATCCGGATTTCTCGATTATCCGGACTTTTTCTCTAGTGCCAATTTTGTCGTGAATATTTATTAGCCATGATCAAGATCTGTAGCAATATTCTTTTTACAACTGCAGCATTGAAACGTGCAGTCAAAAGTGAGTTTGTTTTGTTTTTAAAGAGCAAAAGCAGTGCTCGCACGCGCCGTAACTGATGAAGAACACTCAAATGAGTTCTGATTGGCTCAGAGTTGAGTGGTTCAAGATGTACAGTACACCATATTGTTTTCCAAACGATTTGTAAAAGTGTTGTTTCACGATTAAATGTTGCTTTATTTAAACAGTTTTGTTCTTCACTAATATTCATATTTTCAATTATCCAGACTATTTCGTCTAGTCCCATCGAGTCCGGATAATCGAGGTTCGACTACACACTAGCCTTGGTACTAAACATGGATATTGGTCAGGGCACCAGATCACGTTATACTTTTGAGAAACACTCCTTTAACCAGCAGCATGTCCGCTTAAATTTTTTGAAGGCTCTTTGTTGGGCATTTTCAAAAAATCACAATTAGTTTCTAAAGCCTGATTTCCAATATTTTAAGGTTAATCAAGGGTTTAAACATGAAATAAAACCATCTATAAGTTTTATTGTATTTGAGTTAAAGCGTAATTTTTCAGCGCCTTCAGTGCAACATCTAGATGTGACTCGGAAAAGAATGATTTTAACGGTTTTGGACTGTCCTTGAGACTCGTCGCCAGAAATATTGAAAAATAGCATTAAAAGCCAAATTATTGCTATTATTGTTTATCATGTGGACTAATTGTCTTGCACAGAAAATTTGAAGAAATTCTCTTTTCGGCTGAAAATTGAGTGCTCATTTCTTACTCGGACAGCCTTTTAAAACAGTGCTTCTAGTAGGTTGTGGAAAAGTCAAATTTCGTGGGATTTTCAGTGACAAATCAAAAAACTATTGGTAAAAAACGCCGATTTTGCGGGAGTTTTCTGACAAATTTCCAGGAAAGCGATATGGTACCAGCAAAACTCGATAATGAAAAACAAAATCTTTGTGAAGGTCCGATTACCGCAGAAGAATGCCTCGCTGTGCTTAAAAGTTTTCAGCAAAATAAAACTCTGGGCACGGATGGTTTTATCCACTGAGTTTTATCTTCGTTTTTGGAACGTTATTTCTTGCCCTTTGATCAACTGCCTCAATCACAGTGCCTTAGTCGGTGAACTCTCCATCTCTCAGAGACAGGGAATCATCTCCTTGATCCCAAAAAAGAATAAAGATCCTTTACTGCTTAAAAACTGGCACCCTATCACTCTTTTAAATGTAGATTATAAATTAGCAACCAAATGTATCGCAAGGTGTTTACAGAAGGTTCTTCCTCACTTGATAGAGCGAGATCAGACAGGACACATCAAAGGTAGATATATCACCATAAACATCTGCGCAATTTCAGATATAATTGAACAACATGAAAATAGAGGGTATGATACTTTTCTTAGACTTTGAAAAGGCCTTTGACTCCCTAGAGTGGGATTACCTTTTCAAGGTGCTTGACATCATGAACTTTGGCCCGAGTTTCCTCAACTGGATTCACACTTTCTACAAGAACATCTCCAGTTGTTATCAACAATGGCTATTCCTCAAAATTTTTGTTTACAAAGAGGAGTGAGACAGGGATGCCCTCTTTCAGGACTACTCTTGGTTCTTGCGTTAGAACCACTCGCCCATCAGATTAGAATCTCCGAATCAATCAAAGGTCTTGAAAATGGGAACAAGATCACCAAACTCAGCTTATATGCTGACGATACCACCGCTTTTATCTGCGACGATTTATCTGCGGCATCCTTATTTGATCTCCTTGATCAATTTGGCGACCTCTCTGGCTTGAAAATAAATAAGTCAAAAACTGAGGGTTTATGGTTAGGTGCGTGGAAGTGTAGACTAGGCAAAGAAGAGCTTTTCGGTATTTCGTGGCCAAAGGTAGTATGTCACTGCACTCGAAATTGCATTTCCTTACAATGTGTGCGTTGGGAATAAAATAAATTTCGATAAGTGCCTCACCAAACTTAAAAAAGTGCTAAACATTTGGTCAAGCAGACATTCAACGATCATAGGAAGAATTGCCATCTTCAAAAATTTAGCTATCGCCAAACTTGTCTATAGCTGTTTTGTATTAAATACTCCTGTCAAATTTGTAAAAGTTAACAGAAATACCTTCTCTTTCATTTGGAACTTTAAACCAGATAAAGTCAGATGAAAAACAATAGTTGGACCAATCTGCAAAGGTGGTCTTATTATGATGAATTTTGTTGATGTGGTCAACTGGCTAAATATCGCCTGGGTATATTGTTATTGCAAAGCGACTGACAGCCACTGGTGCGCCCTTCTTGACTCCATGTTATGCCCAGTCGGAGGAGCTTTCTTATTTCAGTGTAATTACGAACTAAAATCGCTGGACCTCACAAAGTTACAGGCTTTTTACAAAAATGTTTTAGCAGTTTGCCAAGAACTTAATTCCAAAGATCCTATTGATGCAACAGAAATCCAACATGAGATTTTATGGAACAACCGCTTTATTAGGATAAATGAAAAGTCTATTTATTATAAAACGTGGGTTAATAAAGGCATTTTTAAAGTATGTAATCTACTTGACCCCCATATTTAGCTCACAGAAATGAACAAAGCGTAAATTACAAACTGTGCAAATATGAAATCAAGGCAAGTTTCTTTCTTTCTGTACCGGCCTGTTGAAAATGCTCAATTTTGCATAAATTCCATCGGTCATCTTGGTTGATCAAGTGGTATTTTGAACTTTCCTAGATTTCACCAAAAGGGTCTTTTTGAGGCATGGTGCAGAAGGCGACAAACGTATCAAACCACCAGAGATTTCTTTAATCTTTATTGTAGTTGATTAGCAGATTCTGAAGAGTGGATCTCTGTGGCTTGGAAGAACTAATATGATGAAGCTTGAATACAATTGAATGTTCGCAATAATGATGCTGATCACAACTGAACTCGAAACCTAAAATTCTAGTCCTAAATCGAACTATTCATGAGCTGTCAAATAAAGGAAAACGAACTATTCATGAGCTGTCATATACAGGTAACCGCAATCGCTAAACTAATTAAGACCACACAGAAACAAAAAAATAATCACACATTTCGATAATCACGCATTGTTCAAAGTCACACATTCTTCGTAAATCATGGGCTGTTCGTGTTCATGTTCATAGATCACGCAACGAGTGTAGAGCTGTTCATAACAAGGCAATAAAAGAAAATTTGAATCTTCGCTCCTGTCATCAAGTTCTCCATATTTAGTGGCAGTGGCTCTTAAGAACATTCACGTTCACATTTAATTCTGACAATTTAATTGATAGAATAAAAAGACAAGTACACAATGCATGATCTGTTAAACTAGCCTAGTAAGTAGGGTCAACACTGGTAGTCTTTGGTGATTCAGCTAAAAGTAGCTATAGATCTTGATGCAGCAGAACTTCCAGATGCAAGAGCAACTTCAGGAGTGTCTGTTGTTGACCCTTCTCCTAACTGAGGGGGACATGGGGGTTCTGAACACCGCAAAAAAATTAACAAACGCCGTACTGCTGCCAAAAAAGTGAGCAAAACACCATCACCGCAACACATATTTTTAGCACCATGATTCGTTCAACTACACTTAAAATAATACTTTTATACCTCAACAATTTTCCACAAAATAAACACATCATGCTTTTCATTGCGCATATGTCGATACTACCAATGCCTGTAAATCAGTTTCTTGCTCTTGCCGAAGAAACCTTGTGCGAAGCTAGGAAGCAGACAAAGAAAAAAGAGAGGCTCAAGAGATGACCTTTACCCCAGAGCCCTCTCTTCTTTTACTTCGCTCACTTTTCTTGGTGTATAAATCCACTGACTGAAGCCCTATCTTGACTGAAAGTATTGCTTTAAGGACCTAGCTGTGTTTGCGTTTGATATCGATAATTGTTTGAAAAAATAGAAGGTCAAGAAAATCGCAGGAGTTTGGAGCTGGTATAGACCGGTATCAGAATGACCTATAGACAAGCCAAATAGCAAAAGGGAAAAAATAGCAAACGTAGGTAATTTACAAAGCTTCCTTAGCTTATAGACAGCCTTCTTTCTTCCCTGCTGACGCGACATCTGAACATATTTTATGGCCGGTAATTTTTGCCACCTTTTCCTTTTTAAATACATTTTTTCGTAGAAAAAAGCTGTACAGTCAATAATACATTATATTTGGCCTTGGCTTTTCCAGAATTTCCAGGATTGTTTCTCTCCACCCTCCTCCACGTGTCTACCGAACACTGACCTCCGGTGGCAGAGGGTGAGTTACTTGTCAAGAATTACGTATAAATGAAAACAGCTTCAGATTGGCAGCCTAAACATATTAAAGATTGACTAGAAAGTGATGGTCTGTATTTTGTTACAAACTATTAAACTCAATGGTACGTGTTTCTCATAAATTAGCATGCATTAAAGAAGTTTACATGCTAAATTTAGGTTTGAGAAAGGTAAATCAAAAAACCCCAGCACCACAAAACAATTTCATTTCACCAAACACCGCAGCATGAAAAACACAAACATCACACCGTAGGGTTTGAGATCACCGCAACACCGCAAGTTGAGATTTTATTCACCGCATAACCACATTAAAAAAAACATCAAAACCGCAACAACGCAAATCCTCATGTCCCCCTCCTAACCATGTGAATTAATTAAGCCTGATAAAATAAAAGATTAGTTTCATTATACCCTGGATGGACTGCAATTTATGGACCCATTTGTGGACACAGAAACCAGAGAACAAAGTGACGGATAAATGAAATGTAATTTTGCTTTTTGCTGACCAAAGCAACAAATAAATATTAAAGCGATCTGGCTTAGCTGACCAATGTGACAAACAAATGAAACATTTTTTTAAGATTAGCTGACTAAAAAAAACTCAGGACATACCTGTCTCTTTATGCTGTTGCTTTTGTGGGGGTTGAAAAACCTCCAACAGAGTTGTATGCCTCTTTGCAGCAGACATCTGATGTGTAATTTATTTAAATTTTGACAAAACTCAAACTTCCGGGAAGAAAGTTGAATTTCGGAAGAAGAAATGGAAGAGGAATGATTTGCTTCATTTAACACGCAAATTTTCTTTAAAATACACACTGATATCGATTAATACAACTGAGAAGCGTTTCAATGAGAGGTATTGAAAGTAAACAGCGCTACTTGATTGAGATTATATCTTACATCGGTGAACGAGTCCTGTCAGAGACTGATAAAAATTTATGCTTTCAGTAGATACCATGGAGTCTGCAGCAATATTTGAGCAGTTTCCTGAGTTTTTGTACAATTTGACAAGTTTTAGTGCCAGTTACTCTGGAGAGTTTCGGCTGCAGGTATGAACATTTTGCTCTCCTTGATAGAGACAATTAAAGAATGAAATAAACGCACTAGTGTAGTTTCGAAACAGCAGATGATATTTCTTGAACCAAGTTAGGCGTAATCCCAAAAGAAACGCAGTCACAGTAGCATTCTTGTATCGTGCTAACGATGCTAGAATGCATGCGTATGACTTATTAGGGTTCTACCACATGGAAAAGGGCTCAATGTTAGTGTGTGATCTAGTATGAAATGTATTTCCCATCTGATATGTAGTTGACACTAACGCTTATTAATCTGCACATGCGTTTAGAGCAAATATTGGTTTAGTTCTAAAGAGAAAAGTACCACAAGGAGAGCAAGGGGCTTTGTGAAACATAAATAGCTTTTTGAAGAGCTCAAGGAAGTAACATAGGTACATACACCACCCATTTTATGTAGTGCTCACAAGTACCTACCCCATCCTACCCCCCTTGCTGCAAGCCTAATTATTAATTGAAATTAATTATACAAACATGAAAGTTTACACCTTATGGCTATAGTGCCATAGTGCCATAGTGCTTTAGTGACATCAACCCCCAAACCATCCTAATAGTGCACTCTGCACCAAAAATGGCACTACAGTTAGCTTAAATTCACTAACTTGGCATGGTTTGCTCTCCCTTAGAGACATCTGTATCCCATAGTACGATCCAAAAATAAGGATCATACTGTGTAACCATCCAAAAATAAGGATGGGTACACAGTATGACTGCAGCTGGGTAAGTTTACAAACAGCAAACAGAAAAAGAATTAGCTAATTATTCAAGATGTGCTGTCTATAACTCCTACAACAGGGGTTTCATTAAGGACTGGGCACCACGCAAATTGACCGGTTGTGAAGGGAACTTTTCCCGGCTGCTTCACCAATAATTTCTATAGTACTGTTGCTGTCCTATGCTATTTCCCTGAGGTTAACAGTCATCTAAAAAATTAAGCTTATATCAAGTTGTACAAAACATGATTTTGCCGGTAAAAGTAGTACTTGTTATCTCCTTTGTATCTTCAAATTGGCCTGCAAATTCACCCCATGATGCATTGTGGAAACATATTTAGGCACGAAAGCCCACTTGCTATGTGTCAAAATTATGCCGCAGACAACTCAATATTTTTCTGCTCTGGCAAAGAAAAGGCCCAGAGGTAAGTGGAGTTTCATGTGAAATTAACCTTGAGTCACAATATATTGAAAGGGTTTTATTTATTTTTTGGGTCAAAGTAGCGCTGTGAAGTGAGGAGTAAAAAGATTTTTGTGGGTAATTTTGCTTAGGGCAAGTGAATTATTTACTTATTTATATAAGAAACTTCAACAAAAGAGCCTGTTTAGATTAGTATTGTCTTCTTGTTGAAAACCTTTTTCTTACAAAATGAAACATTAAATGTACTTCCGCATTTCCCCACAAGACTAAATGATCTGAAATTGACCGTGAAATTGATCTAATTACTGTGGACAGTTCACATTTCGTTGCTATAAATTTGTACTAAAAATAGCAAAATAGTTTCCAAAATATACTTGAGAATGTTCTTTTTTTTCTATTCCTGGCTCTTCGTCTATAAAGTGGGAAAGCCTGGAAAGTGACAAAATTACAGATACAGTGAAACCCTGTTAATCCGGTCACCAATGGGCCACAAAATTCTGGTCATATTATCAGGGTAGCAACATTAAAGAGGTTCTTTAAATAAAGAAATGACTGACTGAACTTTTGTTTGGGCCAGAACAAAGTGGCTGTAATAACGAGGTGGCCGTATTGAGTTAAAAGGTCACTCGCATATCATGTACACTGTTAAGTCTACGCAGAACTCTGCTCACGTGGTTTGACAATGGCACATTTTTCACCATTCACAGTATTTAGAAAAAAGCAGAGAATAAAAGAACTTTTGCGAGTTTGCTTTTGCTAGAAACCTATTGAAGTGTAATTATGGAAGACCAAATAAAATTTTTTGAGATACTGTCTTTTTATGTAATCAGTAAAAGATTGTGAAAATTGATTTATTCCTTCAGTCAATGGCATCAAAATATCATTTAGTTAATCCTGTAGCCAATTTAGTGGTGCTGATTTTGCACTCCAAATTGCAGGAAAATGCATCTGTGTGAGTCTAGGATTCCAAAAATTTCCCCCTGCCTTTGCAAAGCCGTTTGGGCCTTATATTTTTTTCTGCCCAGTGGTCATAGCCTAATGCCCGCCTGCTGAAAAACTTATTAAAACTTCTGCAATTATAAGCTCAATTCAATGCACCCTAAGATTTACTAAGCAATTCACAACTTAAAATAAATTTCAAATTACCTGGATTCCAATTCCAACTTCAAATGCGTGTTTTCACTCTCAAGAAGCTTAATCAACTTCTTGGTGTCTTTTACCTGCTTTTCTGCAGACTGAAAATATATAATACATTTCAATGACTTTTTCTTTAATGTACGATAGAGACAGCATACCAAAATGCAAATTAATTAAATGAGAAGGTAAAAAAATAAATAATGAGTCATTTCGAAGAAAGTGTTAGATGCATCCTAAGCAAAAAACTACAGTTGCCACAAGGAGAGTATGGCTTCTTGTCCAATCACCAAAGCTACACTCCATCAGGTGGGTTTGGTAATTGGATGTGTGAGCAAATTTAATAATGCTCCTGTATCGTGGGTTTCTTGATTTCTTTTTTTGTACTTCATCTTTCTTGCCAATATCAGACTTTCTTCCCCTTGCATTCACTTTCTGAGGGCTTTTTTGCCTTCAGGTTAACCCATTTCAACTTGCACTTTGACCCTTGACAATCCAAACAACCATGGAAGTAGGTACACATTCTAAGAAATAGTAACTCCCCTTAATTTGATTAACTGACATAAATCCATGAAAGGAAAGAAAAAACATATTTTGTTTTTAATATCCATATCTTATTGACTAATGTGGCCCTGACATGGAATTGGAATAGACGGCATGCAATGCACGCAGAAGCGATGACGTGTATATGCTTTTCTAAAATTGCTCCAAGAAAATTGGAACATAAACAGACAGGCTGATGGTTAAACTTAATTAAAAGTAAAAGTAACATACAACCTGTGTGGGAAGTAGTTGTATTGTAAGTAGCTTTACATAGTTGGGTTTTGAGAGTCCAAGCTTACTTGTTCCCTTTGTTCAGTTGTTCCTCTTTGAACTGAATAATGCATTTAACCTTTTTCCCTTTTGTTTACTTTTCGAAATGACCGGAAGTGAGACTTAAAAATTTTTATGAAATAAAACAATGTAAAAGAATATTGTGATAGATGTCCCCAAGAGATATCCAGTGGTGGATCCAGACTTTCACCAATACAGTTTATTTCACATTTCACAGATAAGTTCAGATATTTCAGTGCGCATACACTGCTCTGACAGTGCCCATTCTATTGAATTCACCTTAAGACAGCAAAAAGTCTGGGCTAAACAGCGCTCACCAATACGTAAATTTATTGTTGACCCTTGACCTATCACGTGTGCAACTTGCTTGTAGATCTAAAGTTGTATGTATACATGATGTGTTCGTATCATCAGTTTGCCGGTGATCGCAAATTTATCCAATATTGCATAAAGCACAATCCACAATGAAAATCTTCTTTTAAACGCTGAAATTAAAGACACTCCGCAGATCCTACAAACTGCAAAACACAGCCGCAAAAGATAAGTTCCTAGTTCCCCGAAACCAAAGATGGTGAATAAACTCTTTCTGCTGATCCTAGAAGCTGCAAAGAAATGAATAAACTTGCATCTCTCCGGATCAAGTGAAACGTGTTGTTTAAAGTACATCAGCATACGCAAACTTGAAAACAACAAACAGCATTTTCACCGTTTCTCTCTGAAATCAACACCTTGTCTTAAAATAACAGACATTTGGAAACACTAATTACCTCACTGGAAATTAATTGGTTGTTTTAACCTTATACCTGTATTTAATGAACCTTCCTATTGATTTACCACTGACAAAACCATTATCGATTGTTTAATCACAACCACTCTTCTGGTGAGAGAAAATTTAAAATACCACATTTGTAAAATGTTACAAAAAACTAAAAGCTGCAAAAAAATTGTAACTTGAATTCATTATCACTACTGTAAACCTTCTGTTTTATTACAAAAATAACCTGTTTTCCATTGTGAATGGATTTCAGCTGAAAATTCTGTGGTTAAATCACGTCTTCTAGACTTTTCTGGTTGTTTTTCAAAAACACACACATGTATACACAAACCTGCGCCAGAAAACCCCCCCCACCGGAGAAGTGCATGCCCAGTGTAC
>Ga0099807_1120437_pt1 | contig 16426 bp, 14 predicted proteins | sample OrbTnscriptome_FD_81149 | JGI IMG/M metagenome (GOLD analysis project Ga0099807, IMG submission 81149) | Coral microbial communities from Puerto Morelos, Mexico - Orbicella T R A metatranscriptome (Eukaryote Community Metatranscriptome) | ecosystem: Host-associated > Invertebrates > Cnidaria >...
TTTTATAATCTTTGATTAAATAGCTTTCCAATGATATATAGTTGTCTGTGGTTTGGAATTATATCCTGACTGGTATAAGAGTTCAAAAAAGTTGCATTTTTTCAGGTATACCCCCGCCTTAATTCATGATATGCTAATTCCTAATCTATTTTCCCTGAAGGCCATGAACTTCAACTCGCCGCCGCCATCTGGGTTGTACGACATCTTTAACTTTTTCTTTTGTCACTTCACTGATTACGACAAGCAGGTACTCGCCACTATCAAATCATTTGAGGATTATTGCTTATTTGATGATGGTTATATAGTATCTTTACCCACTGCTTAGTTAAATAAACAAGGTGTTCCTGTATATGTCGCCAAAGTGGACAGATGGTCGAGATGGCAGATGCAAGCACCAAGGCTGCCATGTATGCCCTGAAATATTTCTTTAACACTCCTGGTAAAGGCAGTGTAACCAATGCCCCATGCATCTGGGTTAAAAGAACAAGAGCTAAGACTAGAGTATGCAAAGTAAAGGATTTGGTGATCAAAAAAGATAAAAACCCTCCTACTAAAAATGAAAACATAAACACACGTTCTCCCAAAATAGTGACAGAGATGTCTGTGCTCCTGAGGACACTTATCCACCAGATGAAAAGTATCTTAGATGATTAATCCAAAAGCCTGTTATCTTGCCCTTATTCAAAAAACTTTGTTGCATTCCAGAAGCAGACAAAGATCTCAACGATCAACCTCCTAAAACAAATGATACCAAGGCTGAGACTGGTATTATGAATACTAAATTACAAGAGGTCATGAGAATTCACCCAACATTTCAACGGAAAAAGTTGTGAGGTTGCTGTCTTTCAGAGATACAGAAAGGAAGCATTTTGAGAGCTCCACCTCAAAGCAATGGCAATGCAAGGAATGGTATCTAAACAAGATGGCCTTCATAACAGCTTCAAAGTTCAAGAGTCTTCACCAGGCAGGAGGCACTTGAGAAAAATAGCTGAAAATGTCACAAAGATAAAAGAAGATATTGCATTGGCGAAGACACCTCAAATTCATTCTCAGCAACAGGAAATGAAACCACAAATGCCAGGGACTGGGGGTTATTTCATGAGGAGAGTGCTTGCAGGGTACATCAGCATGTTTCTAACCACACCCACCACAAACTGGAACTGGTCTCAAAAGGCTTTCTTATTTCAAAGTCAGTCTTTCTTTGGTACTAGTCCGGATAATATTCAGCAATGTCAGTATTCTGACAGTTGTCGAAACAAAGTTGTAGAATATAAATGCCCCTAGACACGCAGAGATCTGCAGCCAAAAGAAGCTTTCCTAACCTCAGAATTTGGTGGCATTAAAAATGCAAATGATCTTACTTTGAAGCCTACGGTACTAATTCCAACTTTAGCTTCAAATATTTCTTATATAGCTTTTTATATTTTTCCATATTTAATATTTAATTTTATTAATTATTTATTTATTTATTTTATGCAGGACCCATGTTGATAGCAATTTTTTAACTGAAATGGTCAGCCTCCATAAATATGTTTGTTTGTTTGTTTGTTTATTTATTCATTTATTTATTTATTTAAATGTTTGTAAGTGAGCTGACCTTAACTATCTTTGGTGTGTGGACCAAAAAAGGATTTGACACAGAAACAGAAGATATCCTTACATCATATGTGTTGTATTTATTTTCATATTTTGGTATGATGAGAAATACTTGACTATGCATGTATCTAAATTCCTAATACAAGGCTAAGGATTAGTGGAATGATTCTTGCATCAGTGTATACATAGACGAAGAAAAAGCCAAGGACAGAAATATCTCCAGCAAGGAGAGTAAAAGGCAAAAACAAAAAAAGGGAATGAACTAAAGATGTTGGAATCTGGCTTTGTAAGTGTATTCTCCTGCTGCAGCTTTTGGATCTCAAGCAGCAGAAGACAACTTCAGATAAAGCTTGCCACCTGTGGTCATTTGAATTACCTTTTTTAAGAGAATCATCATTGAAATTATGAGGCTTAGAAAGCTTAAGAGACCTTTGAGAAGAGAACTCCATCCTCTTAACCTAGATACAGAAATGCAAAGAGACCTTTTTGCGATAAAAATCTGCCATTTTCAAAATCATGCAATGAAGAATTTTAGGGATTTTGATGTGACATAACTTTCAAAAAAATTGAGTTGTACCCAAAACCTTAAGCTGCTGGAGGAAAATTCCAACTTTACAAGAGGTTGGGTGGGTGAAGTGGAAGGTGAATATAAGATCCCAATGGGCACAGCACAATATCCAATGAAGTGGCTCCCTGAAAAATGTTGTCATGGCAGTGCTGGCATTTAAGTTACACTTTTGCTGACACTACCTGATGATAAGGAACCACAACAAGATGATGTACATCTGGCACATGTAAGTTTATGTTTGAACTCTAGTGTTTCTATACACAAAACTAAGCACTTGATGGAGCAGGCAATTTTTGCATTACTCAGAGTAAAATGTAGCAGGAGTTGTGGTGAGAACTAGCCACTCAGGGTATCATGAAATTTTGTATGAACAATGGTTTTATTATCAAATTCTCCCTTAGGTGTACTGCTGCTAACAAGAACAATGACTGAAAGTTCTGGTAAAGAATAAATCAACAGACATTAGGCAAATAGATAGTCAAACCATAAGTGTTCCATAGATGGAGAGCACAGCACAATAATTACAAAGCCCATTACAAGAGGTCTGCCTCAGCCACATGCAGAGGGTGCAGCTTTTGTTTTCAGACGTCCTGTTGCCACTCATAAAATTTGATATACCGACTTCCATTTAAACGGTCACATCTAGACAACCAGGTCGAGGACATTTATGCTGCTAATGGAATTCTGTTTCATTCATTCTGTTTTTGTTTATTTGCCTTTTTACTTAATATACAGTATTTATAAATGTTTTAATGTGAGGCGAGGTGACCTCTAGAAACCATCTGGCTTTTAGTTGAGGCCACCTTGTATGTAACAATACGGTTACATAAATAGTGCAACAGTGTGTGGCTTTGTCAGTTCAGTAATTATTTTATTAAAAACTCTAGCAGTTTTTTCTTAAACTTGGGAAAACTTGACAATGAAGTGATTGTAACTGGAAGGGAATTCCAGATCTTTGGACCTTGGTAAAGAATTGTGAATTTTTTTAGATTAGTCTGGCAATGATGCACGTGCTAATTATTGGCTGTTCTGGTGCTATAGCCATGAATTTGACTGTTTGTGAAAAACAAGTTGAAAAACAATGGAGGCAACAGATTGTTATGATAATGGTGCATAAATTTAGCCATTTGAAATGTGTTGATTTGATAAGTGTCTAAAATTCCTAATTTGGAGAATAAAGGAGCAGAATGTGCTCTATAATCTGAATTGGTAATAGCTCACGCAGCCCGTTCTTGCAAACAGTAAATTCTATTTAAGTTACTTACATGTGTAGACGAACATGTAGAGTTACAATAGGTAATAGAAGGATAAATTAGCGAGTAGTACAAGAGTTCAAGTTGTCAAGAAGGCGTGGGTATGACATGTGCAAAAAGGAGTTAGCACAGCACTAAGGAAACTTAAGAAAGAAATGTCTGGCCTCAGTAGACAGGAACCTTACTGATGCCATAATTGACAGACTACAAACCTATTTTAGCATTGCCATTCGCTCCAGTGACAGGGACTTCAATAAAAAGAAAAAGGCAATAAATGCTAGTTTCTTCAACTTTGAATTGCCTCAAGTGAAAGGCATTATCTCTATACTCACTGCCCCACTGGGTGATCAGTTGGTTTCTAACATGACACAAACAGTTTTAAGCATGGTCCTTGCCTGCCTGATAATGTCATTGCAAAGGTGAGGCCTATACTCCAAAGTTTAAGTGAATATCCACTGTTCGACAAATACCTCCATGGAAAAACTCAAAACCAGAACGAAGCTGAATATGGAATGGTCTGGGAGTGCATACCAAAAAGGAAACTTTTGTTGGAAGAGAGATGTTGGAATTTGGCTTGTTTGATGCTACGAGTCACTTCAACATTGGAGCTAAAACTGTTACACTGTTACACAGCTACTTGATGCTTTAAAGATCTCCCCAAGAAAACAGACTGAAGAAGAAAGTAAATGCCTTGACCTGAATTGTCTTTGTGGTAGAGTAGATAGAGAGATAAAAAGAAGAGAAAGGTGTTAAGGGGACAAAGAAAGAAGACAAAAGACAAGACCCAAGAAGCACAGAGAGTTACCTATGCTGCTAGAGGATTTTAGACAGCTTACTTTGCTCAAAAGTTGAACAAGGGGTTTGAAAACCCTAGATCTATTTTTAATACCTTTTTTCCAAATAGATCAACACCTTTAATTCAAAACCCTTTTGATATAATTTAATGAAATATTTCAACAAAACATCCAGAACGGTGCTTCTGTGTAATAAACCTAAGATTAGGAGGAAGGGGGAACAACATATGCCTTGATATTCCCAGATAGATGATGACTGTGGAATTGTTCAATTAACTGTGTAGGAAAGGGACCCATTCAACCAGAAGCAAGAACAGCAATTGCTTTTTGAAAATTGAAACATCGGGCATACCAACATTTTAGCCCTGGTGCCGGGTCACTCATACTTGAAATGAATGCTAGACCACACCTGCCTCGTCCCCAGTCACCTGAAAGAACTAGTGAGGAGGTGTGCAGGGAATCATGGAGAGGAAAGAAAACACAGAGCGTCTGTCAAATCCTGCATTGAAGATGGCAGCGATTTTGATGGCAGATTTTCCAGTATTTCAAAGCCTGGTCCAAGAGGCTTGTAAAAGGGAAAAACAATTGTGCCTGGAGGCTAGTTGCCTAACGATGCTATTGGCGCCATTCTAAAAAGAACTGCCTCCTTATGCTGGTAAGAGGTGCTGGAAAAACAATCTGTTTTGCAATCCCAGCACTGGTAACTGGTGGAGTTACTGTTGTTATTTCTCCAATGTTTTCCTTGATGCTTGATCAAGTGAACCACCTGTGAGCAAGAGGTCTTAATGTTTACTATATTAATTAAGAACTACCATCAGCTGAAAGGGATCTTCTCATCCATAATCTTTTGTTGGACTTTCTTCCTGACACATTTTTGTTTGAAACACCATAAAATGCTACCTCCTCAGAAAGGCAAGAAATATTCTAAAAGATGGAATCAAGAAACACACTTAGCCACATTGTAATTGATTAGTGTCACTGTATTGAAATGTGGGGGTTTGACTTCAGACCAGCTTGTGCTGAACTTGGTCATCTGTCAAGATTGAAGTGTCCATTTGTAACCATTACAGGTGCTTGTAATACAAGGACTGAGGAAGTAATCTTGACTTCTCTCATCCAGAAAGAAACTGGAGACAGAAATGGAGAAGCTTACTGTTACGCAAACCTTGGAGCTGTGTATCTTTCAGTTGGCGACTATGAGAATGCTAGAGATGAAAATATCATGATAATATGAAAGTGCCACTTAAATATCAAAATATAAAGATACTGGGTGGTCAGATGAAAAGAACATGATAATATCAAAATATCATGATGATATCAGAATATCACAACATGTTCTGACAATATCAAAGAATCAAAATAGAGTCCTAAAATGTGGTCACATTGCCATGGTGCCAAAAATTCATGCTCTTCACAAACTTTTGTCATACTGTGTGTTTTGTATTCAAGAGATCAAGTGTGTAATTATCGTTTACACAAGCTCAAGGAGACTTTGAATAAGATACATTTACATTCAATTTACTTGAGTTTACAATTGGAAAAAATTGTAAAGAAAGCAATTGAATGGTGCATTGCTTTGCGCCCAAGTGTGACCATCACTTGGAAAGCCATACATGCTGGTACTTTGGATTCCCTAACATGGGAAAAAAAATTGGATGAATACAGAAGATGAAGTGGGCTACTGAGGTTGATCACATTCAGAGTTTCAAATACTTATCCTGGATTATGATAAATACTTGATGAGAAAAGTGTGTTTGATGAAATCTTGGTGATGCGGACTGTCACCATCTTTGTTACAAAACTAACCTTGAGTTTATATTCAGTAAGAAGTTCAGACAGTAAGGTTATCATTAGTTATTGTCAGGTATCCTTACCTGTACTCAGATTCTTAATTTCTTTCCTTTCTATTGAATATTAAGTTTAGGTGCTGAAGGTTTGGTTTTATTTGCTTTAAGTATATTAAGTAATGTTGTTCCATTACATCATGAAACAGCCACAGCATTTGTTTTCATTTTTCTTCCTTATTTTATATTGATATTGTTACAGCTAACAGTGCCCTTTTCATTACAGGAGACAAGATAGAGAGCCAGTAAAACATCCTAGAATCTAAAATTGCCATTTCAGAGAAGGAAATAAGAGTAATGGTCCTGAGATAAAGACAAACTCTGCTGCAGAAGAAGGAAAGCCAAAAAAGTATAAGATCAAGTCAGCAAACCAGGAGTCTCTCCAAGAAATCATAAAAGCTGCAAAGAAAAGAGAACAAGAATCTCAAGAAGACACTGGCCAAAATTTGGAGAAACCATCATGAACAAGAGAAATTTTACTGGAAGCAGAGCTTCAACAGGCAAAAAGGGACCTAACTGACTTAAAAGAGAAAAAAATGACTACTTGCAAAAACATTACACACTGTCAGCCCTTGGTGGAGATGTTTTAAGGATGGAGACTGGGCTTCCCGCAAAGGAAGGTTTCCATATTGTTCTCAATTATACATATAGGTTCAAACAGTCAATCACTTACTTTGATGGTTGGAAAGTTGAGTCAATCAGTTTTAAAGACCAAATATTTATCACCTTAATAAAAGTTAAAAAAAGTTATACAGGCATTCACCTTGCACAGTTAGTTACAGCATATCCACAAGAGTAAATATTGTAACAGCCTTTATTTATGTACTGCAGTCGGTTTTATTTAACAACCTCATGACATCAATTCCATCTAGAGATAAGAACAAGTTATCTGCCCCTTCATATTTTAGTCAATTTGGTTCTTGTAGAGTTGCAATAGACTGTACAGATATTGATATTACCACATCCAGGTTAATGAGCCAGCAAAAATGTAACCTACTCCATCCATAGGGGAATGATTTCCTTCAAGGTTATTTTGGGCATAGCCCCTTACTTATGTTAATAAACTCGATCCAGGCTCAATATCTGACAAAGCAATTGTGCAGCAATCAGGATTGTTAAACCACCTAACTGCTGTAGATATTGTCCTGGGAGACAAGGTTTTGTGGTACAGGATCTTGTACTGAAAGGTATATGCACCAAGAGTGAAGCAAAGGCAACAAAAGCCACAGAAAAATGCAGAATCCATGTTGAGCTGGCAAATGCTAGGCTTAAGGATTTTTAGATTTTGAGTTTTATTCCCTCATATTTATGGTGTCATGCAAACTATGTGCATCACTAGTCAATTTACAGTTTCCTCTCATTAAAGAGGGTTGCAAGGGTTATGAACATGATTAACTTGTTGAAATGGAATTAAAAATAACTAGGAACAATACATCAAGGGTTTACTGAGTAAAATAAGGGTGCAGTCATTACTGTAGTTACAGTAGTATGTTTATCTTCATCATCGTGACGGGAGTTAACATTATCTTAAAAATAGTCTTTCGGATGGTGTATGCTCCTTGTGCCCTTACCCCAACACCCACCCTTAACACACCCACTTTGAACGCACAATGCACAAGTGCACTTGTTCATTACCCAGCAAACCATTATTTCTAACTTGCCAGCAAATAACGTATTCGTCAGTGATGGTGGTAGATCCAGATTTTGGGCTGGTGGCCGAGGGGAGGGGGGGCCTCTTCTTGATCTGCTGTAATATAACAACTGGTAACTTCCCCAAGAACTTCTTCTTGCTACTTGTTTACTGGTATCACATAAAGTACAATCCTTTATCCTTATAGATAAGTGATAATAAGGCTATGACTGGCCAGGGCTCAAAATTAACTTTTTCGTCTGGGAGCCAGCTGGCAAATAACTGAAAAATTTTGGTCGCCAGATCGTAAAGTTTGGTCGCCAACTTTTTTTATATATAACTTACACAAGAACACGATTTTATACGTTACTTTGCATTCAAGAGAAGTCACAATTGAAGAGCAAAAACAATTAGAAACAACACGAGTAATACTTAGTTATAAAGCTACCGTTGTTCTCAGGTGATATGTCTCTGGTCCGAAGGTAATGGTTGTCTCCACAGTCATTTTAAATGAAGTGAAGTATAAAACATTTTAAGTCCATGGCTTCCATTATGAGACAAACACAGGTCATTGCGTATTTTCCCTTTGCTACGTCTTCGAAATGCCATTCTTTATTTTCGACTTGCTTTCCTCGACGCCTTTCAACAACTGATGAAGGATTCAAAGTTTGGATCAGCCTTTTGGCTGAATCTTCATTGACCAGTGAGTCGCAATTTCGAGCCCTGCTGGCCCTCACCAACCTTTGGGAAGTGGTGATCAAAATAAAACTGTGTGAGCTTTGTGATGTTTTCACACAAAATCAAGGCAGGTGTCAGAGACTCTTCTTCAAGGACAGCACCGGCCTGCACTTTGCTATCTATCTTTAACCCAAAAGAAAAAATGAATGGGAAAAGACTGCATGAACTGGACCAGGACATTGAAGTAATTACTGGTATATATAGGTAACTTAGACAAAAAATCAAGGTTATGTAAAGTTTGTACAGACATGATGCTTTTTGGCCTTACTTGTCATTCTATCTAGTTAAATCACATATAAAAGCACCAGTTTATTACAGTTTCTTCACCCAGAACAAACGTCCACAGATTAGAATACCATAAACCCCTGAATTAACGCATCCTTTGAATAACAACCCCTCCTATCGGCAAAAATTTAAAATAACCATCCCTCTCAAATAAGTGTCCCCCTCCCCTTCCCCCATTTTGTGGATGAGTAATGAGACGCCAAAGGATGTATAGTTTTTGCCGTGTAGTATTAGATTTGTACACTGTTTCAATTTGTGAACACATTAAGTTTGGGAAAAAAATTGCAAGCACCAATGGTGCCGTGATCTGAACTTTAGAATAAGCTTCTTATGCCTTTTAACAGCTTATGTTGTTGTTTATGTGCAGATGACGAATAAAAAATGATCATTTCAGGCCACTATTTTTAACAATTAAATAAGTGCCCCTTCACATAAGCGCCCCCGTCTTCTACTAAATTTGAAATAAGCGCCCCAGGAGCTAACTTGAGGATTTACGGTAGTACAAAATCATTTTAAAAAGCTGGACCCAGATACTCCACAGGATACTAAGGAGAAGGCATGGAACTGGGTTGTTAGAAAGGGGCAATGTGACTTATTTTTGTATTACTTTGAAGAAACCAGACCACTAAAATTCCTATCAATGGAACAAATTTTTATGGTCTAGTTTACAGCCATTTTTAATCACAAGTTCACATGTTGTAGAAGATTTAAACAGATTGAATGCCTTGCAAATTTGCAATTTTACCAGAAGAGTACTTTTGACAAATTCACCCCAATAGCTACATGTATCTCTTTGTGGAAGAGAATATTGATACTGAGAGGTATAAAGTTTTTTTTGAACCAACCTTTGGAAATGACGGAGTAAGAATTGAATGGAATATTACTAAGATCCTTTTAACATTTTAATTCTCACTGTAGGTTAGAATCATGTCAAATAGTTGCTAAATTTTTGTCAGTGTGCAGGTAAATGTCTGATGTTGAAATTGTTGTTTTATATCCGCCTTTGAACAAAAAAAAAACAGAGACCCAAAAAAACAACAACAACCAAGCATTTCCTTGTACTTAACAATAATTCTCCATATTTAGAGGAAGTTTTAAAATTTTGTTATCTGGGTCGTTTGCACTGATTTACACGGTTCAGTGTTCCTGCATGCCACATACTCTTGATACCATGTTTATGGTAATCGCAACAAGTTAAGCTATTTCTTTTGTAGCATGACACAATTCATGTAAGCATGGTATAAGTGGCAGCAGGATAAGGTAACAGGTACTTTCACCTACAAAGCAGATGACTGTTTGCCAGAAGTTTTTCTTGAACTCTTAAGGCCCACTTTCTCGACTCTCAGTGATTCCAAACTTCTTGAGACCTGTGTGCGAATGCCTAAATTCTATGGTTTAGTTCATATGCTGAACCAAAGAGCAAGAAATGCCTCCAGGAAAACCAAGAAAGGTCCACAGAGGAGATATCAAGTAGGATTGAGTCCATGTAAAGGACACTGAAATTTGACCATCCATCACACTGTGGCAGGAGTACCCAACCAACTCCGGTGAGGTGGAGAAAGGCAGTTTCACTTTCTGGCCTGAACACTGCCTGTGCAGGGGAGAAAAGCAGCAGTTCAATAGAGGTCGTAAAGGATCCTTCACACCCAGATAAAGATGTTAGTCCGCAAACATTAGTCTCCCCTGTCAGGCAACAACAGCTTACCATCTATATTATGGTATATAATTAATGCATAGAGACAAAGACACGGAAGAGTGCGTCAAACAAGACCATAGACTGACACTTCAACAGCAATACTTTGATGAAGAGCATCTTCACCAACCTGACCCATTACACCTTTATTGCAACAACTGCTCTGTAACCTGCAAGTATGATCTGAGAACTACACGGTGTTGAGCTATATCATGCATATTTGAAGCCATCTGATAATGAACCCTCTAGGAAATGAAATGACATGAAATGACATGAAACAGGTCCAATAGCAAATCTAATGAAAAGACATGCAAGTGACAAAGTAAAACCATTCATTCATCCCAAGTTCCTTCTTGAATTTTCTGACATTCAGATTTCACACATTCTTGACCACTGATCAGAAATGTTTTCAATCAATGACGTTTGCAGCCTGATCAAAATATGGGATCTGCAACATGGAAATGAATAAAAGAACTTGAAATGGCCTAAATTTTTTGCATGGAGTATTTGATACTATTAGAGGTATCAACAATAATTCAGTGAATCTCTGTAATTGAAGACAACATCATGATTACCTCGAGCCTAGTGATGTTAAAAGGTCAACTGTTAAGAATTGAAAGAAAAGGGAAAAGTCACCAAATTTTTGAAAAAAATTCACCTAGGGTTAGGGTTAGGGTTTAGGGTTAGGAAAATTGCTTGTTTTAGTTATATCCTGACAGCAAGGTCTCATGAGCTATTGTCAGTATCATTTTATTAATGGAACTGAACATAGTTAAATGTTCAACTTACACAATTCATTTTTTCTTCTTTGAACATACTGTAATGCCATTATGGCATTTAAAAGTATGACTGGTCAAGGACCTTTCTTTCTTAGCAATCAGGTCACAATAAGAATTAAGCATACTGAGTGCACTACCCAAGGTTCTCAACTCTTACATACACCACCGTATAAATGAATTACTGGTATGAGTTCTTTTTGTATTTTTGCATAGTAAATATTTGGAACAATCTTGACAATATTCTTAAAACCTTCAAGCCAACCTCTTCTCTCAAAATTTTCCTCAAAAATAAATTAAGGACTTCTTAAACAGTGATGACCCATAAACATCTTTACCTTTATATGATGTAGTTTAAAAAGTTTGTAATAGATGTTAAATAACTACTATTCATTTATTTATTTTATTTTGTTGTATTGTCACTGAAAAAGCTCCACCAGGGGAGTGTCAATAAAGATATGGTATTGCATTGTTGTATTTTAAGTTCCCTACTTAGTTTACCTGTACCTTGATTTCTTTGCAGAATTGCAAATATGTGTTCTAAAATTAAGACAAAGATGAGTTAACATTCATTTTCATATTCTAAAAATTAACCCCCACAGATACTTTGCTATTTTGAGGTTACAAAGGTCAGATACCGTCTTCAATGAGCATGATGGCAATAGGAACATAGGTCACAGTACACAAATTGATGTCCAGGAAGCTAAAGCCTTCTAATCTAAGAGATCATGCAAGACAGCAATAAGGTTGTACAAACTTGCGGAGAAATTGAAAGCCTTGACTAATACAGGTATTTTCATTTTGGCTGTACCCGATAATCATGAATTTTGCTGATGAGTGCACATGGGAAATATGATTATTTTCTGTTTTCTTTTTTTGTGGATCTCAGTTGATCAATCAAAATCCCAATTTTTTAAGACCTCCCTTGAGTGTGACACTAACCAAGCACCAGTTCAACAGAAGAGGCTGTGTCTCCTGTCTGCAGCTTTCCTGCATAAACTGTGGCTGGAAAAGTGACCTCTCCTCTTCAAAGAAACAGACACACAGTTCCGAGGAAAATAGACACCTTGTTTCACAGTGGTGCCAAGACATTTTGCATTCTAATGAACATGCCACCATCCTCAGCAGCAAAACCATTCAAAAAGAGTAGCAACACCATTACCAAAGCAATAATACGATTGGAAGAGTATATCAGATCCTGCTACAGAAATAAGAACACAGAACATTGAAAATAGTGACATAGTCAATTGTCCTGTGTGGTGTGATAGCAATCTCTAGATGCATAGATTTTACCCCACAAATTAGATGTGCTGTTGTCATTTCAGTGTGGAGTACCAGTTGTGGAGAGCAGAATATACTGTACTGCAAAACCCCCAATGATCTGTACCAGCCTGGAGCCTGCAGGGGTTGAACACATACTTGGGCATTCAACAGAAACACACACACTCAGATATACAGAACTTGATGGACGTGGTGATGGCACAAGTCATCAGCAAGTTAAAGATGTTCACTCACATGCTGGAATTGAAGTGACCAAACACGGGTGTATTGGACATGTGCAAAAGGGAATGGGGACAGTGTTGAAGAAGTTGAAGGAGGAAACACCTGGACAAATTAAAGGCAAATTAACTGATGCAATGAAAAAAAAAATGTCAAATTATTGAGACATTGCATTATGGAGCAATGTGGGAAACTTGGAGGGAATGAAGAAAGAGGTTTTAGCAAGCACATCTCACTGTACCTCCAATCAGCCACCCCTTTCCCAGATACTTCCACTGGTGAATTCAAGAATCACACATTTTAGTATCTCAAAAAGCTATATCATTGCACTCTAAATTCATCCACTATCATATGCTGTATTCATCCACCTCGACTTTATCTCGTTAAATATTCACTTACATTCACTGAGTCTGAGGTAAACAATTGTTCCTGTTTTTTGTTTTTTTTTCATTTTTATAGCCTCCAATTTGAGTTCATAAGCAGTGATCATTTTCTCTGTTAATGAAACAAAATTAAATGTCTAACAACTGGAATATTTTGGGGTGAATAAAAAGCATCACATGGAATGAATGTCATATCAAATAATTTTATATCGTTTGGAAATAGAGAGGTAAGAAAGGAAAAGTAATGACCATTTGAAGGTGGCAATCTCTGCAAAATGATGTTCTAAATGTGCTCAGCCCAAATTTTCGCATCCATTGTTTACGTATACATGATTTTGTATTTTATGATAATGCTTTATGGTTCAACAATATTTAAATTCCAGTTGTGCCCATGCTTTGCTGCCATGACAGCCTTCATTTCTGGCCATGTTGTTAAGCAGACCAAGAGAGATCAAGAGATCAAGAGATCAAGAGATCAGTGGATACAATTGTTTTTTTCTAAATCCTAAAGACTGATGGTGTCCACAAGAAACATCTCTGGTATTCCAGGGGTTAATTGTGGCAGTTAATCCATTTCCAGATGACACAAATTTAAACATTGACTTTTCAAACCATGGGGCATTACAGATATTAATTAAAATGCAATCCTGCAGAAATGCAGTCCAATAGTAATAACTGTAATAGTAGTAACAATAATTACCTTTTGAAATGCTGGATAAAATTCATGATTCTTGCTGTCTATTTGCATCTTCAAGCCATTTCTCTCAGTTGCACTTGTGTCACAATGTCATTCACAAAGTCAAACCACACTTAAATTACCATTGTTGACAACCATAGAAAAAGGACTACTGACGTTCAAAATGCTCTATTTGACTGGACAACAGTGTGTCTTAGTGAGATGCTGACATTTATCGATAGCCACGCAAAATCCACTGGAATTCCCAAAATGTTCTTGTTCTTCCCTCTGCTGACAACCACAGCATCACTTATAGGAACATCTACCTGTATAGCAATCAACAAGAAATGGAAGGAGCCCACACTGTTGTGGTTTGTGGTTGCTTTGAAAAATAGTCCAAACAAGTCAGGTGCCCTGAACTTGCTGTCAGGTGCTCAACAGGAAATTGAAGAAATGCTAGCCAAGAGTGATGTTGGTGACCACAATGAAGAAAAAAACAACCACAGCTCCTCATCGATCACTTTTCTTTTGAAGAACTGTTCAATGTGATGTCAAGAAATGCAAACAAGATCCTTGCACTGTACCATGAAATGACCACGTTTTACATCTTTTTCCAATATTTTATTATCAAAATTCATGAAAAAAATCCAGGAGGCAATAAAGTTTTGTGAGAGGACTGTTTCAGTTATTAGGGATTTGGTTGAGCCAGTGTAATTACATGCAGCACTTTCCTGTTCCAGCACTAACCCAACAGCAAATGATAATGGCTACACATTTGCGAACTGATGTAACCAGTGTTCTTTGTTTCTTGTAGCTCAATTCTTGTCACATACATGATTGTAATCATTATGACTAAGCTTTGCAATAAAAAAACTTGGCTATCTGGTTTCCCTTAGCAGTAGTACATGTATATTGCATAAACTCATGAATATGTTTCATCAAGTTGGGTTTGATATGAAGAAAGTGTTTATTACTTATTATTGATAATATTCATCTCTGTAGTTGCTTGATTTTGATATTGCAGTGGTGCTTGAAATACCTGTACTTTCTTTTAACTATCCTGTACTTTTTGTACTTTACAATTTAATTAATATGCCATATTATTTTTCTGAGTAATAATAATAATAATAATAATAATAATAATAATAATAATAATAAAAACAATAATAATGAAAGATTTCTATGGTGCTAGTATCCTAATGTTCAAAGGGGCTTTACAATAGTTATCAGCAAAAATCTAAAAAAATAATCTAAAAATTAAAAACATTAGTCTAAAATGAATTGCACAAAGGCTTTTTTAAAAAGAAATGTTTTGAGTGTATTCTTTAAAAAGAAAAACGTTTTGAGTAATTCATCTTGTGGACAAGACCAGAACAGAAAAATATTTGAGCATGTGAGACTGGTGTGATACAGGACTGGTTGTATATGTGGGTGACAAGAAATTTAATGTGGCTAAACGTACTTAAGGGGAACTTTGAGTCAAGCCAGTGCTTGCCAGTGGTCTCTCAGGGCAACCATGCTCCGTGGGGTCTCATACCGGGTTTTGCAGGGCTCACATGTTTTGCTTGCCAGCTGTGTGAGAACATGCAGTTGGTCTTGAGTCCCATTCGTGCTCCCTGGTCAAAGTGCAAGTATCTTGATGGAACAGCCGCTCACAGTAGGTCTAGGATTCTCTTCCCTCCCACCCAAGTTGGTTACTCAAATCGTCATTGGGAAGTATGTGGACCTGTCAGACCTCTTGGCTGCCAATTTGGTCCATTCAGAGCCTGAACCACAACTGCTCTTGGATGGATGGCTCATGCTCACTATGTGTCCGAAAACAGCATTGGCAAATTGAGGAAGTGGAAAGTTTAACAGAGGCATTACCTACTTTTGCTCTGGTCTTAACCACCTTTTTCTCACAATGGTGGAAAGACCTTACCCTCTTTGAGCTGCTGATTCTACGCATCTACAGTACTGGTCAAAGGGACTGCAGCATTACACACGCGTAAAGTGTACTACACGCACATTACACGCAGTGTCCACGCAGTGTCCACGCAGTGTCCATGCACCTTACATGCAAACGCACGAAAATGTGTGTAATTGCACACACGTAATTTCATGCGGTAGACACGATATTGCGTCTAAAATTACACGCAGTTGTTCAACTGGAACTCATTAAGTTCGTGTAATGAGTACAAAATATTAAAAGTGCGTGTACTGAAAACAAAACATTTACCGTGTAACATTTACTGTATTGGACTGCACTGCGATACAGTTTCGTCTTTCGCCTTCTTACTTCTTGTCATCAAACGTTTCCGATAGAATAGACCAGTTTCCTTAAACTGGCTTACCGCTTTACAGTAAAAGTATTTTTTGCTGTTGTACCTGTAGTTTCAACAAGCGTCGTCAGCGACTGACAGACGTGCTAGGATTCACTGAGATAACAGAACACAAACACATAATTTTGCTTTCAATTTTAAATTACAGCAATCAGTGTACTTTAAAACAATTCGAAGATTCATTAAAAATATTTCGTACTCCGAAGCATTGGGAGTTTACCGGTGTTTAAAAGCTTTTCCCGTCATGTTTTTTTCTTTCCGTGAGAAACAACAAGGGCGCCAACGACTGACACACTGAGGCTTGACAGACACGAAATAACAGCAAAACACATTATTTCGCTTGAGATTTTCAATTAATTTTTAAACATC
>Ga0099807_1213001_pt1:0-7500 | contig 16072 bp, 10 predicted proteins | sample OrbTnscriptome_FD_81149 | JGI IMG/M metagenome (GOLD analysis project Ga0099807, IMG submission 81149) | Coral microbial communities from Puerto Morelos, Mexico - Orbicella T R A metatranscriptome (Eukaryote Community Metatranscriptome) | ecosystem: Host-associated > Invertebrates >...
TCTGCTGAGAGTTTCTGCTTTGGCTTTTTCACAAGTCAAAGTTAAGTTTAGTTTTATTCTAATACGGAAACAAGCAGGTTTGTCGAGATCACAGATGATGAACTGAACGAATTCATCACAGGACGACGAAATCCAAATACAAAGAAGAAAACTGCATACAAGGTCGAGCTATTGAACAGGTTCATTCAGACATCAAATCCTGGCTTGCTTGATTCAACATCTCTTCATGAGCATTCACCCCAAGTTCTGAACAACCTCCTTTCGAAATTCATCTTTGGCATTAGAATAAAAAAGGCTCCGAATATGAACCAACAAGTTTGAGAGGTTTTCTTTCAAGCATCCACAGATACATGTATCTGAACAAACAAAAATACGGCTTCACAATTTTTACTGACACTGAGTTTAAAACTACAATGGCTACCCTCAAAGCAAAACAAATGGATCTAAAAGCCAAGGGAGTTGGAAACAAGCCTATGACATCTGATGGCCTAACAGACAAGGAAATTGAAAAACTGTACGCTTCCAAAGGCCTGGGGATTGAAAGCCCTCAAGCCGTTATAAACACTTTGTAGCTAAATTCAACCATACATTTTGGCCTTTGCGGCAGCAAAGAACAGAGAACAAACACCTGGCAGAAAAGAGTATTTAGAATACTCGGTTAAGAGACAGACTAAAACTAGAACTGGATCTGACCGTAGAGATATGCAGAAGATTAAGCCAAGAATTTACTCTTCTCCTGATCTACCAGCTGAGAGAGATCCAGTTTGTGTTTACAAATTTTATGCAAGCAAGCGCCTGGAAAGCATGAAGACTGAGGATTCCCCATTCTACTTGGCGGTGAATAATATTCAGCCATCCAGCCTATCAGTAAGACCCTGGTATAAAGTACAACCCATCAGTGTAAACAAGCTCAACAGTTTGCTAGAAGACATGGTAAACGAGGTTCATCTTAGACTAGAAAATGAGCGATCGACAAACCATAGTGCTCATAAACACCTTGTACAGAGGTTAAATGACAACAAAATACCTCCAACATCATGCAGATCACAGGACATCGAAATGTTAATTCTTTAAACAACTATTCTTCCTTGTCAGACAAACAAAAAGAAAACCTATCCAGAATTTTGTCGTTCAGAGGCCAGAATGACGATCAATTGCAAGAACCACGCGCATCCACTGGTACAACACACCTTGCTATGGAAGAATATCAGTGCATTCATAGCGCTGAAGGACTTCAGATGCCTCTAACAGGGCTTGGGTCATTAATAAGCAGAACAATTGGTGGAGGATCATTCAAGATAAATGTGAATTTGCAGCAGAATAACTCTCGTTAAACGTGAAAGCACATCTGAAAGTAGTAAGAAATGAAAGCTTGAAAACAGTGACAAAAGCCAGGAGTAAGCTTAAAGAACAGTATGTTACTTGATACTGTTTACCAAATTTCCAACCATCTTTATTGCCTTTAGTTAAGACCATTTCCTATTTATAGAGATTTTATTTCGGCCTTTTCGCTTAAGTCTTTCTTTGTATTGAAATAACATGTCCTTGTTTACAATTCATACAAATAAACAATTGACTACAAGCTTATGTAGTCAATTTTGAAATAAAAACTAAATCATCTTTTGTTGTATTGTGAGGATTTTATATAATAAAACAAAGATTACATGTCTGCTTGGAGATTTCACTCGTTCACTGCACTCACTTGTGAAATATTTTTCAACACTCAAAGAGAAATTCATATCTCCGTGCAGCCATGTAATATCCTCTATATATATAAACAAGAACAATTAAACAAGTGTTTTATTCCCATAGTGAACTGGACTAATTTGACTTCTTTGTTTTTCTTTTTAAATACATGTAAACAGTCAATAATTATGGCACAAATACATACATACTATCAAATCAGGAATATGTATGTATATGCACAGTTTTAAAAACAAGTTTTATTGCCAGAATGAACTGGACTTGTTTGTTATTGTTTTTTTTTCTTCTTAAATACCAGTTTACAGCCAATAATTATGGCACAAATACATACCATCAAATCAGGAATATATAAACAAGAACAGTTTAAGTAAGTTTTATTCCCAGAGTGAACTGGACTTCTTTGTAATTGTTATTACCATCTTAAATTCACTTAAATATCTGAAGGTTGTTTATACCAGTCCATAGCATTTCCACGTTTGGAAATGTGCAAAACAATAGTCTAACGTAGACTTATCTGCCATATTTTTGGCATCTCCATTGTCAATTTTGGCAAATGGCATGGCTTTCCAAAGTTGCTCAGTCCTTTTCAGGGACCCAATCAATTTGCTGTTCTCCTGCCTCAGTCAGACAAAACATCCCAATAGCATAATAAGTACCACATGCTAAGTTCCTTCAAAAGAACACTTCCTTTCCAATTTCACCAACTACTTGTCTGGCTCCAGAAACCTTCAATGACCCAGTTTGTACAGTGAATCGAATCTTTTTAGAAGGTTTTTACCACAGTTGATCAGACCACCAGGAAATATACCTTCCAAGCTTTCACTAGTTTCCACCTGGCACATTACAAGTGTCCAGAACGACATTTTCACAACAAAATACTAGAAACCAGACATACTGGTCTCTGACATTTTGATTCTCCTGGTAGCCCCTGCACCACTAACTGGTTTCCATGCTTCAAAGAAACGAGACATCTCCCGTGTATCTATTCCTTCCGGCCTGTGCCACGTGCACCAAGAAAATTCGAGTTCTCATGCTACATGTTCTCGAATGTAAATTTTTTTTTAATCACCCAATAATAAATTACTGGATTCAACTTTCGGAAAGTATTAGTTTGGCGATTTGTTTTCTTTCTTGTTTTTTTGTCAATGCCTGTCGAATAATCATACTCGCCTGAGCACGGGTACACTTTAGACACGGGGCCAAACTAAGTCACACATTCCAAACATTGACCTGGCGGCCACATTTACTGAGGCCATGTTGAGTGTGAGACAAATAACAGCTCCAGTGACAACACGATATGGAGGAAGGACCAGAAAGAGCAAGTTAGGAAGCAGCACAAAGGCAGGAATGTACAATTAGTGCAGGCGTTTGACTGGCTCATCCTACATACAGGAAAGTTGCATGTGGAGATGAACATGGGAAAGTACTTTCTTGAGTTTAACTGGGAGGTGCTCATGTCTTCCTTCGCTATGGAACTTGGTTTCTCTAGCAAGGCTGCCCAGTTGTATGCAAAATGTGGGAGCAACACCCACTACACCATGACTTTGCTCAAAGTTGCATACAAACGAACATGGATGGAACTTCATGTCCCATATGCGCGAGAACAACTGAGCAGTGGGAAGGAACTGTCTGTCAATGACTTCCTTTATGAGTGGTACCCGACAATGAAAGATCCAAACTACCAGTTCATGTTCCAGATGGTGTGGAAGTACCTGGCTGGTTTCTTTACCTCCCATTATGGCGTTCGAAGGAAAAACAAGATCTATGTGCAAGCAGGCATAGAATCATTTGCAGATTTGTTCCACTACAAGGGTTCTTCAAAGTATGGAACAATCGAGTTACAAGACCGGTAAGCTTTTCTCGCAGCCTTTGTTAATTACAGAAATTTCTCAATCTTAAGTAGGCTATTTTCGACCTTTATTAGGCCAGTTAGATGTCCAATAATATTTTGAGGGGAATTTCTGTTTATTTGTCATTTCATGCAAACAAATTCTAAGGACTTGTAAAAGGTGATTAATCAGTAGACACGTTTGCTGGGCAGCACAAGAACCCCCCTAGGTGGCACCAATCCATTAGCTTCCGTAACCACACATAATAATGTAGGCATTTCATTTGAAAAACACTGACCACTCTAGCAAATACTATGGGGTTAATGTCGAACTAAAACTGAACATAAGAGAATTTACATGCACAACTGCTGTAAGGGAATGGAGGATTTCATTTGACCTTAACTGTAGTACAAGGACAGCTGTAGCCCATGATCCTGAATTAAGCTTGAGTCATAAGTCCAAGAGCTTTCTTGTTGTTCAACACCACTCTGAAAGTGACATTGGTCAACATACCAGTGTACATTGTAGTAATACACAATAAGATTTGATATAAATTTAAATCTCTCCTCAAAATTATTATATTTCAATAGATGTGCACAGAGTCTTTACTCAGAAGAGGTTAGTACTTTCCAGGCACAGTAAGAGTCCATCTCGACCTCTGGCAATCCATCAAAGGGGGACGACATGGATGCGCAACTGGAAGAGGTGAACAAGCAGTCAAAACTGTGGCACAGAGGAGCCACTATCGCCGTGGACTGGTTGCACATCTTTAGAAACCTCGACAAATTGTCAAAGGTGATATATGAAATCCACTGTTTTTCTGGCTTTCCAATGTGCCTCCTCCAAGGTATTACATATGTACATATGACACTGTTTATTTTAGCAATCAGCAGAAACTTCAACATGTCATGAATGCCAAGTTTTTTTAGAGGCAAAGGATCACTGTATTTCTTGATAGGGAACCTTTTTAATTAAATGATGTAAATGAAAACAAATTTAACCCCTCTAGCAGTCCATTTATTTGTCAGTGTTTATTTTTACCTTGAATGGTGATCTGTGCCCTTCTTTGGTGCACTATACTAGAAATGTTGAAGGAAACATGAACTGCATGTTCATAATTATGACAGAAAGTAAGATAGTTGCAGGTATTTTTACATGCACGCGTTGGTACACAAATTTTCTAATAGTGGTACACTACACTGTAATATTGGAGATATGATGGTTAAATGATAAACTGGTCTTTGTATGACAATAACAATAATTGTGCACAATTTAAAGGATAAAATTTGTCTTTTTTGTACATACATGTAGTTGCATACATGGCTGTTTAAAATTGCTGGGATGAAAGATCCCAAAGACTATGCAGTGTTGGCAAGGAGAAAATTTGATCTTAATTCTGAAATTTTGGCTTGGAGGATAAAGCTTCAAAGAGAATGGTATGTATATACAATTACATATTATTTTATAACTGTAACTCTGCAATGTCAAGATGGGGATTATTGAGAATTATTATTACCAATCCAGTACTAGAAATTAAGCAAGAAAGGTTGTATTTAAATGTCAGTTAAAGATTGGCAAATGATTCAAAATTATTTAATATAAATTAGATTTTCACAGAAAACCTAATTAAAAGCTGATTTTTAAGTTGACATCATCTAAGGTTTATGAATGGGTGCCACATAATTCTTGAATTAAATTAATTTCCTATTTTTTGTTTGTTAATATTGTATATTTTACATATTTAACCAACCCACATGGACTACAGGAACACATGTCTGTCGAGGAACACCACTGGACCACCAGCTCTCTGAATTCCATTCTAAGTTAGCAGCAAATAGGCAGCGGTGTCATCTAGACATTGCCGTTGGTGGAAAAAGCAGAAGTGAAGTAAAAATTAACAATGTGTACGTGACCCCAGAAAACAGGAGGAAGGACAAAGATATCAACAAAAGCAAAAATTGTTGTGAGAACAGAGGAAAAATTGTTGGCTGTGTGTGACTGAGACTAGTGAATGCTTGCAGGTTAAGTGGTCACCCGTGAAAAGAGACAATAAAGTTAAAAAGGAACAGGTGATTGAATTCTATCAGGACATTTGTTCAGAAATTGCCCAACAGGAACAACAGGAAGTTGGAGCATTTGTCATCGAATGCAAAGAAGACTAAGAAAATTGTGCCTAAGCTTTTTGACAGTTTTTAAGCCCTTAAAATGTTTATTTATCACAGTTTGTAATGTTCTTAAAACATGGGTTTTCTATTGGGCTCATTTACCAGATTTAAACACTAATTAAAAAGAAAATCCACCTATTATGTAATTTTCGCATGCTGGGCTCCTGAACCTTTGATCAGCAAAATATTTTTGTACCTGTATCTCTGACCAAAAACAAAGTTAGGAGAGGTTTATCATGCTGTTAGTTATTCATTAGTTGTCTATCAGTTATGCTTATGCATGTACATGTACAAGCATTTCTTTGATAGACAGGCTGTGGTTATTTAAGGAATTTGATTATATTTTTTTCCATGGTTATAGTAGTAACTAGAATGTTATCACTACTATACATGCTAATCAAGTGTTTTTATACACTTTGAAACGTAATTGTATGTTTTGCAATTTTTATATTCAGAGAATTATTCAGAGAAGAATCATGATTACATTGCTTATATGCATATATTGCTTACAGAGGTTTGTTAAAATAATTTTCTCTTCCAAATTTTTCAAACCATCATTTTGCAAAAAAAATAATAAAAAGAAGGTAAAGTGATGGAGAGAATTCAAAACAGCGTTTGGTGCCAAACGTGATAAAATAACTGCATGTATGTTGGTAACAATAGTATTCAAGTACACAGCTGTTGTTTTTAAAGTTTTTAATAGGCTCTGCTGGAGACCCAACAGGACATGGCACTGAACCATTTCATTCACTTTTAGTGTCACTGCCACTTGGGACTAACATTTACGTCTGTGGCCTGACAGGACCAAGCACTGAACTGAAACATTAAGTTGTAGTGTCACTGTCACCAAAGTCAAGTTCGGACACTAGACCGAAAGATGGATTACATATTTGTAACAACTTAGGATTTGAAAATGAACATAACTTGTTTAAATCACTGTTGATGAATTTCTTGTCTGATCATAATAAAAATTCTCTAGATTTCATTCCCGTTGTGGGGCATTTATTACTACTGTCATTGACTCATCTGAAATGAAGCTCATTGCCACTTGTGATGGTTGTGGTGTGCAAAGGGCTTTTTCTTGTTCTGTCAGATTTGGTAATGGCCTCCTGAAAAGAACCTCTTGTATACTCTGCTTGACAATAACATTTTGATTTGCTGCTCTACCATGAATGTTGAGACCAAACAATTCGGACATGTTTTCATCCAATGGAAGTTTCTTAGGAGTGTCTTCAAGTGGAGCTACCCCCAAACTTTCACCATCTTCCGGTTTAATTGTTTTGGTAACGTTTGCAAATTCTTTGGTTCCTGTTGGAGCCAGCTTTCCAGATTCGTACTGATTCTTTAAAAGGTCAGATGCACAGATTTTTCTTTCTCTATCGGTTTGTACAATCACTAGCACTTCTGCCCCAGTCATAACGTGGAGCTTGAAACCATATGCAAGAAGCGTATTTTTCCGTCTAGTCAGGGTGCTGCTGTGTCTTGTTTGATTTTTGATGAACTTTAAACTCTCCTTTGGTCTTGGTCTTGACCCTTTTCTCTTTAGCCTCGTTGTGAACAACACTGACACTACAAAATACAAAAGCAGCAAAATTTGAAATGTTGTGTATCATGCTTGTCCAGTGCCAGGAAACCAGGAAGAGGTGGGTGAACACCAGAAGAAGAAAAGAAAACAATTGGAAAAGGTACAAGACACAGCGTGATAGACTTAGAGCTTGAATATTTTGGGTAAACATCTGTACTTCAAAATATAGCCATGGGTGTTCTAGACCAGCCCTGGTCTTCAAAACAAAACAGAAAAA
>Ga0099807_1213001_pt1:12500-16072 | contig 16072 bp, 10 predicted proteins | sample OrbTnscriptome_FD_81149 | JGI IMG/M metagenome (GOLD analysis project Ga0099807, IMG submission 81149) | Coral microbial communities from Puerto Morelos, Mexico - Orbicella T R A metatranscriptome (Eukaryote Community Metatranscriptome) | ecosystem: Host-associated > Invertebrates >...
GTAGATGCTGACCTTCACAATCCTGTTCGTTTGGAGGTGGTCAAGTCAGGACTACCAGACGTTGGGAGTGTGTGCTATCTGAAGGAAGTTGGAGCAGCGATTTTGTGCCAGCGAGATGACTGCTTGTTGTAGATTTACAAAATAAGATTGTTCTTCGACCTGCTCGACTGCGGGATCATGCATCTTTAGTTCATGAGCTAACGAAGCGACATCTCTCCTCTCAGGGGACGGTGAAAGTGCTCAAGGAGAGACTAACAGAACACCTACAAATTGAATGCCAGGCTCTGCAATCGGAAGATCAACTTCTGAAATTGGAAAAAGATTTGAGGCCATCCAGTATCTCCAAGCTTACTGACGGTATGATAGTCCATGCCTCAGACATGACGAAAGAGGTGTACACTATCACAGTTTCTTCAAATGGTCATGTCTTGAGCGGATCAGTAACACCATTGCTTTCATATCCAGAAAGATGCCAGCATGTTCAAAGTATGTGCCTTAGGAGTCAAAATTAACTCTTCCTTGGAGACACCAAGGGTTTTTGGCAGTTCAGCATGGCCCAGAAAACCTTGGAGAGTTGTTGTTCTTCAGAGTGATCCCCTCCCATTGTTTGCATACATTCTATCTCTGCACTCCAAGATGGAAGCATAGCCTTTACAGACCAAGACAGCAGACAGCTTAAAATACTACAAAGTGGGGGTGCAGTGAAAGTAATCGTTGGGACTGGGGAGGAGAGCAACAAAAGTGGCTCTGGAAGTCATTCCGTATTTGGCCAACCAGTGGGCATCTGCACCGAAGGAGCTGGCATATTTGTAACTGATGGCCAAATCGGTACAATTAAGCTAGTAACAAATCTCAAAGGAACTATTGAGTTTTTGGAGAACCTCGGAAAGATGTACCGTGCATTCTCAGTGTATCACAAGTACCAACAACACAAGAATTGTACACTCAAGGAAGCACACCAGATGGTCAAGGCAGTTTCTTCTTACTACAATGGAACTGTTGAAAACATGAAATAAAGAAACAGTATACCAAGCAAAACCAATGGTCCACAGGGAACTATTGCTGCCAAAACAGTTGTATCCCGCAGTCTGTCTCGAGAGGCTAGATAAAAACACTGACATATTGAGTCCAAGATTCTCCATTAAGCCAGAGGTTTGCCTCACAATTCAGGTTGAAAATGTACATGCTGTCAGCCACTTCAAGCACCCGACTTGTACTCTACTGGAATATGCCAGGGACTTTGGCAACAACATGAGAGTCTCTGAAACAAGCAACAAAGTGGTCGGCCTACTGCTTCACTCATGCTAGCTCGTACTATCCAGTTCCCAAGACAAAGGTACCCCTAACAGATATCCCAAAGATAAAGCGTCTTCCTGTACTTGCTATGACTAAGCAGGACCAGGATTACATGCGCCAGTGGGCCAGCAAGCATGGCAAAGCCATCAGACAGCTCTCAGTTCATCAGAACAGCACCAAGCATGTAGCAGGGACTCTTCCTCTAAACATGTATAGGAAAGAGCTACCTGTTGGCGAAAGAGTCACCAAAGAACCCAGTTCAGCTGATGATATAGGTGACCGACTGTGAGAGTATGAGTCCAACTCCAGCAAAGAACAAGACAGTTCCAGCCATGAAGAAGATGCAGTCGAGGCTGTTCCTGTAAACTTCCTATCAAAGACAGTGTGCACACATACAGGATGACAGATCACACTGTCATATTGCGCTATTTCATCATAGTGAGGTACAAAAAGCTATTTCTTTTTTGCAGAAGCCTTAAAAACATGCGTAAATTCAAAAATATCAATTGAAAGGACCAATCTACATCTTACATTTAATAGCTATTGTACAAATTAGGCTTTTTAATGTATTGTTTTTCATTCTGGGAAAGAAAAACTGGGATTCGGGATACTGATGAAAAACGTGCAGGACGCAGGATTCTCGTGAAAAAGGAACAGGACTGCGGGATCAGGACCCCCCCTTCCAGACCATCGAATATGAAATCCAATTGCCTGTTGATGCCTATGTCCGTACAGAAATAGAACATGGAGGGAAAGACCCAAATGAAATCCTTTGCCTGGTTCCAGATGATCTGGGAGACTTTTATGAGGATCAAACCATGTCCTGTAGATCATTGAAAAAGAGTTACAAAGTGTGTGACGTGGTTGGTAAACCGATCGCACAAGTTCAGTATTTTCTCAGTGAGACCTTCACAGAACTATTGAAGAATGGCAGAGTACAGACAGTGGAAGGGTAATATAGCTTTTTATCGATTTTTGTATTGGTAGTTTGTACAGTTATATGGTGATCAAAATAATGTAGCATGTTATGAGCAATATGATTGTAATCTGGCTGATCAGAACATGGTTCCCTTTGTAATTTCACAGCATCGTGGGAAATCCGACCGCTAGCAAGAAGCCTCCAACATCACAGAAATGGGCTATGCATAATAGGGAAGGAGGGGGTGCAGTTATACCTTGCACTTGGAAGCTGATTGTGAGTGACACTGATGATACTGACAGGGTGCAACAAAGGATCCAAGCTACCCTAAAGAGAATGGAGAACACAGGGCTCAGCATAGAAAGGATTGAGGTGAATGCGGCTAGTTATAAATTATATTAGTGATTTATGGATCCCAAGTCACTGAAACTGGCCTGGGTTAGCCTGCAAAATAGATGTGTAGACTTATTTCTCTCTTTAACTTCAGCCCAGCAAATTCATAAAGAAACAAAAGAGAGTGTGGCGGTAATAGCGACTCCAGTTAAGGTAAGTTTTAAGCCATGCTGCCTCCTGCATTTCATTCTAGTAAGCAGTGAGTTGTGAATGATTATTTCAAGAAATCGAGAGAGCAGTACTGCAAAACTTTGATTTTTCACTAGCAACAGCTCTACATCTGCTAATGTTTTGTTTTGCCACATAGGACATCTACCCAGTGGTGAAGACAAAATAATCCCATGCAATGATTCAGCTGCTCAAGATGGAGAAATGCACAGAGAAATATGCCACCTGCATTTGTAAGCTGTTTATCTACGAGTACTAAAAACCTAGATGTACTCTCCTCTACCTGTTTCCTATCATAATTTTGAAATCCACAGGTAGCATGTACAATTTATTTGACAGTTGCGTAGCTGTAACATGACCGATCATGATTTTTCGCCATTTATTTGAAATGATCACGTATGAGCTTGGGTGCAAAATTGCTAGATTGATTGTTGCAATTCTTAAGTTGGAATTAAAGCAACCTTCACACAAGGGCACTTTACTTAACCTATCAATACCTAAATCAACCACATCAACTGAACCGAAAGTATTAGCTATGCTGTAGCACAACCACAAGAATAATACATTGATTCAAGTACAGCATTTGACACGGTCAATCACTCTACTCTGTTATCCAAACTTGACTCATATGGTATTTGAAGCATTGAAAATCAGTGGTTTAAGTCTTACTTGAGCAACAGGAAACAAAAGGTATTTGTTAATGGTATCGAGTCTAGTTCTCTTTTAATAAGCTCAGGTGTACCGCAAGGGTCGATTTTAGGTCCTTTTCTTTTTCTAATTTATATTAATGATATTG
>Ga0099807_1065668_pt1 | contig 15581 bp, 6 predicted proteins | sample OrbTnscriptome_FD_81149 | JGI IMG/M metagenome (GOLD analysis project Ga0099807, IMG submission 81149) | Coral microbial communities from Puerto Morelos, Mexico - Orbicella T R A metatranscriptome (Eukaryote Community Metatranscriptome) | ecosystem: Host-associated > Invertebrates > Cnidaria >...
GTTTTTGGCACGTGAGTGGTAACACAATACTGTCACCGTTAATAAGGTAAAAACTATATCTCTGGTTATATTTGGGATAAATCAGTGATTCAAAAGGTGAAATACTCTCTGCTTATAAATAGGAAGTTTAATCAAGGGTTCTGTGATGTGCTTTGCACTCTTAGCTAGCTTTTCTGCCAGCGAAAGTTTTTTCTTTCGACGTCCATCCCATCAACTCTTTTACTGTCTTCTGTAGTGTCATGGTTCGGGTCGCACTAGTGGATAAAACTGTTTTTGTTGTGACTAAATTTCAGACAAATATCTGTTTCCAGTAAAAGAATTTTGTTATGTTTTAGTGTCGCACGCAATTTGCATTCCTGTCATACACGCGTCAAAGTGTCAACAAAAGGAAACTTTCCTACTCCCGCTAAGAGTGTGACACGATATCACACTATATTAAACATTTAGTGCATGATCATGGAACCACGAGATGCGGCTTTCACTTTTGTTGGAGTTTTATTGCTTTTAACTTGCATGCAGGCTAGAATGGCAAATCTATACAATCTGCACTGTATTTACAGACTTCATAACTTAAATATCCAGCTAGCGTTGTTGGAATATGAGCGTCAGATCAGATAGCATAGACAGCGAAGACAATACAATCCGTACTGCTGGCGTTTGCCAAGACCAAGTGGATCGTGGTTCGAGATACACTTCAGGAATCTTGCAATTCTTCCCAACTACTTCAAAAGCCAGCTACGAATGAATAGGAATACCTTTAATACACTTCTCAATGTGCTGCACCCTTTTCTTCTGCGGCAAAACACCTCGTTGTGTGATTGCATTCCTCCAGAAAAAGTGCTCGCTCTTGGTCTTTACTGTCTTGCTCATGGAAACTTGTACCTGACTATTGGCGCTAACTTTGGTGTAGGGAAAAGTACCACAATGGAGGCACTTCAAGATGTTACTGGGGCACTATTTGAACTGAGAAACGAGTACATAAAATTTCCAAGCAGGGACTAGGACATGCATTGAAACATTTTCTGAACTTTCAAATCTTCCTAATGTTGCTGCCAGGGTGATTGATGGCATCCATATTCAGATAAAAGGCCCTGATGAAAGGGCTGTCGATTATTTTAGCAGGTATCATCAGTATGATTTTATAGTTCAAGGGGTAGTGGACAGCCACAAACTGTTTCTAGATTTCGCCGCCGGATATCTTGGAAGTCTTCACAATGCCCGAGTTCTGAGAAACAGTACATTGTACAGATGTGCAGAAGGTAACAAAGTCCTAAAAAGTCCTACTCTACAGATTGGTCATCATGAAATTCGGCTGTATCTCATCAGGGATAGCACTTATCCCCTTGGACCATGGCTACAAAAACCTTTTCCCAAAACAACTAGGGATCCAGACGAGATTTCCTTCTACCCAGAGCTGACCACTGCCAGAGTTTCTATTGAATGCGCCTTTGGTATTTTAAAGAGCCGATGGAGGATTTTAGCAAAGCAGTTCGACAGCAATATGAACTTTGCAGTCAAGACTGCAATTGCCTGCACGGTACTTCATAATTTCTGCATCAGGAACAGCGACCACCGGGATGACAGTGACGAAAATGATGACGATGATGGCGAGAATGATGATACAAATGTAATTTGCAAGATGGAGATAACATAAGAGAGGTTTTAAAAGAATATATATCTTCTTTGTAAATGTTTTACTGAACAGTGACAAGCTTCATTGGTCTCCGTTTTTGTTGTGACCTTCCGGAAGGAACCAGTCTATTGCGAGTTACCCGAGATTTACTTTGTTTTATTTGAACACAAATCAAATAATTTTCTTCAGTGCATAGTTAGTAGAGGGGACTAACCATGTTCAGTGTCAAAGTGAACACATTTTAATAGTATAATAGCTCTAAAATTTAAGAAAGAATTGAACATTTCAGTTTGTCTTTAGCAAACTCTCATCTTGTACTACACAGGAACAAAAACAGTAACAGAACCGCGCACATGCATATTATAAATATCATAAATCGCATATCATAGATAGACGAAAGAGAGTGTTTGACATTTAACTATTTTTGTCCTTAAATGCATGGGGAGAATTCCCCATAAATTGGTTTATCATTTTCATCTGCTGCATTTGCATCTCTTTTCCATGGAAGACGCAACACATTCTCCTTGGGATTTGATCTCGTCGTAGGCATGTTTGAAGTGCTCTTCCATTTCTCTGTTGGCATCTTCTGGTTTTCTCTTCCTTTTGCTGGGACCTTTCTTTCTTTCCAGGCAGGATTTTAGAGGCAAAGCGGATTCCATTGGCTCTTTCTCGATACTGGACTCAGCAGATACATTCATGGGGCTTCCGCTATCCGCTGAACATGTTGTTGTCGACGGAGAATCGCCCGCTTCTTGAACATGCCTAAGGGTCATGATGTCACAACAACCCAAAACAGCATCAATTTCATCGTAGAAAACAGATTTTCGCAAGTTGCTGCCAGTTTGATTTCTATTCCATTCTTTCTTTTCTTTGTAGGCGTCAACTAGGTACTTTGTTTTTTTGCGAACTTGTTGTTAATCGCCTCAGCAATTGCACGCCAAGCATTTCTTGCGTCCTTGCTGTTAAGCATATCCTGCTTCTCAGCCCATAATTGCACCAAGTACTTCTGCTATTTGTTGGCCCACTTGTCGTATTTCTTGGACTGGTTGGACTGACTTGGGGATGGGCTCTCAAAAGTTTTTTCTCCAAGTGAAGCTGGTGAGATGTCGCCACTTGAGCTATGACTGAATTGATAAGGACTGGATGTTGGTTGACTCAAGTTGACTTCTTGCTGACCAAAATAATTTCTTGTATCTGGAGTCATCGCTCTTAATGGCATATAAAGAGCACTGGAACTCACATATGGCCAAGAGGGATCCATCTTCGTAGGCTTCTCAACAAGATTGGGGCAAAATCGCAAGTAAACTTGATTTTACCGTGTTTTTCATTGACTATTTGTGTCACGAGTGACAGTTTAATAGCTTTTTTGATTTTTTTGTGACATTTTGGCGAGTTCCAGAGCTTGGCAATTTTAAGTGCTGGCATCTTTGAACATTTGGTACATTCCGCTCATTTTTGACAATATCTGACAAATCGGTCGCACAGGAAAAACCTACCTGTTAACAGATTTTTTTGTAAAAAAAAACAACTTTTTACACCAGTGTGACCCAGGCGTAACTTCCGTTCAATTTTTACTTGCCGTTTAAACGGACGCTAAGGTTATTATAACAGATTCGAAAATGTCACAAACGGTATTAAACGCAAGTCGTTTGAACGGTAAGTTAACGCAAAATGATTTTCAAGGAGCATTCTGAAGTTTAGCCTAAACATCTAACAAGCAGTTTTGTCAATTTAAGGGAGGAGCATTTCAGCGAACATCAAACCAGCGTGGTACAAAATATCTTGTTGTCATAAATTAATTGTGACGTGATGCAGTTGCGGTCAACGGCCATGAATACTCATGAAAGGTTTTTGCATGAGTGAACAGTTCACTGTGTAGACCTCAGTACGTTTTTTAAAACAGAAAAGTTTTTAAGCCCATGCTAACTGGGGAAACAATTAACAACAAAAATTATTAATAAACTTAGCTGAAAGAAAGACGCTCTATCGAGACGCTCTATCACACTACATTACATGTAACGTTTTGTCAAGGGGTTTCAAAGCTTTCATAGGATAGGAAACCCGTTGCTAACACTTTTAAAAGCCCTTTGGAAACCCTTTAGAAACCTGGTTTCAAGGGGTTCCAAGGAGTTTCAAACCCTTTGGAAACACGTTGGAAACTCATTAGAAACCCCTTGGAAACCTTTTAGAAACCCGGTTTCAATAGTTTGAAACCCTTTGGAAACGCTTTGGAGACCCTTTGAAACTCTTTAGAAACCTTATGGAAACTCTTTAGAAACCCCTTGGAAACCATTAGAAACCTGGTTTCAGTAGTTTGAAACCCTTTGGAAATGCTTTGGAAACCCTTTGAAACTCTTTAGACAAATCTAGAGTCAAAAATGAGCCAATAAAAATCTAGCCTTTAATGCGCATTTTCTGAGAATAAGCAAACAGGTATAAATCACAAAAATTAATTGTTAATTTTATGTATGTAGAGGACATTACATGCCCGCGCGTGGAGTGTTCAACTCGATATCTCACAAGTGAGCATAGCAAATGAGTGAGATATCACGTTGAACATGAGAAGATAAAACTTGTATCCACAAGCGGGCATGTAATATTCTGTTTATTATATAAATATGCTAATGGCGAGGTTTTTTACAATTTTCTGAAGATTTCTGAAGATTTTCCGAAGATTTCCGAAGATTCTCCAAAAGTTATCTGAAGGCCAGACAAATGTTTCCGAACATTTTCCGAAAATTTCTGAAGATTACCAAAGATTTCCGAAGATAACCGAAGATATCCGAGGAAGATTTGATGATGTATTGATCACACAGCAACACATCTAAGTTCAGTTTAAGCAATTATCATGTTAGTAAGCATGGCGACACCAATATCCTCACACGTGAACGATAAAAATAGTATCTTCACTGCACACGATGAAGATATGATTTTTTAGTAAAAGGAGAAGTCCTGGTATTTCACTAGTGTTTATATAATACTAAGATCTGTTCAATACCTCACTGTAGGGGGAATAACTCGAAAACCGCAAGGTTCATTTATCCCCCAAGCTAACATATCTTTTGCTTAAGTTATAGTAATTTTCTTTGCAAATGTGTATCAAGTGTCGTGTTCCCACAGCATTTCTCGTTCTCCCAAACTTCCATTTGTGGTTCTATAACTCAATAGAAACCTAGTACATTTTTTCTTTTTCTTAAATATTAGGCTTGAATACTAGCCACCGTTTGAAAAAGAAGGCTGTTCCCCTCCCTCGATCTCATGGCTGGATGTGTGGACTTGTAGTACTTGTAGTAGCTAAGATATTGTACAATATTTAGTGTGGCTGGGTTAGCAGGACACTCCCCCCCTCAAAAAAGAAAGACATCTTAGAGATCTCAATGAGCCGATTAAAAACTAACTTAGTTACATGCATCTGTAATGCCCACTTTCCGAGAATTAACAAATAGGTATTATAATGATACAAAAAAAATGTAATTTATTGTCAGTACGGGTCAGATCAGGCCAGTTACTGTATCTAGACAGACATACAGACATGCATTTGGTCAATTTATATTGGTTGACTACTGATAGAGTACATGTATTCATAGAAAAGTCTGCAGATATGTCTTTTGGTTAATATGGTTGTTGTCTTGCTGATACTTGCTGATGTTGAAAAAGTAATTTTCTCACCTAGCAAAGAAAAGGTAAAGTATTCATATGAGCCAAGGGGCCCATTTGAGCAGGCCGGCACTTACTTTCAGTTTCTGTAACATGAAGCGACTAGGAGTATATCTTGTCCCCCCAGAAAGGATGCTATTTCATCACAGGGCTACCCCCAGCATTAAATTCGTCGGTACCTATTTATACACCTGAGCACTGTGAGAATTAAGTGTCTTGCCCAAGAACACAACACGATGTCCGCGGCCAGGGCTTAAACCCCACTGCTCAATTTGGAAAGGAGTGCACTCACCATGAGGCCACTTCACCTAGCAAAGAAACATTTTAAATTTCCAGTTCATACCTGAAGTGAAGGTCACTCTGATGAGTCATCAATGAGATGGAAAAATATATCAAAACAAGTCACTGTTCTTTGAAAGAAACTTGTCTAAAAAATTGTTGTTTAAGGCTGAGATTAACCAGAATTTTAAGAACTTACAGTACTATGAACATACACTAGGCTGAGAGTTGCTGGAGGAAGTTTATTTTCAATTAACGATTTTTAAAAGAAACTATGAACTCTGGAACAATGTAAAATTTCATTCTCTATAGTTCAATAACCAAATGCTTTTGGCGACATACCGGCACTCGTGCATAAAACAATCTTATGAGTTCTCTTGTGTAGGATCATTTTCTTAATAGGCAAATACAGCTGCATGTCGGAGGCAACTCTAAACGAGGGACAAGAGGCAGCCCATAGTGCCTTTGATTTTATTTTGTATGTGTGTTTTTTTTTTAGGATTTGTGAAATTAAATAAATTTCTTATTTAAAAAATGCAAGCAACGGTTTAAGTTATTTCAAAAGTGGTAAACAATGACTGTACACATTCTCTGACCTCCCAAAGAGCAAGCATTTTATTTACATATTTCCAAAAAAATTGCCTCCTGCATTGGCATCTTGAAGAGAAGTAGGTCTTTTGTTCCTTTTGAAATGTTCCTATGCATCTATAATGCTTTAGTTCAACCTCATTTCGATTACTGTAGCGTCGTATGGGGTAGTTATAATAAATCTCTTTCCATTAAACTACAAACTACAAAAACTACAGAATTGGGCTGCGTGTATTTTGACCTCTTCTTCATATGATGCCAATGTGGATGATCTCTTTGTTAGACTTGGCTGGCAAAAACTTAATCTTCAACGAGAATTAAAAACAGCCACTATGGTCTATAAATCTCTTAATGGTCTCGTCCCTGATTATCTGAAATCAATGTTTACTGATCGCAGTGCAATATCTACTTATTCTCTCAGTAATTGTGAGGGCAAACTAGCTGTTCCACTCCCCCGTACCAATTTTCTAAAAAACAGTTTATCTATAGTGGTGTGGTGCTGTGGAACAGCTTACCTACCAATCTGCAGCAAGCACAAACTCTTGCTAGTTTTAAATCCGGCTGCAGATGTTTCCTTTTTCATAATAAATAAGTTAATTAATCACATGGCATTCATGGAAAGCAGGCACTTCATTACTGTTTTTTATTTTTGTTGTTATTAGATTTAATTAGTAGTAGATTAGTATCTTAACAATGTAATTAATGCAATTTTAGTATTTACTTTAAGTGCTGATGTTTTACCCGTGTATAAATAAAGTTGAATAAATAAATAAATAAGCTTCTGTCCAAACAAGAAAATCTTTAATAATAATATTATAGTAAACAAAATTAATCAGGTACATGTTTCCTGACGATACATTCCAATTTATCTCTCAGTTTGCAGTGATTCTTGGCTTTCTCTTCCTGGTTGAGCTTGGGGGTTCCATCACTGGTTATGTTTTCAGACACAAGGTATCTATGCTTGTATGTATGTAAGCTTGTTCAGACTTGTTCAGGTTGAGAAAAATGTTTCTGCTGTGGGATACAAATGTTTTGCTAAATTTGGTGGTAGGTAACTGTCAAAATTTTGATTTGTGTGCATGCCCAAACAAAAAGGGGGATTGGGAAGAGCTGTCAAGGTGTACGGACATTATTTTTGAGCTCTGTGACCACTACATCAAATGGCGTAGAGAGAAAGAAATGGAAACCTCTTACAGGATATATGAGGATTGAAATAGTATTTTAGATTATATTTTCTATACCTATCTGTATTTATCTCCTAGCCATTAGTCTATTTCTAATCTCCTGTCAGGTGCATAACTCATTTTACCTATAATGTATCACATGCCTTTGGTCTGTTTTTGATGTTTCTATAGTGCAACCTCAAGCTGTAATGACAATTATCTATTTTTCTTCTTTTTTTCTTTGTCCCTTGTCATCACTGTATTTGTTAGTGGTGTACTGTAAGTCGTGTAGATATTGTAATTTAAATAGTGTAAATAATTAGAGCAAGTAAATAGAGCTAGTGTCCTAAGTAGTCTAAATAGTGTACTGTTCGTAATTGTATTGTAAGCATTGTATTCCCTTGTGTTATTGCAAATAAAAAGAAAATTGAAAAAAATGGCGTAGAAAGGTGGCTCTATACGTTTAGACACAATGCCAGATAAAGAGGGAAACGACGCGGAAACAAGTCAGGATACTCGCAAAAGAAGACGAATGACAAGAGGCTGTTAGACAGATGATAAACCTTCAAAGTCAGAAGAATCGAACCTGCCCAACAACATGGCAGTGACGCTTGCAGAAATAAACAGTAAACTGGGCCTCGCTTAAATAGCTGGAATAAAGGAAATCAAAGAGCTCAAGGAAAAATAGCACCTAATGGAGAAAGAAAATTCTGATTTGAGAGAAAGCCTAGAGTTCACTCATAAGTCCATGGCGACCTTAACTGAGCGAGCGGACACTCAACAGAAGACACTATCAAAGTTCACCGAAGATGTGAATAAATTAACACAACACACATGTATAAGGGGGGTTCTGTTGCTTTTTGTCAGTGGGGTTTTTCTCACTTTGCCGGGTTTATGTGCCACTTATCATCAGCTGTCTCACATGCTTGGCCGGCTGACAATAAGTGGCACATGGGCCCGGCGGGGTGAGAGGAACCCCGCTGACGGGGGGCAACAGACTCCACCTTATATATGTGTATGAGACGCAAACTCAGGCAGGGATACGCACCGCCACCCAAATGGTAACAGAATTATTTTTCTATTGAAGAAAAATGTTACCTTGGTATACACAAACATGGGACAAGGCAGAAAATGCCTGATTGATCAAAGCCAAAAGAAGCAAAACAAATCTCACGGATAAAGAAAGAGGAAAAGTGCAGTGGTGTCGGCATTTTGATAGATCAAACTATAATAAAAAAAATAAATTCAGTATTATTACCAGAGGTTTTTGTTGACGCCATGAAACAAATGGAACCGCAAGAACTTGCCAATATTCCCCTCTCAAAAGAAATGTAACTATGCAAATTAAAAAAAGTTTTGTTTTGGTAATATACCCCCCACCTTCAGAGGACATATAGAATATTCAACAGGGGCAGGTTTTTGGCTAAATGTGTACAAATCACCTATCTGGCCGCCAAGGACGCAAAAAAATGAAAACAGCCCGCATGGGGGAGGCGAGGTTTCTAATTGAAAAAACACAAGGCAGTGTATACCAGTGTAGAGTGTACATGGTGCTTGAAGTCCAAGATCGCGGGATCAATAGGTACGGGCCATCAGTCGTGCTGAAACTAGAAAATAAAAACGGAATGATAGAGTTCGTGTGGGCACCAGTATTGCTAGTGTACGCGATGAGATGCAGAACCGGAACAGAATATATCTTTAACAAACGAATGAAACAATCAGAGAAGGGCAACATCTATTATGATTTTGGACTGTCCTAGAGGCCACCAGGCTAAAAAAAAATTTTCCAGCAGATTTAGTTGAAGCCATGAAGCAAATGAATCCGCGCGAGCTTGCCAACATTCTCTTCTCAAAAGAAATGTAAACAGAGGCATTGGCTATGCAAATTTGGTGATTGTTTGTTTTGGTCACACACCACTGCATATATAGAACATTCAAGAAGGGTTATTGCATTTCTGAGCACCCTAAGAAAATCAGTGCTTGAGTTAAAAATTTTATTTTTTGATTTTACTTTTTAGGGCGCAAAGGAATGCAGGTTGTTAAGGCGCACAGGTATGCGACGTATTGTTTTACACGTGCACACCTATTGTTATGTGACGCAAACAAATAATAGGCGCGTGATATTCGTTTTTCTGTAGCAACCAACATTGAATTACTACGTGTTTGAAACGTGAGAAACTGATGTATTGAAACGAGGGGGTTTCCCTGCAAAGACAAAAGACTGTCTTAATTAGCCTCAAGCAGGGCAGCGACGATTTCACGAGTAATATCACATGCTTATCTGCCACTCTGTCGTGAAATATTCATTCACAAGAAACGCAATCAAGTGAAAACTGACAGTCATGTTTTTACAATATGCAAATGAAACCGTGTGTTTTCAAATGTTAATTCGAGCCGATGGCGAGTATTTTTTTTCGAAATTCAGTTTCTATCTTGCTGTGAAGATTTTTCTTAATCTTTTCAACATCAAGGCAAGACGACTGCAGTGTGAGTTTAGCCCTCACAGCTTCTTTCAGCACATAATACTGAGAAAATTCAGTCATAATAAGCTGAAACTCCGCGTCAGAGACCTGGTTATCTGCCAGTGTTTTGGAAAGAAGTTGCTCAACTATCTCATGTTTTGCTATGGCAAGAGTAACAATCTCTGGATGCTTCTTAATCTTTGAATCGATCTTTTTACAAGCAAGTATCAGCCCTGACAAAGCAAGAGCGAAACATCTGCCAATGCCGCCTGATGGAGTTGTAGCAGGCAGACCAACTACAGACAGAGCCGAGCCTAAACTTGCGCTAGAAAACACTGCTGAAAGAACACTAGAGCCAGCAATGCTCCAGTTAACGAACTTTTTTGCCTGTTTATACTTTTTGACAACAACTCGATAGTGGGCTACCTCGTTGTTCAAAGCGGTTGAAATCTCATTGATTTTCTGCAACCAAAAGTTGGGCTGCAGTTGGGGGTAGAGGGGCGAAGCTTCAGGAGGAGCGGACGGTGGCAAAACATTCGCAGACGACATTGTATAAAAAGCATTTAATTTATTTCTGATTTAAATTCAAACGGCAAGCCATTGAAATCAAAGAGGTCGCCATTATCATCTTTGACACTAAATGTGATGCTATTTACAAAGCTGTCTGTGGCGCAGTCAGGCAAAACTTGTTGCGGAGGAGAATTGTAGGTTACCTTTGCATATGACTTTCCACCAATATCAAACAGAGCTAAGATATCTGATCTTTTACCGCTGAACAAATTCTTTTCTTTGTCAATCAAATCACAATGAAGTATGTCGTTGGAGATAAAGCCATTTTATCTGTGTTATGGTTTCTAATTTACACCCAATACCAAACAAATTGGCTAAGTCACGATCAAGGGTAATTAGTGTTCCCCCCAAAATTTTTTACTACAAGCTGGCCAAAAGGCTCATTTGTTTGTGTATCTAATTAACAACTAGACCCGTAGTCCGCAAGGGCTATGGGACCATAGTTAGTTTCTGCTAATGCAGGTTTTTTTGGGAAGAAATTTGTGAAAAACGATTTTGCCCCAATTGGGCTCAAAATCTACTTCCGGTTATGCTGAATTTTCTGAATATTTCATTGCATCGCACACCACACAACAGCTACTTGAGAATCTTTCATTGATTTTTATATTCAAATCAGGTCTTCATGGTATGACTGAACAAAAAATATAATAAATCAAAGTTAGTTTTGAGCCTGAAACGAGTTCGAACAGACATGCAAAATTTGACAATGAAGTTGCAAACGAATTATAGCACTAAAATATCGCCCTATTTTTCTATGGGCTATAACTTTAGATGCCATAAAAACACTTTCTATGGGTTAACTATACACCCACCTGTTTGAAAATCAAAAATTATCTCTGGGCAAATGGTTTTAGGTAGGCTGCCTTGGCCTGTGTTTCTCATAAATTTTGCCCCAAGTTATGCAGATACCGTACTGTCTTAAATCCATCTTTTTGACGACCAGTTAATTTTGGCTAAATTATTGATTAATTAAATTATATATTTTGAAAGCAGACAGTTGCTCTTCCATGACCAATTTCCAAGAACAAAACAAAATGGATGTTTGCTGTTTGTTTAAGGCTGCGTTCCTTTGGGGTTATATTGATCACTATCAGTGATCCAAATCACTTGGATCATGGTGCATCAAATGAGGAGCTGATAAATCGGTGACCAGGGTGTATTCAATGGTTTCTTTGATGAATCATGATCTGAGTGATATTGGATCACTAATCCTGATCCAGATAGCCCCTAAGGAAAAGACACTAGTTGGTAGACAGTGCTCCTTTGATCGCAAAGACCAAAGGCAGTCAACAGAGATAGCAAGTACTTAAAACATAACACACAAGTTCAAGATGTGAAGAGTGAAGTGGAACTGATTCATGCGCGTGTTGCGATGCTTACCACTCCACAAAATATCCATGCAAAGCCTATTTGTCCATCACATCGTTCATCCAGTGGTCTTAGCTGGAAAGGGTGAACCAAAAGATGTAGGGTCCCTTGAGAGATATCAAGGCACAAAAACATCAGAGAGAAAATGCCCAAAGGCCAAACGGGTCATAAACAGAACTTTCTCCCAATTCATCATGAAAAGAACAGGTTCACGTCAGATCAGAGAGCGTCTCTGACTCATGTTAATACTTTTTATCTGTATCGGTTGACCAGCGTCTGATCATTCCAGGCACATGGATTAAATATACCAGCATTGTTCCAAGTATGCTTTATTAACTTTGCTTCCAGGTACCACAAAATGTAACATGAACCGATAAAATAAGGCAAGTGATTAGAACTAGTACAGACGCAAATGGAGTTGGCCCATCAAATCTCTTATCCAAGCACAATGCAACCTACATGTAGCCATACCCATCCCCCTTCATCCTCGAGGGTGGATACAGCTACACACAGGCTAAGCACAGTGACCTATCCTTTTATTGCATTTTTCAAATGTTGAAAACCGTTCAAAAAAAAATAGTTTGACAACTGTTGGAAATCACCAGTTCACCCAACACTAGTCTCGTCTCAAATCTTTTATTCGTCACAAAGCTCACCAAAAATCTCAACCGTCACCGAACACGTTGGTTTTCTACTCTGAATTACAGATCATTCCTTATTGTAAAAGTATTCTATGTTCATGTGATCAACTTGTCGCTCAAGCTTAGTCACATTAATCTGTTTGGTTGTTGATTACTGTCACGGTCCTTGTCATGATATGAATTTCCTTTTTTGTCACACACCTATGAGTAGTGCAGCCATGAATCTTTAACAACAACTTTTATTCCTAATGAATCACCTTAGGAGGCAAAAATGTTGTGATGTCTTTTTAAGGGCTGGCAGAGTTGCACCCAGAGACTGGTACTTTAATTTAGATGTAATGTATATTTGTCTATCAATATTATGACTTGCAAATTTAAAAGACAGGTAACAATTGAAGGGTTTTGAGCAAAAAGGGCGTATGTAGTATTTTGGGCCGATTTTTATTTTACGCAACAATGTTTTTCATGTCAAAACAAGTCTGTCTGCCAAAAATTAGCTTGATCCTGTAAAAAATAAAAATCAGCCCAAAATGCTACATAGTTATTACGCCCTTTTTGCACGAAACCCTTCAATCAGAATAATACACAAACACACCAGTAGAAAAAGTAGATTTTTTAACAAATGTGTCCCAATATGATTGAAATGCAAACGCAATCTCTTTTTCGGCTAAATTCTAGAAATCCGGCCTTTTGCTGTTATTTTCTACTTGAGGTTGAGCATATTGTGAATGTACAAATTTTCTGCACAGGGTAGAAGTCGTAGAAGAGCTGAGATGGCGTCACGCAGTTAGTAGTTTTTGTAATTTATCGTATTTCCATGTGAGTTAATTTTTCAGTGATCTAATTGCCATAAATGATAGAGGATTGGTTAAATTTATCTCTAAAATGGCCATTGGTAATCAGTGAAAGTATCAAGTGACACATCCTCTGGAGATGAACAAGCTATGTGAAACATATACAATCATTACCCCAAGCAGCCTGCAGTCACATTTTTTATCAGGGATGTTGTGGGTGTTGCAAGGCAAATGAAAATCTATATTTATATGTTTATATATTTATACGAACTTACACAAAAACAAAACATTTTTCATTATTTTTTCCACGTATGACGTTTCTGAAGATTTATTTAAGCAGTTTGTCGGAAACGAATGACTATACTTGCATCACGCAATAGTTTACATTCCAACAGCAGATTTTAGGCAAAATTGATGAAAAACACAGGCCAAGCCAGGCTTCTTAAAACCATTTGCCGGGAGATATTTCTTGATTTTCAAACAGGTGGATTTATAGTTAACCCATAGAAAGTGACTGTTTTCAAGGCATTTTAAGTTAAAGCCCATAGCAAAATAAGGTGATGTTTTAATCCAATAATTCGCTTTCAACACATTGTAAAATTTTGCCGGTCTGTTTGATCTCGTTTCGGGCTCAAAACTAACTTCGATTTATTTTATTTTTCACTCAGTCATACCATGAAGACCTGAGCTGAATACAAAATCCATTGAAAGATTCTTAAGTAACTGTTGTATGGAGCGCAAAGCAATCAAATATTCAGAAAATTCAGCAAAACCAGAAGTAGATTTTGAGCTCAATTGGGGCAGAATCATTTTAGCATATTTCTACCAAAGAAAGCTGTATTAGTAGAAACTAACTATGGTCAGCATCTAGTCTTACTAGGACCTATCTAAGGGCAAAATACAAGCGAAATCAATTTTTCAACTTGTGCCACTGATAGGCAATTTTAGTCTATTTTTATAGGTATTCACTCTCAATATCGTCAAAGATGGCAGAATGTTTTGTGGTTAGCTTTGAAGGAAATCTGTATGCTATAACACTTATAGCAGTGATGGCTCTTCTTGGATTTAAAATGGCCTTTTGAGTAGCTTTCTCGACAAAATATCTCTGATGGCAAAAGTGGGATGGCAATGGATGTTCTCTTTAAACCTCAGGTCAAAGCAACGGAACAGATGACACAAAACTGGACATTTTGCAATCCAAGAATCAACGAGAGCACAAAATCGCATCTAAGTGACATGTATGTAGTAGTTATTTCTCTTTTCCAGTCTATTTTACGCCTGAAAACATAAGTTGAGGGAACTTACTCATTGAATCTTCTTCTGTCACATTTTATCAATATCGTGAGAATGCCACAAAATGTAGCTCTGAAAATACATGAAAGAAATGTCTCAAATGCTTCTTTTTGCTGAATTTATACTGGAAATTGATAGGAAAATACTTAGATAGATATTTCTTGTTGATTTTGAGTTAGGTTAAGAGGGAAAAATGGCTTTCCTGTTTTAGTGGATGTTCATGAAATGGTCAAAAATTGTAAAGTCTTATGTAAACAGTATGCCAGCACAGAAAAAAGATTAAAGTCCCCAAACATTTTATGGCTTTTTTGAGAACTTTAGTGATTGCTTTCACTATTCATGTTAGAATAATGTGTATTTACTGTTGCCCAGTGCAGATATTTGCCATCAGTTAAAGGCTATTCACAACACTACAAAATATGCACTTTACTTAAGATGGAGTAACAGAGAGAAATCAAATTGTCTAGTTCAAATGAATATCTGTGCTCTGAGACTGATAATAGTAGAACATGATCCAGTGGATTTCATTTTCACATGACCTTTCCTGTCATAGAAATACTAAATCAAAGACAGCTAATTAAATATGCATAAATTAGCGACAAACGGCCATTTTTGGACGGGGTCCCCCTAACTTGACGGGAATAAAATATTTTGACCTAATTTTTTGCCATAATCATTTACTCACCAAACCTAACATTTGTGCCAAGTTTGAGCAAAATCAGTGATTTGAGCTCACCTCCTGCCTGCAGTTCTGTCTGGTTTTCTCATGGACACACTCTTAATTTATTTAATTTATTTGATTTATTTTGAACTGATCCTTGATCCAGTTTTTTGAGGAAACCGTGGTATGGTTAAGCAATTGGGTCACAGGTGAAATATATTAATGTATATATCACAAAATAAATTTTTGATTTCACATTTACACGTATCTGAGTATCCAAATAATTTACCCTTATTTTCAAACAATGCACAATCAAGTTACTATAAAGTAGCCAAAATTTGAAAATTTCAAGTGGCCCTCAATAATGCCAAAATTCAGCGGCGTCGACAAAACCTGGATCAGACCGGACCGGACCGGATCACGGATCGGATCACGGACCGGATCACGGATCGGATCACGGATCGGATCACGG
>Ga0099807_1254450_pt1 | contig 14725 bp, 6 predicted proteins | sample OrbTnscriptome_FD_81149 | JGI IMG/M metagenome (GOLD analysis project Ga0099807, IMG submission 81149) | Coral microbial communities from Puerto Morelos, Mexico - Orbicella T R A metatranscriptome (Eukaryote Community Metatranscriptome) | ecosystem: Host-associated > Invertebrates > Cnidaria >...
ACCAGGAAGAGGAGTTCGAAAGCCCTCGGGCACAGCTCTTCCGAACACGAGAGGACAGAGACTCCCCAAGATGCAGGTCTCCCGGTTAACGTTCTCCAAAGACATGCTGAAGTTCCCGGCTACTTTGAGACTTTTTAACAGTTGCTACGCGCCGAGACTGTACGGAGCTGCGAGGAGCCGGCGCCGACAAACACTGTGCGACTCACACGGTAGCTAACTAGATATATCTATCTTTACACATTGCGCTAGACTAAATCCGTAAAACACACAAGCATTGCTTTGCTGGAGAGATAAGTCAAAAGAGGAAAGAGGTTATCAGTGAAATGTTCCCATTTTCCTTTGTGTACGGTGGCGGTGAAATCTTTTGTATAATCGCCAGCATGCATGATTGCATTTCTGATTTCTGAAAACACACAACTGTTTATTACGCATTCTCGTCCTGTTTTGAAAAATTAATCTTTGGAAATCCGTGAGCTCTCAAAGCCACCGCCCACCACAACAGACCAAGATACAGCTCGATATGGCCGTCGATGGTTCGTGGGTAGAGTAGACTTTGAGGCCCGTGAAAGAAGGGTGATAATTTGAAAACTTTCCCAAACAGGAAACTCCGTTTAGCTTTATCTGATGTAGGGGGTGTCGTATCTTGCTTGCATACTGTGCAGGTTTGGTACACTGTATCAGTTAATCGCTAAAACAAGTTTAATGTCCGCGATCGATTTTATATCTGGAAACCGAACTGTAGGGCTTTAAAGCGCTCTCGACAGGGCAAACTGATAAAGCATTGAATCGTGATAAAAACGGATTAAAACCATAAACGCTAGCTAAACTTGCAGGCATAGAGAACTGTCGGCAATACAGAGAATTTGGGCTCGCGTGCTGGTTGACGTGTGAAGTTGTTCTCACACAACATGCAACGTGTTGCATAAAAACAAGGGAAAACAGATCTTTCGATGCACCAAAACAAAGATCGTAAAGTGATATATTTTCATAGCGCCAAGACAATTTAAAGCTGCGAGATATATCGGTTGTACATCAGATGAATATCGAAAGCTACAGGCTTTGTGGAGTCGCCGTGCATGCAGGAATTTTTATGGATAAAACCATCTGTGAGAACCATTGATCGGCGGTAGGTAACTTTGATTTTAGTTACTAACTGTTTCAACGTTGGAGGGCTAGAAGCTGTTTTTTATTCAAAATGAAAAGGTGTTCAATTCTACACAGGAAACGCTGTCGAAGGAAATGAGAATAATGCTGACAGTATGAAAGAGCGTGTTGTTCGACCGCAGGAATCTGTACAAAGAGGCAAAAATTGTGGCTAAAACGGCTTCAAAACGCATTTAGAAACAATCAGTTGGGGTGTCATTGTACTTAAATAGCAGCGTATCCGTAGTTGTGGACAAAATATTAAGTCGATGATTAAAAAGTTTAAAACAGACGAGCGGTTGATGGTTTTTTTTCCGCTTGTGGGGGAAAATAGGTAACTGTTACAGACATCGTTTTGTTGTCGAGTCGACAATCGCAACGGCCGTTGTGAACAGACATGAACCAGTATCGCCTGAATCAGATCCGTTTCGTACCACACAAGTGAGACATGGTTAATTTCACTTGAAACTGTTGAAATCCCGCTCAGGATCTACAAAGCTACTTGCGTTTTTCCTAGTCCCTTTATCTAAGTTAAGCTTAGCTTTTAATACCTCAAATAGGATTGCCATAAGCAGTTGACAAACAGGAAATCAGTCTTCGCTTGTACTTGGCTACATACGAGATCACTCTTACTATTTCTATCTTTAGCTCGGTCCAATATCGAAGAAACAATCAATTGCAATGACTTTTAAGCTATACGTTTTATGCTGTTAACACAAGGTACATCTATATCTGCGATAGTGCTTCCGAATAGATATATCGAGAGTTTAAAAATAGATTTACGCGCAAAATCTTGCCTCGTTTACTCGGTGACCCCGAGCAATAATTCGATTTTTTTTTTTGGCATAAAAAAGGAAACTACTGTAGTCATATTCTTCTACTGTTCAGTATTAATAATGGCCAGCACAACTCTTAACTAAACTAACAAATCTCGCTCACATAAACAGAATCGTTATCTGGCACGGAAAACCAACAAAAGGTTAACCCAACAAAAACTCACGAACAAAAAACGATAAATCTATGTCTCACATTTGACACACGCAGAATTTACATAACAATGAGCTAACTAAGCAACTTGTAAAATCGGGAGGGAGTTTAAACTGAGGAGATATTGGTCCGGATATACTTTACAAAGAAATTAACCAAGAAACTCTAAATCCTCGAAATGTGAAAGAAGATAGTTTGGAAATAATTTCGCGCTGGACCTTCCCTAAGCCCTATCGGTATGGCACGAGTCGGTAAACGCCCGAATTGCTAGCCTCTGCATGCAAATTTTCTGCTTGTAAGCTCATTGTGGGCACGAAAAATGTCTTATCAGTAATAAGCAATTTACTAGTCCTTAAAATTCATCATTTCGCTGCGGAGGGGTTGAAAATTACAAAGCGAAACGACTTGTGGTGGTCACTGGAGCACGCGAGTCTGTGTCCTAAAGAGTTTTCGTGATTGACAAATGTATTTGATCCACTTGGCGTCCCTAAACGGCTCTCCAAGAAGGATTACTTTAGACAAGACTTGTACGGCAAGCCAATTTCGGGTTAAATGTCTTAACTGCGAAGCTTTTATAAGCGGATTCGGAGCAGTTATTGAAGGAACTCGAAATACTCTTGAACTTTGAAAAGCGCGTTATCATATGAGAACGATGGTGAGACGAGAAAAACATATCTCGTTTCTATTTGTTGTAGCATGTTCCTTTGTGATTTTAAACATTTGTAAAAGCAAATAATCCGCCGCAATCTAAGGAGGATAAGTTCACTAAAATTACAATACGTAAGAACAGATAAACGAAGTAGCAATTATATGTTATGGTTACAGACGAGAGATGTTAATACCCAAGACGTACAGAACTCGCTCATAAGTGTTCCGCTTGAAAAGATTCACTTCATTGCGTGAGCTGTTTGTTTGCAAATGGTGTTAAAAAATAAAAAGACTATTGTGTATAATTTGATAAAATTTAAGAGAAGTTTGCCTATTTCCTTATCGCTTTCCTAGGAACGCAATCAGGAAACTTGGTAGCCGACCAAGAGATCACAGTAAGAAACAGATACGAAACAAAGTTTAATCAAAGAGGGTTTCTCGGTTGACGAACGTTCCCCTCAAGCAAGTCGCGACAACCCGGCTAGAAACAAAGACAGACGCGTGCTACTGCCCATCAAGAAGAATACAAGTTTCTAAAACTCAGTGACTCTTTTATCTTCTCAATTTGCTTAAATTTTAGGGGCGAGTGACCCGGAACACTCATTGGCATTGTTCTTCGACTACAACTGTGCTTATTTGACAAACGTGGGCACGTATGGTTTCTGGGCGTAGTATGAAGCCTCGATGAAGAAAGCGCGAAACGTCTTTGAGCGGAAGAGTTTTAGACGGGCGCGAGCCCTCAGGGAAAGCCTTTGGAAGCTGGGCTGTTCATTGCCGTTGTTCTTGCAGAAGTAACCGTGTGAAATAGCATTTTTGGCCTAATGGGAAAATTCTTTGAGGGTCATAGTGGCGACAGTGAGTCGGTTGTCGGTGTCTTTGATTTCTCAACTGTGATAGCCCCTTAACAATCAAGTTTGTGTTCGGAGCGTTTCTCAGTTCCTGTCCCAGACGTTTATTTACTTAGCACAGTGCTCCTCGAAACAACTTCTCTCCGACTTTGCTGCAAACGTAGCGGAAAGTGTAAATTCTCGCGGGAACTAGATAAATGCGCTCGTGGTTTGCAGCCGGAAATGCCATTCACCTCTCGATATAGCGAGCCACGCTCCCTCTTAATACCTACCTCTGTTGAAGCTCATGACAAGGAGGCTTGCTCCAACTTATCAATCACTCTATCTAAAATTGATAATTGCATAATTATCACATTTTGGATCTACGCTTGATACTGAACGATATGAATTTTTACCTACCAATGTTGAAACAATTCTCACGGCCTTGGAAGGAAACCGGCTCGAAATAAGCCCTGCGGATCTCGTCCACAATATTTTTTTTCGGTGCTTTCTTCGTCCACGAATCGTTTCTCACCTTTTAAGCCGACCACATGGTGGAAAATGTTCTGGTTTGCAGCCTAGAATTTATTGCCAAATAAGTGCACTAAATAATTCATTTTGTGTCGTCTGTTCTGATTTCCCACCCTTTTGGCGTAAAACTCAATAACTCGGTGATTTGATGGTAATAATTGTTTATTCAAAGGGAGCCTTGGATAAATATTTCTCGATATTTGCGCAAACCAAAGCTGATATGATTGTCAGAAGTGAGAACATTTCCCACCCCCTTTATGGGCAAAAGTTACGAAAGCAAAACTTCTTCAGTAGCGCCTTTGATAGGCTGTGAACTATTATGGTTCTCATTCAAGAATTTTGTTGAGCCATTAATTTTTTATCACTTCGGCTATCCAGCCTCATTTCGCTACTAATTGAATTCTCGTAAACGCATTTTACGATTTCTAGTAAGACGAATGAGTTGCTGTCCTATACCCGCTCGCGTTTGGTCAAATTCTTGTTGTGTGTACTTGTATAATGGCTTTGCGACACAAGTTATCCGCCTATCAATGGCAAAAGATAATGCAGCTAATAACAGCGACCTAAGTAACTTGTAGCAAACGGGTAACAGATAATTGCTCAATCGAAAACCGAAACAGTTTTGCGCCTATGTTTAGCACAGGCGGTCCAATATAGGCCAACGCGAAACCTCGCGCTCAATCACTCGATCGAACCGTGTAAGTGTCTTGTAATTAGGGGTCCGTGGTTTTTCCAATATTTACCTGGAGCATCTGCGGGAATAAGTGAGGGCAAAAAAGCTGTCTGTATAAAAATGGACGTAATTTCATAATGGCACAGCTTTTGTGCAGTGCGTGATAATGTATGCATAACTGATGACCAAGCCATCAAGCTCTCACACATTTCTAATGGTCTGATAATAGGCTTTTGGCGAATTTTGTATTGAGGCAGCTGTTCTTGGCCCTCGAAAGCCATAGTGCTCGTAGATAATAATTTCTTCACTGACTGATAATTTAGCAAGGAGCTAATGCGAACATAGAACGCGTAACCGCTGTGTCATGACATTCGAAATACGCTCGCAGTGTCTTACAAACTACATAAACTTTGCTGTTCGATTTTGAATTTGTAAAGTCGACCAATTCGAGGAACGGAACTAAGATATTGGATTATCGACAGCACTTAACGATAAGGCGGGTGGTTTTTATTAATATTCACTGCAAGTGATGTGTAGGTATTTACAGAAATCAGTTTGTTATTCCTTGCGCGAAGCTGCAGCCTTATCGAGATAAACCCATCAACCTCCTGGTGCGATAGTACAGATACAGCAATTTCATTGATCAGTACGATTAAACGGAGTCAAAATCTATCTTTCAGCACTACAGGGAGCTTGTTCTTTCAAATTAGTGTATACAGAAAACTGGCTGGAAGTTGTTACTACTGCTGCGGTTCACTGGAAAGCCAAGGACCTTGGTTCCTTCGCACTAAAGAACTCCGTATTGAGGTGAACTCGCAAAAAAACTTTCGCCACAAACCGCCGAGGTACAAGGTAATCCGATTAGCTTTCCTCAAGTAAAACAAAATCTACTCACCTCGTTGGCGATTTATTTGTTCAACGAGCTCCAGCGATCGCTGACTTTTTTTCTGCTACAGAAAGTACACTTTGAAAGCACGGGCTAGTGTTACATGCTATTTATACGACTTGAGCGCTTGGGCGCCAATTCGGCGCCTAGCGTACCGGTCTAATTCACTGCTTTGTCTAACGTGCACATGCTTTACTGTGCCGACTTCTAAGCACGCAAGATGTAGCTGAGATTTCTGCGAAATCCACCGATTTATTTCCTGCAATGCCTCCAGATCGACCGAGCAAAATGGTGTGAATTAGAGCGAATACCTCACAAGACGATGGACGGTCACTCAACTGTGACGGATTTAGCGAGTCACATCCGTGCGAACCATTGGCGCCGAATTCGCGTATTGAGAGTTGGATACGCGCTGGTTGATTGAATCCATTCGTTAGGCAAGGCAAGCCAAGTATTTGCGAGCGCAATGTAACCATATTTAGCTAACTTCTCGCAGAAGGAACGGAACAAAATCCACAACCAAAAAAAGCGCTAAATTTCACACTTGTATCTTTACGAAAGCGTTACATGTTCCACCAGCGGAAATCAAAATTGTTCACGCTGACATTACTCGAGGGTGGGTAAGTGAGCACGCAAGAAGGAGGAAACCAAAAATTTAGCGTCAAATAACCAAAAAACGAATGCCTATTAATTTTTGGTTCAGGAGGAGTTGACAGACTGCAGGTTCTGTGGATATTGATCCGGTGCAAATCACGCGTGATCTTGTTATATTTCTTTTTAAATCGATCTTTCCTTTGTCACTTAGGCATGCTCGAGATTCTCTCGCGCGTTACTCGAGAACGGAAAAAAAACCCATCATAAAATCATCTCTATGCCGAAATATCCTCGATGCGGTGAAAATTTTGATTGAAAAGCGCTGTTGAAATTTAATTACGAAACACAAGAACCCTGTTTTCTGTAATAATCGGGATATAAAGCCGCAAACAAGACAATTTTAACACGCGGAGTCGAAGATGGATGGAAAGACAAGAGAGTTTGTCAACTCGATAATTCCTCGAGACAGGTTGTGATTTATTTCGTCAGGTTTTCTGTAAGACCTCAAAAACCAAAGAAACGCAAATTTGAAGGTCGATCCAAGTGACGTTTTTCTGGCGAAGACGAACTGATGGCATGACTAATTAGAAAGACATTGTCAGTTTTTGAGCAAATTCTTGCATCCATCTGGCCACTTTGGAGCCACAAATCCTGTTTCCGTATACAAATTCGCCCACCTATGGCAGCTAAATCTAAAAAAATCCCTCAATAAAAGACTGGATAATAACAAATTAATGAGTCTGTGCTGAGTTTGTAAACATCGTATTTTGGCACAAAAAACTAACGCGGCCATGCCTCAAACATCTGCATGGCCGTACAACCGAACAAATCTTCGCGTTTGTACTTCAATTTCGCTGCCGGCGTTCTTCGTTTTCAACAAAAGCTGCGCTTGTAACGGGATCCCTCAATTTTGACATTGATATGTTGTATATTAGAAATTGTTTGAATTTCTGCCTTGTCCACCAAGACTTCTGACGCCAATGGGTTATTTAGTGAATTTGTATTTTGCCATCCTCGAAGGCGGGGTTTCATTGTAAACTAGAAAGTTCTGATTGCTGTCCTCCTCTGGGGCCGAGAACACGTCTCAATCGGTTTTATTCAAGCGGAAAAAACGGAGGCAATTGGCATTTTACCGCGCCAAATAATCCATTCATATTCCGCGCGTGCGTTCATTTAAGATTCTTTAAAAGGAAATTTCCTCAATTCTATTAACAGTGATTTCATCATTTGTAACTGATTACATTGATCTTTGCACATCATCAATGCAAAACCGCATGCTTTGAAGGACGAATTTCTTTCTTCTTGTGCGCAAACAGAAGGATTGCGAGCCACTTTCGCCCACATTTTGCGCTGAGTATAGAACAGAGTAAGCAAGCACAGTCATCTCAATATCTCGCTTTGGTTTGGCCAGTATAAAATACACGCAAACGGTCATTCGACAGTATGCATTTCAAATTCTAAAACGACTCGGCATGATCGTCCATTCGACGATAACTCTTAGCTTTCATAAATTATTAAATTTAGAAATCTGTTAAGGTTATCTTTGATTGAATGCTTTACCTTACTAGCTTCCTTCGTGTAGCTAAACGTTCTGTATTAAACTACCTCTGTCAATTGCTGTTGAACAATGTTCCTTATTAATTTGCTACAGTTTTAACTGAAACGTCAGCGAGAGATTGAAGGAGGGGAACTCTTGAAGACGCATTTCCTTTTTCTGCTCTACGCCTTCCTAAAACGTCAACTTATATACTCGTTTCCTCCTACTGTCGAACGAAACTGTTTCAGTTGAACGAGCGGCAAAAAACTCCTCAATCTGGTGTCATTACACTAAAACAACATGCAAGATCTTAAAGAGTGCCTTTAGGTTTATCTTAGATTTTCAAGGTAGATATTTAAGCTTAAGTTTCATAACAGAAATCTAGAATCTCACCTCAGGAAAGATTAGAAGCTTTCGTGAATGATTTGGTTATCTTTGATGTGAAGGCTCTGGCTTCAAAGGTATACAAAATTCAAGTGTTTGCATTTACGAGTTTAATAAGGTGAGAGGTGTCAAAAATAAAATTTTGATTTGCGGAAAAAGACCCGAAAGGTCACTTGAAAGCAAAACTGATCCCATAAACAAGGACTTCTTGCACTACTTGTCTTGGCAAAGAAAACGCTATGTAAAATGCTAAGTAGCACGAGGGAAATAAAAGACAAAAAAATATAACAGAACTTACCGTATTCAAGTTTGCGTCAATAAATTTGTGGCTATACAGCATCAAGTCGAAACTTCGTATTTTTCTTTTGTGATATTTCGATCTCAATGGCGCAGTTTTAAACCAGCAGAGATTCGATTAACTGGAGGAAATTGAAACATTCGGCGTATATTTATAAAACATATTAACCACATAATGTAATGGGACTGTTTTACTATGCATGGACGCTCGACCAATCTCGCGCGGACGTTAAGTGGCGCGAGCAATCCACCCACGTGACCAGCCTCCGAGGCGGCAGATGTGTTGCATCGGTCACTCGAGTTTGAAAAGATCAAAGTCGTTTTCTATTTCCTTTATATAAAGAAATAAAACGGCGTCATTGCTCTCTAGAAATAGCGAATTAAAAGACCTTTCAAGGCATTTGGGGAACTCAGTTTTCATACGGCGCAAAGCGGTTTTTGTACAAGTTTATTAAAAGATCTCGCGCTCTCCACATGAGTTCGATCACAGGTTTGCGTGTCAGAAAAAATAATTGCGTGTTCGTGACGACAAGTGTTTTTGTAGGCTTTGCTTAACTGCATTTAGTGTCAGATTTCACGGGATTAAACCTTAAAACCCAACATGTGCACGACCTTTGTTGACTAAAACATTGACGCCCTTCTAGGTTGGAAATCATTTTGGACGTGAATGTTGCCAGCCAAAAAAATTCGCATTGTAGGATTTCATCCACTCACTTGCCTCTCTTATTTTACTCTTGCTGTACTTTTTTGCCACAGCAATCTTACTTTCTATCGAAGGTACTGTTCGATAGTTTACCCTTTTAAAAATAGTGTCACCTAATGGAGATATAAAGATATTTTCATTAAGTTATCGAATGGGCCGTGAATCGCATTTGGGTCTTGTTTTGTTTTGCAATCATTCGGAGGCATTGTAATGGCTTTAAATTCAAGAATTATTCCTCTCCAAAGTCCAGATCTGGTATTTAAACGCGCTTCTGACGATATCCTCGTTTATACTGTATTTTTCTTGCGAATAAATGTGAAAGTAAAAAAAAAAAAATACATATCTCAAATGTCGAAGGAAATAACAAGGCTCATATCTTGAGACTGTTCGATATGTACGGTAAATATCTCCGAATATACGACAAAGCAAAGTTAAAGACAAAAGTTTCATCTGACTCAAGCCGCGAGAGAACCTGATAGCGTTAAAAAAATTATTCACAGTTTCCAAATACCATTTTTCAATTTCAAAGAAAGTGGATTAAAGTCTCTGATATCCTGCTTGAGTACTTTAAGATCGACATAGTGTCTCGTACTTGCGATTTTAAAGTGCAAAGTAGATTCCAATCAAAAGGGGGCAGGATCTAGGAATGTGTGTCTTGAAGTATACAAAACCGACTTATGCAGTTAAGCACTCTTCGACGGTCAAACAGCGAATCAACGCATCGGTGTTTGCCATAAGAAAGAAAGAAATGTTCTGGAAGAGGAAGGCGTTCGAGAAGTCGGAGTGAAAATCGTGCTTTGTGCTGACGAGGTGTCTCGTTCAGGAAGCCGGGCTAGATCTCAAGCTTACACGCCGTTAAGAGGATCATGAGTAATGATACGTAAAACCCCGAAACATAATCCCTTGGCTTTCTCAATCTGATCAGTGTATATAAAACATGAATAAAGTTAACAAGTGAGGTTTAATTGCAAGATAAAACCTCTTTTTTTACATGCAGGTTTGTCAAGGGTATACCGTGAAAATCACGATAGCCGGCCTCATACTCTGCATGAATATCAAACTACGCAGATAAAACTCGAAGTGATGGCTTCGTACAAGGCTTCACAACACCAGTTTTAGTTAGAAAAAAAAATCGCTTTTATACCAATGAACACTTATGAGCTCGGTGTGACATGAAAGCAAAACTTAAGTCAGTGATGTAGATTTAAATTAAACAGCATAGGTGCAAACGAACCATTGATGTATTTGTCAATAATTTATCAAGATGGCGCTTAAGAAAACCTATCTTTGGAATGGAAGAAAAATATCGCAAAATACGTCTTTGCAAAATATTTAATCAGACAAGTAGATATTTCAATTTTAAAGTCTTACATTACACGCGTCAATTTTTTGCTCTAAATTCATGCCTTCTTTATCGATAAGATATGCCGGGTGAATTACATGAAGCGCACTTTGCGGAGATTTAAAATATGTTCACTTCTCAGATTGAAGCGAAGAGGGCAGGGTTCGATAGTTCATGTGGTATTGTCCGACTACAGCTGTGAACATGGACTGACTACCATTTATTTCATCTGGACACACAATCAGCATGGATAGGAAAGACAGAAAAAAAAAGTTCTAAAACTCCCACCTTAGGTTTTCGGCCTCGTTCGTCCGTGTAGAACCAAATTCTGCTTTTTAAGTTTATTTTGTAGCGTGGCAGTTTTTACTGGCCAGAGGATCTCCTGTGTCGCACCGGCAAAGCTTTTGAAGACTCAATTTAAGGAAGCTTTTTTTTGTTAATCCGCGACCACTCTTCGCTTATTTTAATCATCATACCATATCAGCACTTTTCGGATGATCCCTAATTTGTTTATTTCAAAGGCCGGGGCGCGGTAGGGATTTGAATTTGGAGTAAGACAAACTGTTCCAATTTTTTTTCCTTCTCCTCCGCCGCATTAGTTTCTAATAAGGAAGAAATCAGTTGAATACATAAACATTAGTGCAAAGAATAGCTAGACAAAGTGCGGTGATTTGAGTTGAATGCGATTTTCATTTTCAATATTAATCAACGCGAACCTCTGCTCTCTGTCAACACAGAAGCAATCGCATTGTTTTTCGATAACGATCATGGCATGCATATTTCATGGAGGAAACACATTTCACAAACCCTGCCAAGCCTTAGATTTCTCAATCTGATACGTTCTGTTTTGGCTTGTTAGGGGCACTTTGCATAAACAATTCGGCTACCGAATTCCGTCTTCCGGATGGTCTCAAATCGGTGTCGTCCTTGGAAGTGCTTTGATATCTCTCGATCTGTTATCTGTTTTCTTTGAAGTTTTCATCTCAAGAGGAGATGATCACTCAGAAATCTAATATCGCGTTTGTTTCCTGTTTTATTTTTTAACTTTCCTTTAATATATGTTGAAAACCTCGACATATGAGTCAATATATTTTATTTTCCTGGAAGCCATTCAATGTTGCGAGCAAATACGGTGAAAGCATCACCGACGAAAAAGGCGTATTAATAATAAGATTAATAACTTCCTTAAACCCTTTTTAAGAATCAAAATGCCTTCCCTTGTCAGCGACAGAAATCTTATCAGGCTTAACCTAACATTCGACATTAAAAATATTGAACGCAAACTTACGATCCGTTCTGTTTGTATACCTAACCCTTTTTTGTTTTGTTTTCTTCTTTCGCCACCATTCAACTTTAAGATTTAAGATTTTTCCACAACAATTTTACCCTCTACTGAATAAAAAGTTGGAGATTCGTTTGAGTCAGTTAAATTCCAGTTCGCACATACACAGTGTTCAGTTATCCTGTGCTCGTTATTTATATCTTAGTTTTGCTAGATCAGTGGGACATATCTCACTTAAAGTGCCTCTTTTGACAGCATCTCTCGCACCTTCATCAATCTCACTCTATAAAAACAATTCCTTATACAAAGAGAAGTCCATAATTTTCGTGCAGACTTGACCTTTGCGTGAGTGTGTTGGCAATATTTTTTGCCTGTTTTGCGAGTTGCGTCATTCATACAAGCGGCAAGCCGCGCGAAAAACGTAACATCACGCACGCGACACTACGCTGCACACGTTCTCGCTTGTCCGTCTTATCACTCAATTGAAGACAAATTCTACTGCTGGTTTTATTTAGTGCGTAAATAATCTGCACAAACGCAAACTTAACAAAACGTGCTGAGTCCCGCATCTTCTTAATAACAATTTCACACAATCTAATCTTTTGTGCTAAGTTCGACCAGACTCGCGTGCGGTTTGGTAAATCCACTTTAAGACCTCAATTTTTAATAATTTTTTTCGGTTTTTAATCAATGGAAATTTTTGTCCTCCCTTGATGCGACGAAGAATTGTTGCGACGCTTTACAAACGACATTTGCTAAAAAGAAAGAAAAGTATTATTTCAATCTTGTGTAAATTAAACCATTTTTTTTTCAAAAGGAACCAATTTCGTGTGAAGACAAAGGCAGTTTCAACAGCGTTTCGTTTTGAAATATACTTGTACGGACAGAACGCGGGTTCAAATGTTGTAATATATCTTTTATTTTTCTACCAGACGTGCAATTTTAAAAATCAATTTTTTTAAAAAATCGTAAATGCGATCAATGACCAAATTCTCCTGACAACACAAGTATCTTGTCACACAGAAGATTAGGAGAATATTGAAAATCATCAATAACAGGTTTCTGCGTTGATTTACCTTCAAATTCTCAGAAGTTACACCAGAAGAATCGTATTGAAATTAGTAAAAGGAATTAGTAGTTTTAGCTCGGTGCTTACATGTAATGGCGTATATTAATCAGAGATTTGGAACTCTTTAACACTATCATGTTATTAATACCTAAGAAGAGCAAATCTGTATCAAATCGATTTTTTTTTCTCGTCTGTTACAGTGGCAAATTGTCAGCAGACATAATTTTGAAAGAAATTTACATGTCGGCGTAGTGAAAAGTAGCTCCCACTTGAAACTTTACATGCATTCCATGATGTGCTTCAATGAGAAGAACATAGCAGTGGTATTACTGGATTTACAATCTACCTCTGTATTAACAGTTTTCTTCTAAAAAAATGAAAAGCAAAAACAACAATACTGGAAGAACCCTTTAATACAAGGCCACTGAGACCTGCGGTTTCGAAGCTCGAAGTTTTCGTGTTGTTTAGAAAGGTGGATATCTGTAGAACATCAAAATAAAAATGTTATTTTGGCGACAAGGCCCACAAGCACATTAGAAATTTTAGTGGTTTTTTTCAAGGGGCATGCAAATAGAATCAATGTTTACTAATTTCCCAATCCATTTTCCCACGCCATCTGTAGAGTTTTCCTAAATTAGTGAAAACTGATACGAAAATTCCTCAATGTTGACCCAACAAACATAAGTTCTTTCTTTCCAAAGGTGACAACTTGCCTCCAACTAGACAAAATACAAACGCATGCCGAAGAATATTTTTGGCACACTGAATGGCAAGGACGCCATTAAACTGCGTGCCTTGCATTGCTGTGGAAGGAGTTCATTAATAAAAACAACAACATAAAAAAGTCGGCGAGAGGTGGGAAATTGCTGGTGAAGTAAAGAACTAGTGAGATTTGGGTTAAGGATGATATGAAATAAGCCCGGCGTTTACTGCCAGACTGACTTTGTAGGTTATAACGGTTTTCCAAAGGAGAAACGGAAGTTAACATAACAGTCCTTTTATGATGGATAACATTGCCGGGGAAACATTGATTTCACGAGAAAATACATAAGCGAGCAGAAGCAGATGGGCGTAGTTATAGATTTCCGTTTCATTTCTCATCAGTAATTTCCTTCTATTTGGAAACATCTTTCAACGACCGAATGGCTTCCGTTTTAGCTTAAAAGAACTAAATGATGTTTAAGTTATTCTTGCTAAACCTAGAAATTATCCCTTACAATTTCCAAAGAAATCTCGGAATGCAGTTTAATAAAATAGGAAACAAAAAGAAGAGGTTATGATTAAGGAAGTATGTGACGGACTTTGAAAAAAAAAAGAAACCACGAAAGTTCTAATTAGTGTTGACGGCATAACGTTTGATTCCTCCTGATAACTTCTCCTTACCCACTTACAAAACTGCTATTGGGTACGGTTCTGAGAATTCGATGTCACATCAAGACAACATCTCCAAGTTGATGACTACAACCACTCTCCTAACCTGTCTTCTATGGCAAAGCATTGGGATTGCAACGAGAATTTGAAAATTGATCACTTTGGGATGTAAAGGTTAAAATGTACGTGCTCACAAACCAACTATGTTCTCAGTTTTGTTGTTGTTACGTCCATTGAACGCTGAAGAATTTTTCCCTAGACTGAAACACTTTGAAGAAAAACAGGAAATATTGAGTGGGAGAATCAACAAAACAAACCAAACCAAAAAACACAGTTCTGCTACTTCCCTTTGAAGTTTGTTTGATAAATTATTGAAATACTTTGGCTATTTTGGTCTTTTTCCTCTACGTAAATATCCACGTCAGCAAGCTCGGTACGTGAAGTTTTTCCC
>Ga0099807_1156348_pt1 | contig 14349 bp, 21 predicted proteins | sample OrbTnscriptome_FD_81149 | JGI IMG/M metagenome (GOLD analysis project Ga0099807, IMG submission 81149) | Coral microbial communities from Puerto Morelos, Mexico - Orbicella T R A metatranscriptome (Eukaryote Community Metatranscriptome) | ecosystem: Host-associated > Invertebrates > Cnidaria >...
AGAGTGGGATATAACATGGCAAAAGCATGCGATATGACACGGTATTGCTCTGGAAAGGAATAATTGAAAGATCGTGCATAACAATCTTATTATCGGACCAAAAGCGCATTCGCATCAACTGACTGAGTTACCGGGAAGTTGTTGATGTGAAAAATAGTAGTATATAGGGAGTTTAATGAATGCCGTTCCGCGGGGGAGGGAGTGTTTCCGTTTTTACAACCCCCCGCTTTAATTCCGAAGCTTGCAAACTTGCTTCGGTTAAACCAGGGGGTTGTGGAAACGGGAGATGCTCCTTCCTCTGCGAATCGGTATTCATTGAGCTCCCTATATACTACTTACAACAAGGGGGAAGGGGAGGGATACCTATTGGATGGAAACGGCCCCGCCGTTGTGCCGCCTGAACGCCGGCGGCGTTTCGGGGAACAGGCAGGTGTGCGTGGTTGATGCGTGGCGGGAAAGAAAACTGTGGAAAGAGCTGTGTCGGCACTTATTGCAGGAAGCACAACTATCAACTGAAGAAAGGGATGAAAATTCCTGCCCATGACGTGGCTGTGGAGTTGGGGTTTTGTGCAATTACCGTCTTTGCATTTCATGCGGCACTAGCACGCTTAAACACCGACTTATTTGCAAACGCAAAAAGGCAAAGAAAAATTTTGAACTTGTTTTGTTCGAGCTCAAGTCAACCCAATTAGAGAGATGAACACCTTCCATCATACAAGTTGATAATGTCTTCTGTTAACCAAAACATTGAAGAAAGACTGGAAGAAGAACTCGCAAAAATCGATCCAGCAACGTTGCAGTATTTAGAGCAATTACTCGCAGAAAATGCGCCAGCTGTTAGAAAGGTTGTTCAGAACGTGCTGGATGAACCTATTTCCCAAGAAACGGAGAAGTGTTTGCAAAAACCTTTACGTCCAAAAGCTTACCAACCAAGACCCCCTCCCAGGCAAAGAAAAACAAGAAAAACACAAGAGCTCCTGAGGGAATACGACCCTTTTCCTGCGCAGAACATCCGAACAGTGACAGACTACCAGAACGAGATTCTGGACCTGTTCGATAATGCAACGCATGAGGGGGAAGAGAGTAAAGGGCGGTGTTATATTCGATGGTGCTTCATCAGAAGTCTGGAAAAAGACCTAACAACAAACTTTATGGAAAAAATTCGAGAAAATGTTGTCACATCCTTTTACCTGAGGCATGTTGTCTCGTATCAGTTGTGCAACATTGAAGATGAAACGGTGATACTGTACTACACAAACCATGGCTCGCCTTGGATAAACAACCTGGCAGAGGCGGAAGAATGGATTAGCCGCCAGGAAACATGACGCATTGAGCTTGAAGGCGTTACAAGGCCGAATACAAAGTGGGTGTTTGAAAGCTTTTTCAACGTTGACCTGAAGGTTGTGATTGACAGGCAGCTGTTGGTGGGAACAGGCCTGTTACCTGACTGGCTGCGCAACCTTGCACGAGGGAGGGGAGGACCAATGGTGGCGTTGGATACCTATAAAGACGACTTGTGTCTATGGCGTTGCATCGCAGTGCACCGAGGAGCGCGTGTACATCGAAGCACAAAAGAAGCCAGAAACTTGGCCCAGAGTTTCTACAAACTCGAAACCATACCTGCCAACTTCGCAAAAATGTCTCTAGATGAGTTGGACAAAGTTGAAACCCATCTGAATCAGGGCGCCGCTGTCTCAGCTTGGTTCGGAATACGTGTCTATGAGCCGGAGCGCAGAGAAGATGGAGAAGTGGTATGGTATCTCAGAAGAAATGCGAATCCCAAGCTGACAAACATTCTGACAATCAGAATTTATCAAGGGCACGCCTTTGTGATAAAAGACATCGCAAAGGTGGCGAAAACCTATGAATGCGGGCATTGCCGTCAGAGATTCACACAAGCAGGCAATCTCAAATGGCATTTCCAAACCTGCAGTGCAGGAAAAACGGTAATCGATTGCCCTGGTGGAAAAGTCGAAGCCCAGCAGACAGCTTTCGAGAAAGCGATGTACCCAAACAGCACAACATCCAGACAAGCGCTGCTGTGGTTTGAGTGAGAAGCGAAGAAACGGGGTATCCACATTCATCACGCAAGATGCGGGCATGGGGGGGAGAGATGGCGCGCGAAAGCGGAATAATGAAGAGCTTGCCTGTCAACGGGTACAACCAAAAACGAGGACGGTGTTCCAATACCACGGCTGCTCCTTCCACGGATGCCCAAAATGTTTCCCGCACTATCACGAACAAATGATTATCAATAACGGTAAAACACCTGAAGAATTGTACCAAGCCACGCTGAACCGTACAGCATTTCTGCGGGAGAGCGGTTACGAAGTAATCGAGGCATGGTCTTGCGAAGTTGGGCATCTTAAGGGGGAACTTCCGAGGACGGAAACGAAAACTTACCCGCACGCTATCTTGTACGATTTCGAGGCGTATGGCGATAATAATCATTGGAAGGAGCTGACGCCCGCGCTCATGATAGAAAACGCGCACATGCCAATTTCGGTGAGTGTTGGCGACACCCTTGAAAGAGAGCCCACCCACATATGCAAAAGAGACCCCGTTGAGTTGGTCCGCAAGTTTATGGAAGAGCTGGAGAGACGCGGAAAAAACATCCGGGCCCAGGTACGAGCGGAGTTTGTGCCAGAAGACGCGCACCTGTTGCCAAAAGCGCAGCGACAAAGAATCGATGAATGGTGCAACCAGGTTCCTGGCTTAGGGTTCAACTCAGGAAGATACGATCTGAATCTGATCAAAAACCACTTTGCGGGCCGCCTTGCCAAAACATCACCCAAAGTCAGAGTGGCAAAAAACGGGAACAAAAACATGTTCTTTCTCACTTGGGGATCCCGTTTCCTCGATATCATCAATTACCTTGGGCCGGGAATGAGCTACGAGAAATGGGTGAAAGCCTACGAATGCAAGACAGTGAAATTGTGGTTTCCATACGAATGGTTTGACACCCCTGAAAAGCTTGATTTCCTTGGGCAAACAAAATACGAGGACTGGTATTCGAAGCTAAAGGGCAGATACATTCTCATGCGGGATGAATGGGAGGGGTGTTAGCGGTTGTTCAAAGAAAAGGGCATGCGCACCTTCGCAGACTGGCTGCGTTACTACAACAATCTCGATGTGGCTCCCAGCCTTGAGGCTCTGGAAAAGATGAGAAACTTCTACACTGAGAAGGGAATCAACATTCTGAAAGACGCTGTCAGCATCCCGGGTGTGAGTTTGCATTACTTGCTCCGGGGAGCGGTTGAGCGTGGCACGGAACTTTACAGCCCGGGCAAAGAAGCGTATGAGATGCTGAAAGAAGCTGTTGTTGCAATCTCCGGCGAGCGGCTCGAAGACATTGTCCGGCCAGAGCTGAAGCAAGAATTCAAGGCGGAAAAAAATCAGTGGCTGGCTTGGGACAAGTGGAGCAGCCGGACTCCAGGCCTCTTCAAACTTGAGTTCGAGGGCAGCCGGATGATCGTGCTCTGCTCGAAGTGCTATTATGTCGACGAAGGAGAGGGTGAAAAAAAGAAGTTTATCATGAAGGGGATGTTGAAGAAGCAGAACGAGCTGATGTGGCAGCGTTTTAAGGAAGCGCTGGAAGGCAGCAAAGATATGGCAACCAACAGAGGTTTCAGGATGCGGGACGGGCAGATGGTCACTTACGAGCAGCAGAAGCTGGGGCTGGGCGAGTATTATGACAAGCAGTGGGTGCTGCCCTATGGGATACATACCTAACCAATCGAATTTCACCTTTAGTTCACGTCAGTCGGAGGAAGAGTAGTGTTTGGAGGGACAACAAGCAGTTCTTCACGCACGAAGCTGTGCTTGGGACCGTCGCGCAAATAGTAGAGAACGGGTTGATCCGGTTTGGTGAAAGACCTTTCAATGTTGTAAACTTTCAAAGACCAGATTGGATCCGTGGCCCTTTTTACACCGCCTTCAAGCTCGCCGGGCTGGTAGAGATAACGAACTTGGACAAGAGAGGGGAGTATTTTTTCGTTTTTTCCAACATGCCTTGAATAAGGTGTGGAGTGCCTTGCGTAAACAGATTTTTCTTTGATTGCAATGGCGGGTTTCTTGCCGATAAGGCGTGTTACCTCGTTGTTCAAAGCTCAAAAAACTTCTGGAAGTCTTTTCACCCAGGCAGTGGACCGCTGGCCCTCAGGGAGTAGCATTTCCATGGCGTACTGGTGTCCGAACAAGCTCTCAGCCAGGGTGCAGTTGAAACGTTCAACAATGGCCTGGTCGCGGTGAATGCCAACGCGCCTGCGCCGGATGTATGTGTTGTGCTTTTCCATCTCTTTTGTGACAGCGCCCATGAATTCGTGCCTGGGGTCAACCTGCAGCATTTGAGGCCATTTCAGAGGCGAGCGCTTGTAAATCTTCTGGAAGGCCAGGGCAACCTCATCAGAATTTTTCGAAGTCAGGGGTTCGGCCTCTTTGTAGCGGCTGGCCATGTCGACAACGGTCAGCGCGTATTTGAAAACTTTGCGGCCACGAGGGAGATTGTTGTGCGGCAGAAAAAGAAGGTCCGCCTGGTGGACCGTGTTGGGTGTGGGAACGTCGAATTTCGGCCGAGGAATTCGCTTCGGCGTGGGTAGAAATATCTGCCAGAGCGCTTGCCTGATCAGCCACTTTTTTGTGGTTTCTTCAGGTACCTTGGCGGCTTCGGCTAATTTTTTTATCGCGGAGATACCTATCCAGTAGCCCCCGGGGCCATAGTATATCCTTGCGAGTTTGTTGTCCATAGCGCTAATATAAGTAAGGAGTAAAAATAGTTTAAAGGAACCGGAAGGCTGTGTTGCCCAGAGCGAGTGCCCCGGCGCCCACGAACATGAGTTCACCATTTTTCTACTGCTTGCTTGGTTGATAGAAATCTGAGAACTTGGGCTCTTTGGGGGGTGCCATCTGTTCGTCAGGATGTGCCTGGTTGTAGAGTTTGAAGGCATAGTCCGTGTTGGTGAAGTTCTGCTTGGCCTCCGCCTTTATTTGCGCGTTGGTCGCAATCCAGTCGAGAAGATGGGTGTGGACGTGCGTGTATTTGGCGTAAGCAGCATTGTAAGCCTCGAGAACTTTGTCATGGCGCTTTTTTTCTTCAAGTGCAGCTTTGTCGCCCCCGCCAAGCGCCCTCGCCAGATAATTGCCTCTGATAAAAGCCGTGGTGTTCAACACAGCCCCGCCAACCATAAGCGCGATGCTCGCCATTGTGCTATATAGCAGTCTTTTTTTCAAATAATTTTTAACTGTCCTTGGGTACTGTTTGCTGTTTGTTGCATAAGTATTTGATGTAATCAGCTTGGTACGCCTCGAAAGCTTTATCAAAGCGCACTTTTTCTTGGATCGCAGCTTTGTAGATAGAGGCAGCTAACGACATATTTGTTATTACGATGGAAAAATTGTCAGGCCCATTATCACCAATAAGCTTGATGCAGTTGTGAAGGTATCTGAGGCAAACGTCTCTGTGCTCCTCGAAAGCTTTATGAAAGTGCAATCTTTCTTCAAACACGTCTTTGTAGCTACTACCGCTGGACATCAACATATTGTTGACCTTGAAACAAAAAGCTGCAGGCCCATTGTATGTATCAATGATGCTCTGCATGTTATTTGTATATAGGATATTTTTTCAAATCATAATTTCAAACGCTGTCTGGAAGGATTTTTTGGTCCTTGAGGTACTTTTTGAGCGCAATGCTGCCCGCCATGACGGCGGTGAACTGCATGTAATTCATCGCACTGCTGCTGGGATCAGAAGTGAAATTCTCTTTCACAACCTTTTTTGCGGCCCAGCCGATGCCAGCGGCCAAGCCAGTGAGAGTAGCAGCGTCAATGACGGTCTTGACAAGCTTGTTGTCTGACATGGCGCGTTCGATATAAGGAAAATAACAAAAGTTTAAAACAAAATTAATTTATATATATCACTTCTTCTTCTTCCTCTTCGTTTTATTCTTTTATTCTTCTTATTTCTTCATCTTTTTCTTTTATTCTTTCCATTTCTCTTTTCATTGCCTGTTCTGCGGACGTTTCAAAAAATGTTTCGTTGGTAAGATACATCATTTTTTTGAAAGCCTTTACGGTAAAGTCGCACCATAATAGCGCAATGCCACCAACTGCGGCTGAAGAGATTAGCATCTGTACAATGTTAGGTTTTGGCATCGTGATATATTTTACACTCAAAAGTTTAAATCATTTTTTTAAATCCTTTTGGCTGTGTCGCGCGTGCAGGTTCTGGCTCAACATGTGTGGGCTCAGGCGCGGGCACTGGGTTTTTTTTGTCGAGTACGGCCTTGAGCTCTTCCCGTTTGTAATAAATCCCGACCAGTGAAATGACTATGCTGGCAACAGCAAGCCATTGGCCTCTTTGGCTTTTCCTGTAGACACCAGCACGGCCAGCTGCTCGTGAAGAGCAGGAATGTCAGGTCCGGGGGCGGTTGGAACCATGCCACCTGCTGGACCACTCGACGGCTTGGGCTCTGTTTGAAGAAGGTTCATAACTTCTGCTAACGTGGCCTCTTCTTCAGCCATTGTTCAGGCTATATTCAACTTTCATTTTTTTATTCAAAATACTTTACCCCGTAGGGGTGGCGAAGCGCGAACACAAGATAAGAGAACTTTCGCTCTTTCAGCTTTGAAACCAGACCTTTGTACTCATCCTGAGAGAGTTAGCCGGCGTAATCATCGAAGATGGCTTTCGTGGTCTTGGCCGAGGGGGTGTAAAAGAGAACGATCGCCGCCACGTTCTCCTGGAAGGAAGCTGTTATGCCGGTCATCTTCTGGGTCAGCATCCAAACGGTGATGCCCATATGTCGAGCAGAAAATGCAAGATTCACCAGCTCGCCTGAACGACCTTTCACGTCTTTGGAGGCCGCGCAGTCATCAAGGATTATGAGCGTGTTGGCGCCCTCGAAAATCCATCTCATGAGCTTCAACCATTTTTCCTTGTAGACTATCACATCCATTCTTGGATCACTTTCACCAATTCTGTGGTAGGTCTTGTTGTGCGCAAATGTCGGGCAGATTAGAACGATGTAGTCGAACTTGAAGCGGAAAGGGCCGTAGATCTGGTCCACCATGAACCTCGATTTGCCTGAATTAGTCGGCCCCACAATGAGAGCGTTGAAGGGTATCTTGTTTGGGTCCATGTTCGTATTAAAACTGTACAGATTCCAGCTGTCTGTCCATAATGTTGAACTGGGAGTCGGAGATTACGAATACATGGCATTTCACGTCACCTGAGCCTTCGGCTTTATGCTCAATTTCCAGCTGGACCCCGTCTGTACTGTTCACAATGCGCTTTCCAGTTCCTTGCATTGACTGATCCGCCATGGTGCACATGTTGATCACAAGCCCGAACTTATCATCGGTGTAAAACTTTGTCGCATTCATGTGCTCGGTTTTATTTTGGTCTTTCACAAAGAATCGGTGGGCCTCTTCCCACATGTCCTTGCCTTCGATGCCGTTGTTGAAAAGCATGTTGGGCACGCCGTTGACCATGACGCTGACTTTCGTCAGATCCGGGAGGATGAATTTTTCTGAATCTCTGTTGCCCGCTGTGTGGCTCTACAAACAGGAGGAGGAGGGCTTTTAGTGACCTTCTTTGGGTGTTGACTTTGATGTTGATCCTCTTGTCAGTGCCTCTTTTGAAAGACACCTCTTTGTCATGCATCACGTGGTCGTAAGTGAACTCTTTGCCGCTGGAGTAAACGCTGTGTGCCTCATCTGCCAGAGTTTTGCTGTGGATGATTTCGTACTCGAGCTGGATGTTGGTCAGTTTGTATTTCAGCTGGGTTGTGTCGGAGCCTCTGACCACATGTATAGCTTCAGCAAGTTTTACATTGAACGTGAGGTCGTTGTAAAGGGCCTGGGGGTAGAAAACACTGTGGTTGGTTAAAATCTGATGGTCAAGCCTGATCCGGTACTTGCTTCCGTATACCTCGTTCAGCTTGTTTTCAGTGTCGACGCCCGAGGTTTTCTTGTCTCCTGTGCCTGAGCGGATCTTGCATAGATCCTTGCTCTGAATCCCCTCGCGGAACATGCCATCTCGTTCTTCCTGCAAAAGGAAAAGGTCTTCGAAAGTTTTGTAGATGTCATAGCCAACCGTGTCTTGCAGGATAGTGCCTGCAAACTTCACGACCAGCCTGTCAACAAGCGCCCGCGTGATGTTCTGGACAAGGAAGTTGTTGGCGTGCCCTCCAGAAAGGTCGATGTCAAAGCGAAGAGCTAGCGAGCCCGGCACCAGAACCTCGTTCTTGTTCAGCTTGGGCACGGAAACATACAGCTTATCCCCGGGGTTGGCTTCAGAGCGGATAAAGGTGATTCGCTTGGCCGCGTGCTCAGCCTGCATGGCGTGTAATGTCTTTTCGTTGTACGTTGGGCGAAGGTTCTCTGGCACTGACATTGTGTATTAATACACCGGCGATTTTTTTCTAATTTAAAAAATAACAGGCTTGCAATATATTGCTATGGCGGAAGGCGGCGGCGAATTTGGTTACGAAGACCCGGACCTTGACAATCGAGTTGACCACGATGATGACGATTATGAGGAACAAGAGGTTGAGAGAACCCAACCTTTTGAGCCAGGCGTGGCATCCACTCCCTACCAACCTGGCGCCCCCTACCACGTGGGTGAACAAATGGAAATGCATACTATGCAGCACGAGCAGTCAGGCCTGCCCGACACTTCTTATCAGCGTAGCTTGAAAGAACACCTTCAATCAGTGATCTTCAAAAAGAAAGCTATTTGCAGCAAAAACTCAAAAAAGCTGTAGATACAATAAAAAGCAAATTCCCTAAAGCAAACTTTGAAAAAATCACAATTAGAAGAGGCACTGGAAAAAATGAGGGAAAAATTGTTGCTGTGGGGGCAAAAAAGGGTGAGTACAAGATTCTAAAAGATGATGAGTCGGGCTTAATGAAAAGTTTTTTAGACAGCTTCAAAGATAAACTTGGGCCGAGGGCTGAAGAAATTGTAGCCAAAGACCGTGACACCATCAGAGAACAATGCCAAAGACTGAGTGAGACAGAGATCCAACTACAACAGGCGGAAACACTCTCTTCGTAAAGAGAAGAAGAAAAGAAAGAAGTGGAAGCTCTGAGATGTAAAATCGAGAAAACTGATGCTCAGATTGATGCCATTCAGGATAAACAAGGTTCGAATCTTGAAAGTGAAGCAGAGCTGTGCAGGCTGAAAGAACTGAAAAAGAACTATCAAACCGATCTTGAAAACAAGAAAAAAGAATTGGACTCGCTTACAAAAAAAGCAAGAAACAGAGAAAAAGAACAAGCCAAGGTTGACAGACTCAGGGCCAGCCTTGCAGCAAAAGAAAGTGAAACAAACGCCATGGAAGAAAGGCTAAACCAAACAAAACCGCTGGACGACCTGAAAGAGCAGGAAAGCGAGCTGCAGCGCCAAAACGAGGAAGACCAGGCAATCATCCAAGATGAGAATGCCTTGCCCTCCGACAAAGAAGCCACAGCAGGCAGAGTGGCAGAAAGAAACGAGGAGATCGCGTGTTTGCAAACTCAGATTGCGGAAAGGGAAAGGGGGCGGCCTCTCTTGGAAAGGGTCAAAGAGATCTTCAAAAAAAATGGTGTGACATTGACTGCTATTCTTATCGCCGCGGGGGTCACGATAGGGTCTGTCATCGGAGCCCTCACAAGAGGTTTGAAAGCCACCGGCAAGGCTGTGGGAAATGGGTTAAAAGATATAGGTGCGAAACTTGGTTCTCTGCTGCCCGGGCTGATTGGCTCGATTGTGAGCTTTCTTTTCAAAGCTGCGGGCCAAGCCATCGGGTTTCTGGCCAAGCACACCTGGCTGCTTATTCTTGCCGCGGTGGCCTTTTTGTTCGAAAAATATCTTAAGAAGCAGCGTTAACTTTACCGCCAAGCCATGAACAGCAAAGCCGAGAATCCTACTACGCCAACAATGACAGCTGTTTTGTTTACTTCGTGTTGCGGTGTTTTGTCTGGAGCCATTGGCTCTATTTTTTGCACCGTTGGCTGTGCTTGCTGAGTTTCGGGCGAAGCTGATTTCCTTGATTCGGCTGTTGTGGCTTTGTGTATCGGGTTTGAAGGATGGCTGTTGGGTGGGTTAATTTTTGACGGGCCGCCTGCCATTAGTTTGAGAGCAGCTTTTTTTGTCTCCGGGTTTACCTCGTTGTTGACCCCTAGTTTCATCCCGGAGACCGCCTGTTTCAGCTTGTTGTTGTAACCGACCGTGCTTGCGGTGTTGATTATCATTTGCGTGGGCATAAGCCAGGCCAGGGGGCTACAGCAAGATTGAGCCTGACCTTCGCTTGATCTACCGCGAGCTGGTACCTTTGCACGCTCTTGGCCAGGTCGGACTGACTGATAGCATTTTCCATCAGCACCAGGAACTCGCTCTGGGCTTCTTTCGCCCGGCTACCAGAGCCGAGAATGCTGCTGCGGACGTTGACTTGCGCGCCTAGGACGCAATAAACGAAAGCCTCGATTGACTGGTTGATTCTAGATAACCCCACCTGCGTCAAACCGGATGCTGTGTTTGGCACGAACCAGTCATACTGGGCCACAGTATCAGGTTCAATGAAAGAAAGCAGATTTCCTTTGCTTGCTGCACCGCCTTCATCACTGAATTTATAGAACCCTCCTGGATAAGCGGTTCCTGTTTTCAACGGCCCATGCCCTGTCACGCCAATGTATACACTTCCCAAGCCGTGGTTTTTCCTTTGTGTGAAGCGAAAATCGCTCGAGGGGTCTATGCCGAACTCATCGCATAGCCTTTTGTACGAAGCAACGTCGTAATGATTGTTCATTTGGCTGAACGTCGGGTCTCTGGGCAAAGCGCTTATGCTCTGAATACCTCCTAGCTGGTACAAAATGTGCCTGACCGTGAAATACATGTGGAAGATATAAAAAGCTCTTATCTGTGGGGGGAGATTCATCCCACTGTGAAAGATTTTGCAAGAAACTCCGCAACCTTGTGTCGTGCAGAAAACTGCAAAGTTGAGCTGTTGCGGCCAATATTTCGTGTCAGGCCCCCCTAACCAGTGTTTTGATTCGGTTCCAGAAGTATGCCTGAGTTTGATTTCTTGAAATGTTTCTCTGAATTTTGTTGTGAAATATTGGTCAGGCGTGACGTAGATTTTGATTTCGGCGTTGAATATTTTCTTCAAGCTTGGCGCTTTACCCTCGAAAGGTACAGCGGGGATTGCCAAAGAAACTTTTGAACCAAGTTGCGACAATTGGTAAGGAAAACCCCCGCTGTCTCCCAAACCTAGCGCTTCTTTCATTTCTGCGCTCCAATACCGCCTGTCTGAACCGAAGACACTTTGAAATGAGCCTTCGCTTTCTTTGAAAAACACCTCTGCGGTTGCGTTATTTTTCTCGTCGATGCTTTCTTGTGAAACGAACCGGCTTTTTTCTGCTTTTGGAAAGTGGTTTAAAAAATTTGTCCACACCTTTTTCTTAGCGGCATCCGCTTTTTTCACAAACTCAGGATCTTTCCACAAATTCGCCATCTTATTTGGACACAATTTTGTTTGTTAAATATAAAATGGTTGTTCTTACTATTGTCACACAACAGAACGGAGAGACCATCTATTTTGAAGAGCCGATACCGAAAGTACATTTCATGAAACTCATATCTTGTAGTTTATTCAACAGCTGGGACACTTTGAAAAAGGAAGGTTCAGCCACCTTGGGGGATAAAGACAAAGATAGAGCTTTATCAGTTAGTAAATTACTCCCAGGGCATTATAGTTTAGAAAGATTGGCAAAAGAAATAGACGGTCTGTTCGCCAAATATCAATATAAAGAGTTGCAAACAGCAAGAAACCAACCTGTTGGCCAGCTTGTAATCAGAAATTTTGGGGCTGGGGCAAAACCAATTGAACTTGATCGCGATTTGGCCAATTTGCTTGGTATTGGGCGAAAGTCGTCGCTTATAACCTTTGTAAAACGGCTTACATATCCAACGACATATTTCATTCATTGTGATTTGATCGACACAGAGCAGAATCTGTTCAATGGCAAAAAGACAGATGTCTTAGCCCTGTTTGATGTGAAAGGGAAGCCTTATGAAAAGGTGAGCTACCATGGTTCTCCGCAACAGGTTTTGCGAGACTGCTCTACAGGCGAGTTTATAAATAGCGTCACTATTAGCGTCAAAGATGAAAATGGTAAACTCTTTGATTTCAAGGGCTTCCCGCTTCTTTTTGAATTAGAGTTAAATTAAATTTCTTTATATACACAATGTCTTCGGCAAATCTGTTACCTCCAAGCGTGCCGCCTGCTGAGAATGAAAGAAGAATCTATCCAAGCCTTCCCGAACGACAAATGCCGAGAATTTCCAGCTAACTGAGATAAGTAAAATTGAAAAAGAAATGTCTGCTAAGGTTGAGCATTACAGGCTTGTGTTGAAAAAATATAAAAAAGCCCGGAAAGCAATTCACTATTCCATGGTTGGCCTTTGTGCTGTCACGGCAGCTCTGTCTTCTGGGGCTGTTGCAACATCACTCACTGGTGTTGGAATTGTTATCGGCACGCCTGTTGCTGGGATAGCAGCTTTATCTGGCGCAGTTTCCACTGGCCTGTCCGTTGTCAACAAGAAACTTGAACGCAAAGTTAATAAGCACTCGAGAATCCATTCTCTGGCTATTGCAAAACATGACGCGATAAACATCTCTGTCTCACAAGCTCTGAATGATAATCGTGTTTCTGACATGGAGTTTCAACTGATCACATGTGAAATGCAGAAATATCACCATTTTAAAGAGACTTTACGCTCAAACTTTGCGCAAAAACAAACAAATCCAATCCAGCCAGATATTGAAAAAATAAGAAACCAGGTTTGGGAAGAATATAGAAAAAAATTTGCGGAGTACAGCACAAATTTGAACTAAATTTTGAGCGAAAACTATCTCTAAGTCTTATTAAAAACAGATGATTGTGTCACACAAAAGGGCAAAAGCCCTGTCAGGGGGTGCTCATTGGCTGTTCTTGCCTAGCCCCGGCTAGGACTTTCCCGCTGCTGACAAGGTGGCTGTCGATTCCCATTTTACCTCTGGGAACAAGGTTTGAGATCCCAAGGGACCTCTGAGCACCCCCCAGTCTCCACTGGGCCAGGGCGGGTTCACCCGGGGTTGTCGCCGTGGACGGCCTCACCCCATACCCCTGACAAACACCTGTACGTGCCGTATCAGGAATCAGAGGGGGCCAGCCTCACATCCAAAAGCACCTTAATTTGCTCGCTGATAAATATAATAATTCTGCAAGCTTATATATTGATCCAGTCGCCTCTCCTATCACTTGTGGTGTTGCTTCTCTGTCCTTTGCCTAAATTTCACAGGTTTTCACACATACGCATGCGCTTTCAGGTGGCGAGATGATATTATGCTTGAGCTATATTTAGAGATTGGCTGAATAAATTATATCACAACAGTACTTCTGAAGGCCAAAGTGATTGTGCTTTTCCATGCGATTTGCTTCATTTTCATGGAACTTTCTGCACCCGTTTGGCTAAAAGAGTCCAGACAGATAACATATCAAGTCGTTGAAGCCATGCGAGAAGCAGAGAAGACTTAAACAGGCTCCATTGAGTCCCTTGTTCAAGGAATATTTCATGTTACGATCGATTGAACGCTGCGATCAAATCTTGCTATTTTCTCGTTTCCTCCTGCTCGCTTCACTTCGGCAGCTTCTGTGGTGAAAAAATAACTTACAGCGCATTGACTGAGTGTATTTTTTTGTAAATTCTGTTCTGGTTTGTTTTTTTCCGGCCCAAACAAAGAAATCTTGAGTTGTCCTCCATGTTTTTCAGTACTGCTCGTCCAAGGGCCTGGGGAATATTTGGTTCCAGTCTTCTGAGAAAAACGTCACGCAACTCACAGATTTCAGAACAAAACTTTTGCTCCGAACGAAGGTTAATATCGTTGCCGCTCAGTAAAATTTCTGAAAGATTTCGGCGTAGTCGTTCTTGTCATATATGGGGTAGCCGAGATAGTGTTTTTCTCAATTTTTATAACACTCGTAACAGAGTTCTTTTAGGCCACAGGCGTCGCATTTACGACAAAACATGACCATTACAATTCTTGAGCGTTTTTCGCAGAAGGGTGCCTCTTCAATCTCGTCATGTACCTCATCCCAGCCCATTGCCTTTCTTTCTCTTATTTTTATCGCGAGATACTCCTTGTAAATTATCTCACGAAGTTCTGGAGGGAGGTTTTGAATTGCCTCGGAAAGTTGACAGTTGTTTGATCGGCCATGCATCAACCACGCACACTTGTTTGTTCCTCGAAACATTGCCGGTGTTCGGGCGGTATAACGGCGGGGTTGTTTCTATCTAATAGGTATCCCTCCCCTTCCCCCTTGTTGTAA
>Ga0099807_1074850_pt1 | contig 14021 bp, 9 predicted proteins | sample OrbTnscriptome_FD_81149 | JGI IMG/M metagenome (GOLD analysis project Ga0099807, IMG submission 81149) | Coral microbial communities from Puerto Morelos, Mexico - Orbicella T R A metatranscriptome (Eukaryote Community Metatranscriptome) | ecosystem: Host-associated > Invertebrates > Cnidaria >...
AAAAAAAATGAAACTTCACCTATCTACGGATGAATCCTCTGGTAGTTCTGATGAAGAAACCAAAATAGAAGTAGATTCAAGTGGATACAGACTAATTGATTTAAAGAATCTATCATCCATGCTCTCCTCTGTGCACAAATGTGAAGAAGCAAACCTTACCCTTGAAGAAAATAACTCTGTTCATGCAGGATTGATGTCAAACTTGTCTGTTAACTGTAGTGCCTGTGAGGAAAGCAGCCCATTGATGACATCAGGTAACATTACGAAAAGAGGCAAGTCATATGATGTGAACAGGAGAGCTGTTTATCACTCCATAGAATCAGGCACTGGATATGAAGGACTTGCTTCCTTCTGTGGGGTGATGAACATGCCTTGTCTCTCCACACGTGCTTATTATAAGCAAGTGGATAGCGTTTTAGATGTTCTTGAAGATGAGGCAAAAGAGGAGTTAATAAGTGCAGGCCAAAGGCTTCGGCAAGTCATCATAGAAGAAAATGATGAATTGGACAACACTGCGACTCTGGATGCTGCCGTAAGCTTTGATGGCACATGGGCCAAGAGAGGCTTTACTGCCTTGACAGGAGTGGTGTTTGTGATTTCTGTGGACACTGGTGAGGTTTTGGATTACCATGTGTTATCCAAAGCCTGCCAAAAGTGCGCCCTAAAAAAATCCCAGAGTGAAGGAGAGGATGAGATATTTGAGGAATGGAGAAGAGAACACGTAGCATCTGGAGAATGCGATATTAACTTTACAGGAAGTTCACCAGCTATGGAGGCTGAAGGTGCTGCTGTTCTTTGGAACAGGTCAATTGAACTCCACAACATTCGTTACAAATGGATGGTGTCAGATGGTGACAGTAAAGCCTTTAATACAGTTGAGAATGTCTATGATGACTGTAAAGTCATCAAGCTGGACTGTGTGGGCCATGTCCAGAAGAGAATGGGCAAACACTTAATTAATCTGAAAGCCAGAACTAAAGGCAAACTTACAGATGGGAAGCCAATAGGAGGGCATGGTCGACTTACTGAAACCAAAATAAAGCAACTTCAGAAGTACTATGGACTGGCTATTCGTCAGAATACAATATCAAAGTCAAATCCATCAGACAGGGAAGTCGATGTGGCAGTTTACGCAATGAAAAAGAACATTATTGCCATTCTTAACCACAGCGTCCAATCAGGAGATGCTGCTAAACAGCATCGCTTCTGTCCACCCAGGGAAAGCTCCTGGTGTAAATGGCAGCAGGACTTGGCGACGGGCACATCCACCTATAAAGGTGATTACTGTTTGCCTGAAGTTTTCCTAGAAGTATTGCGACCTACATTCATGACTCTCAGTGACACTAAGCTCCTTGAGAGGTGTGTTCGTGGGACCACTCAAAACCCAAACGAGTGCATCAACTCGATGGTCTGGGTTCGGTGCCCAAAACACAAACATCATGGTGCTAAAGTTATCCGCTGTGCTGCAGCATCTGCAGTATGCCATTTTCACAGAGGAGCGGAATGTAGGAAGAGGATAATGGAAAAACTCTCCATTCCTGGTGGCTTATACACCAGCCATGCTTTTGGGCTCAAGGACAAGAAACGCTTACGAAAAGCAGACATTCAGGCAACTGATAAAGAAAAAAGGCGTCGCCAGGGTCTTCAGCTTGTGCGTATTCAGCGAGAGGAAGCCCTTCGTCAGATCGAAGGAGTGACATATGAAGCTGGGGGGTTTTAAATTATTACCCCAGGCTTCTGTGAACAAAATCTGAACTGTATTTCTCTCATTACCATTGTAATTTCAAAGCAATTGATATTTAATTGCATTTCTTAAGTTTACGGCTGTTTTTCTCAAAATGCGGTATTTTTGCTTTTGAGAAAAGATATCTCAAGAAGGATTTAAGCTTTTGACCTGAAATTTTCAGGATTTGTTGGTCTCATTGAGTTAATTGGGATGAATGAGGGAAATTGCCATAGATTGCATAGGATAGAAATTATCAAAAAAATAATTTCTTGATTTTGATTGCGCAACTTTAGATGGGAGTTGGGACTCGGTATTATAAAATTTGGCAAAATCCCTCATTCATCCCAGCAAGCAATATGTTTACTTTAAAATAAAATTAAAATGACCATTCTCTCTTTAAATTACACATGAAAATCTTTTCTCAAGTACACATGGGTCATGCATGTGGTACTTTAAAAGCCTGGTGTCAAGTTACAATAATCACTAACACATTGAAATATACATTTTTGTAATCTACAGGCCAAGAGCTTTCCAGTGATATATAGTTTGTTATGGTTTTGTCTAAAATCAGAGTTGTTACAATTGTTGCAAAAAAGGCCATTTTTCAGGTAAAACCCCCCCTTAAGTAGACATTTTTCATTTACCAGTTCTTGAATTTTAATCATCCTATTGACATTTTATTGTGAACAAGTTTTGTCTAAAATCGTACCTTCAAGTTGTGCAAGAAGTAGTCAAGCAGACATTTCTCATTTTGTTAATTTCAATCACTGATTTTTAGAGACAGCTGTTAAATCAGTACAACAAATAAATATTGTTTTGAGTCTATAACACTACTATTGTACTCTGTTATTGGTGTCATTTATTATCATGCTAGGTTTTTTATAAATGGAAATAATAATTTCAAAACAGTTAAGTAAGAATAAGATTGCATCACCTGTCAGTTGTATCATGTATTGTATCATGGCACTTGTATCAAGATATGTATCATATTGTGAGAAATTGTATTGTTGCAGCCCTAGAAAACGGCTTCTTCCTGTTTTCGCACACTGTAACTATTTGGCGGTTACTTTAATCTGGCACCTCTGAGGGTGTTTTTTCTGTCCTTGTAATTTTCCTGATCTCATATAACTCTGTATGAGGTTAGCATTGTGATCTAACATCCTTTGTTGTATAGTTCATTTCTTCTCACTGAATCATGCCGCCTAAGAAGCATACTGTTGGCCCTCAAGCTTATTCAAGCGTCTTTGCCTATTGTTGCCTGCATCTGATCTCATAACAGTGCAAGATCTTCAGCCTCCTCCAGTCTCAGGGATGACCCAGATGAATCTTCAGGCACTCACTAACGTAATTGCCACTACTGCATCTAAAGCTGTGAAGCATGCCATGGCTGCACTGCATCAAGCGAGTATCCCTGACCACAACCAAACTGCCATTGGACAAGCTGAACATTTGGTGGACAAGATTACTAATCTTACTCAAACGACAGGTATGCAAGGTGCAGATACACCACTTTCTATCTTGGGTGCTGGGGATCAACCCGACCAGCACTTTACCAGTATCGGTATAAACATAGATGCTTAGGTGCGCAAAAATGAAAACAAACATTTGGGCTCACAAATAACCATATTTTGGGGTGTTACTGTAAGTAGCTCCTCCCTGTGAAAGGTATTCCTAATCTATGACCTTCACTAGAGGTGTCTCAGGTCTACCTTAGCTAACCCTCGAACAATAATTTACTGACCGAACTCTCCCAGTTTTATCTTGCCTTTCTTTGGTATTTTAACCCATACAGGCATTAAGGATCATAACTAACAAGGGAGTCAAGGCCACTTGCCACTGTTTTAAGCAAAACAGCTTACATTAACATATTTTAAATTTCACACGCACATTGCAGCAGTCAGCATCATGCCGCAGGAGTTTTTAATTAAACTTTGGAAAGTAAACACCACTGTTTCACCATACAATAAAAATATAATCACCAACCAAATGGCACTGGAGAAAGTACTTCTAAACATCACCAGTGGTTTGTTATGAATACAGAGTTCAGCTCATAATGCTCACTCGAAGAGCACGCTCAGTTGTTGATGTTGTTGTCAGAAAAATCTACATTATACAAGAGAAAATACTTTCCCAAACAGTTTGAAGACTTTAAAAGACAGATAGCTATTGTTGTGACATCAAGATTACAAGTTATGATCAAAATGATGTTCTAACAATTGAAGTTTTTGCTCTCAAGACCAACATGCTGACCAAGAAGTACTTTGTTTCTAGTACACGTATGATCTGATCTTCCACATGGTGCCTCTGGTGATGATTTTGTCTTTGGTACTGGTCTTTTCAATACCAAATGGAGCCCAACAATTCTTCTTTAACAATACATTTATCACACATTAGGTATAGGAAACTATAACAGCAAGCTTTTCAGTTCCTTTTCTGTTAGCTTTTGGTAGCCTAGAGTATCAGAGAATGTTATATGCTTTTTGTGCCTTGAAACATTTTCTTAAGTGTTCATATGAATAGACTTGACAACATTTGACCTTGACATCAGCAATGCTGTTTTCCTATTCATTAACAGTTTGGGAACAAAAACAGGGAGGGCCCGTTTCACGAAAAGGCCTAATGCTAGAAACCTGCCATTCAGGAAAGAATGAGTGAGGATCTCTGGGATTACCTGAAACCAAAGACACCTCCATAAGCATAGCCCTTTTTTTGGAATTATGATTTCTACATTTATTACTCCCCATTCCACCAACACATCTTTAAAGAAGCTCTCCACATGACCACACAAATTTATTGCAAAATGTCCCCAAAAGCACCAGAGTGTTTCATCTTTTCCATTTCATTTCCTTCCCTAATTAGTTGTGAACCATTTAAAAAAAACTTTTGGAACTCCCTTCCCAATCCACCATAGTATATATTTGTTCCTATTACACTAATTAACACATTTATTTGTTTCATGTCAGGTCCACACAGAGACAATGGCACACCTTCATGGACCCACATGGTCTGGCCTAATTAACACTACTGACCATAACATAGACCGGTATTATCTACCAGAGTGAAAATATTTTTTAAATGAAACAATGAAATCTCAACATTTAAAGTGCTTTATTGTTCCAAATCTTATTTTACTCCCAATAAACTTTTTATCTTTCTTATTATTTACATACTGTTAATAAGGTTTGTTTACAACAGACCTGCAACAATACACATTCTGCCGCAGGGCTAGGCAAGTTGCCCACATTTAAGAACTCATTGAAACTCCAGCCTCCCTCCATGGGTCCTGTTTTCTTACTCCAGTTATAACATTTAAGACTGAATTTTTTGGTTTCTTTTTAATGGAGGGGAGGCAAGGGAGGGGGGGGCTCAAACCCTGTTTGCCCTACACCTAGGCAGGCATAGAAACTTGGAATTCTGTGGAAATACTTTTCAACAAAAGAGGTATGTCATCACTTGTAAACATTTAATTTCATAAATAACCATAATATAATTATGTGATACTGTTGTGTAAATTTACAGTTCAACATTATGGTGATTGCTATAAAATTATTTTCCTCAACAGTAATTCGAGGGGGAACAAGATCCAGATTGATGCCATTGTTGGATTACCAAACTCACTGGTTGGTGGACTCCATAATAACTTGGTCTTACCAGAAGCAATCCATTCTAAACTTTTACAAAGCCTGTTCAATGGAAATAATATTAAGCTGGCATAGTCATATTGGTTTACAATACTACATCATCTTCGCAAATTATAAATCCAGACCTCAACCTCCTAATTTAACCTACATTGGCTATGAAAGACATCAAGCTACATGTAACCATTAAACAAGCCGAAGGAATCAAGGAGACATTACAGCAGCAGAAACAAGAGCTTTTCAAGCCATCAACTATAAAGCTAAAACCATGCACCAAGGAGCAGTTTGCCAATATTGAGGAAACATTATGAACGATTTCCAACCTCAAAAGCAAATTACAAACTGTCAGATACAACATTCAAAACCCACACAAAGAACTTGCAAAAGGGCACATTAGTTCTGCCTTGCCAATGCAGTAAGTAGACACAAAGGAAAACAGGCTCATCATAATGCTGAAATACCCAAGAAAAGAAAAATCAAAGTGCAAGGCAAGATCTACTCAACAAGCTCTGCTTCAGCAAAGAAGTCACGGTGGAAGTTGTAGCAGAAGACAATTATGGTGACCTGAAGTTGAAGAGAGCACTGGAAGCTGGGGAAGCTAATTTAGCTTTCCTTAATACCACACTTCATTCTCTCTCCCACTACAATGCCCTTTTGCGAAGATGATGTCCGATTTTAAATTTTAAATCTTAATTTTTTATAAATTATGAAAGTATATCATGTGTTGTATTAGATTGCTTTCATGTCTAATTATCCATTTGATATATTTTGGCCACTCAAAACAGAAGGCCAAACAATATACAGAAAACCTCAAAATTCTACCTTTTCCTGCGTTAGCTTAATCAGGCTCTGAACAACCCGGCCCAGGAGATACACTTTTAGGCTGGCCATAATCTATATATTATAGCCTTAAAACTGGAAAATGCAAGGGCACAAAAGGGTCTTTCATTAACATGTCAAACAACTCGTTTTTTTTTTTTTGGTTTTTTTTTGCGAACCCAGACCATTTTATTGTCCTTAAAACAGATATTTTTCTTTGCTTAGATCCATCAATATGTGAGCCATGAAAATATTTAGCGTCTGGAGGTTTACAAGACAATTTTTCAAGCTGATTTGAGGCAGATGTGCCACTCCAATACTGCTTGCTGATCTTTTTGTAAACGTTTAAATGTATTCAGGCTTTACGAAATCATAAAAATAAAGTTTTTCATGCATGCTCAAAATTTCCACGTCACATTTTCACAGAACAAATTTTATATTTTCATTCCAGAACCGTTTTGGTGCCCTAGCAAATGGTTCACGCGCCAAAATAGAGTCACCAAATCTAAGAACATAAAACCCTTTTTTCATGTTTATGGCTGATTGGTCCGTTATTAATCATGTGACAGATTTTATGTCACTGCGAAGCTAAGGGAGTCAAGATATTATTGTTTGTCACAAGCTCAAGTAGTCAACAGACTTCTCTGTCTGACTGGACAGATCGGGAAAAGCTAGAAGCAAAAGCTCAGGCAAAAATACAAAGAGAGAAAACTTCTTGGCCAGAAATTAACATGCTCAAGGTTTAAGCTTTTCTTCGAGTCTCAAGAGTAAGTGCACAGATTGTTTTGACCATTCCTTGTAGGCAACAAATAATTTATTTCATTGCGTATGCCTTATTCCGTCTCTTTACTGTTTTATATTGCAGAGAGTAGGTCAAAGGAGACCAAGTTTTACTTGGTTTGGTTTGTCAATGAATTAAAGTATGCAGTAGTTGAGGGAAAATACATTGAGGAATTAAACCCAAAGACAAAAGACAAGGTGCATGTTAAAAGTGCCCATGGTTCTTGGGAGGGAGTGGTTTACACTTCAGGTATGTCCCAACTAAGACAATTAGATAGTTGCATGCAGGCTTCCAAGTGGTACAACCATCGTAAGTCTCTTTGGAGAAGAACTTTGTCAAAACTTAAATGACGAAGATAAAAGTGAGCATCAGGTGCAAAGTGAAGAAACGACCACAAAGAGGAAAGGTACTAATTAATGCAGTCTGATCTGTGCAATAATTGTGATGAAGTAACCAGTATAATCTATTTACCTATTTGTATTATACTCATGCTTTATGTATTTGAAAACACTTGCTTCTTTCAAAGAGCCAGAAGTTTCAAAATTATATCAAATGAATTCAGGCCTGACTCACTCACCGGTAGCCAAATATGTGATACTTATGTTTACCTTGTGCATACCACAACCACAATAAATAGGGTCATTTAATCCTGTTCCTTCAGAGTGCCTGCAATTTAATTTTCCTGATATTCTGTATTCCCACACAACAGTCAAGGTAATATACAACAACAACAACAACTTTATTTGTAATCAGCTACATGTGTAAATTTGAAATGAGATGAACAAAAATAAGCTCAAAGTGTACCGTATGCAGGTGATGGAAAACCTGGCATGTCATGGTATTTTAGAAAGTCAGTTTCCAAGCCTGTGGAAAGTGATGGAAATGTGAAAGAGGCATTTTATATACGTCTATTTTTGATGTGTGGCTAAAAAGCAGTGAGAAAATTAAAGAACCGTCAAAATACAGTACCTATCATTAGCAGTGAATACGATTTTTATAAATCTTTTGAAAATAACTCTTACCTTTTAGGTCCTGGAATGCTGAAAATGGTCAAATATTTAGAACAATTTATAAAAATATATATAATTTCAAAATGCAGTTAAACCCAGTGATTGTGAACTCGCAGGATAAACAAAAAATGTGCGAAATAGTGGGAGTTTGAAATAGCCAATAGTAAATGACTGAAGGGCAAATCCAGGGGAAATGGTTCTGCATTCCAAATAACAGGAAATTCAAAATAACCGAGTTCGAATTAGCCAGGTCCAACTGTATTCTATGAAATACACCAGCCTTGACAGTGCAAGCAAATACATGTATGTGGCAACTTATGCTATCTTGTTCAGGTAAGACACCAATCTCAGGTGAGAGCCCAAAGAGGAGGAAGGCTGCTGGGCCATCTGAAAGTGATGTTAATGTTGATGTGTCAGACTTTGAAGAAAAGGACGAAGACTTCAAGGATTGTGAAAAAGGTACATAAATAGTAAAATCAATCAATAATGATTTATTTATTTTTCTTCCAACTATAGATCTTTGTCTAGATGTACATGTATGTACTAATATATGATTCCTAGGAATAGTGTGTCACGTACATGTAATGTTTAGGCATTCCATAGGGCTATTCTAAAGCTGGTGGAACCGCATGTTAGTACCAAAATGCTGACATTAGAAGCAACAGCTGCTGCATAATGAACATTGTAGCAATTTTTGTGGCAATTATTAACAGAGGAACAGTATTAATTTAAGTAATGAAATCAAAACATGAGATGACTTTTTTTTTGCTATTTTGCTGTTTGTTTCAGAATTTGACTTGATCAAACAAGAGAAAGGACGGGTTAACAGATTGCTCTGCAGTTTCAAGGTATGATTTCACCTCAATCTCTATCAAATGTTTCAAGCATTAATAAGGCACAGTTGAACGCAGTTCTCAGGAAGTGAAAACTAGTTCACAATAGTGGGAGTTTGAAATAGCCGATAATAAATAACTGAAGGGCAAATCCAAGGAAAATGGATTTGAGTTCGAAATAACAGGGGAATCGAAATAACCGAGTTCAAATTAGCAGGATCCAAATGTAATTGAATGGGATGATACATTTTGGCAGCAATTAATTATTATTATTATTTAAGAAATAGAAAACATGTTCCGTGTTTCTATCAAGTTATAGACACACAAGTGGAAGTTTGGGAGAACGAGAAATGCTGTGGGAACACGAGCCGCAGGCACGTGTTTCCAGTACAGCTTTTTCGAGCTCTTCCAAACTTTCACAAGTGTTTCCATAACAAAATAGAAACATGGCAAACAAGTTTTCGATTTCTTTTAGAAAACACTGTGACAGAAAAAAAGGAAAACTTGTTAACTTTGATTATCAAAATGTACATTCTCTTTGCACGGGCCACCATTACATCAACAGCTTGTGCTAGTTCTGTGTTTCTATCGAGTTATAGAAACGTAACCTTTAACCAATCAGCACGCGTATTTTCTTAGGACTGTTTTCTAATAATCATGTGGAAATTGCAATTAAAATTAACATAATTAAAAATAACAGGAAAGATTAAAGCTGTAAAGAGACCTGTTGAACCGTGGTCATTAAGCAATCAAAAGTCTTTGAACTTACAAGTGTATTCCTACAGTGCTTTCAATTTTCTTAACGATTTTTTTCTAAATATTTCAGATGTATCATATCGGTAGTTAGCTTCATTACTGGCCTAACACCTTCAGCTTAATTCTTTCTTTTTTCTTTGAAGTAACAAGTATATGCAAATGGCAGCACTGAAGATGGAAAGATGGAGAGGTTATTCCAAGATGGACAGGATCGTGGAAATATTGGAAAGGCTGGCAGAACAAAAGGAAGCTTAAGTTATTATTAATTTGAATTCATGTTCAACTCCAACTCAGCCCAAAGTAAAACCAGTATGTATTATCATATCATGGTTTAAAAAAATGGTTCTAAATGCAATAATGTGTGTCACTTAAGATCTGTTTACCTTGGGTCAACCAAATATTTGTTCTTTTTAAGATCTTTCAGTGTCAGAGATTTATGTATCTCAAGTTTGATTCTGTAATGTCTTTGATGCCAGACCAATTTACAATTTGGGCACCTGATCTTGCACAGAGAGTTGTTTTTTACTGTGCAAATGATGAGAACCTGTCACTTGTAATTACAACATTAGGGTCTGTTAGGTCTGTTCCGATCTTAATTGTATCTATCACAAAATTCTCGATCTCTGTGTGTTTACATTTGTCACGTAATCAGTGTGCAATATCGTGGGTGTCCAATTATGGGCTTTTAACCGATTCATGCAGGCACTTGCGCACATTGCTTAAAGGAGGGCAAACTTTCACTTTCCCTTCCAGTTTATTTAAATGCTAAAGGAAATGCGGGTTTCATAAGTTCAGCTTTTTTCGACGAGTTACAATTTAAGCCAATGCGGGAAACATAGCTATGCATTCCTTTTGTAAAATAATACCTTTTTCAGAAAATTAGGTATTTTTCAATATTTTTGAAATTCTCTCAAAATCTGACCGTTTAGAAATGAAACAAAGTCGATGCATGACATAATAAAGATTGAAGTTAGAATATCAAATCGATGAAAAAACTGCTGATAAAGTAATATGCTTGGGCACCTTTGCATTTTTTCAGAATTAGTCACATGACCATGGGTGTGGCCTAATGATGTCATCACTGGTGTTACTGATCATGGAAAAGTTGAAACACAAGAAATAACTCTGAACTAACTAAAAATGATAGGGTTATTCGAGAATAAATTTTCCTTAGCAACAGCTTAAAAAGATCAGTTAATGGGCCCTTAAATTTTAAGTAGCAATCCATATAGGAAGGATAGCACCACGCAGCAAGGAATGCAAAAAGGTGCTAACTTTTGCACAACTTTGCTATTGTTGTATCATACTTCTGATTGGCTCAATCAGCAAAATCTACCAAAACTTCAGGTACCTGTATATACGTTTATCCGTAACTGATCAACTATCTTCCTTTCAACAAAATCTCTTCTGAGTCTAAATACCACAGTAATCCTATGTGGGGAACATTGGGAAATTGGAAGCTTTTATGGTCTTTGTTTACGACTGTTGTGATTGGTTGACATGTTTTAACACAAAGGAAACTACCTTTCAAAATAGAGTTTAAATAAATTTTATTTCATAAGCCTGCTTTCCATCGGTTGATATATTCTCCTTGTGAAAGCACAACCATTTCAATGTGGGTAAAGTGTATTGCCGCAGAACAAAAGAAAATGCTACAGTTCTAATCTGGATCATTACTTAAATGACTGAAGTTATATTTAGGTAAACATACTTAAATCAGCTTTTAATTAACTGGGAGTTTACCCGACTTATAATTTACTGAATAATGTAACAAAAAATATACTGGACATGTAGCCATGCCATGTTGGATATTCCATGCAGCTGAAATCCATCTCATTGACTTTTGAACTGGTTTGTGTTGGTCTCATATTAAACAGATTGTTGGAGGTATCAACTTGATAGTTGATGTGCCTGCAAAGGCTAAGAAGCCAACCCTCTATGCAACAGCCCTAATGACACACTTATTCACAAACGAAGAGATGAGAGAGTGAAGTGTAGAGCCAAAAGAAACTCATCCATCAAAGGGGAAGAAGGCTCTAGATCAAACAAAAATAAATCTTATTAAAAGTGAGTATGCTTAAATTCTCATTTGCTCTAACCATTACTGCAAGTCAGATACAGGGCAGGAAAGAAAAATTGAAATCCAGTTGTCCAGTGGGCCAGTATATTTCAGTTTTCATTTGTGTCCACTAAAATATTACTTGCCCAATAGGTGTGCAATGTTCATACCTTATCTGATATCAACTAGCAAGACTACCAAGGCTAATTTCACTTGCCCACCAGACCACCAACCTTCCTTTTTCACTTGCCCAAGAGCAAAATGTACTTCTCCCAGGCAATCAGACCTGGGTTTTTTTCTGCCCTGAACTACATCATTTTTCCTTTAATTGTATCACTTCAGTAAATGCACCAAAATTCTTTACTAATAATCTTATGAATAAACATGTTTTTTTGTTTTGTTTTGTTTTGTTTTTTTTGCTTGTCCAACACTTCTAATAAGTACACCCAAGAGAACCATTACAAGTTCAAGTGAGTGGACAAAAGTTAAACTTAAACGATATATTGAAATTGTATCTGTAATGAACTAAATCTTACATGTAAATTTAATTGCTTATTTGCAGAGTGCATTCAAGTCAAGTTCAGTGACAAGGTACTGGAAAGAAACTGGTCTGAGATCCGGACTTCTATGAACCGAAAGTGCCTCGATAGATTAAAACACTTTGGGTGCAATTTCCTTTAACTGCTGATTTAGTTACAGTATACTTTAGTCCATAGACATTCCAACATGCCATGGAAAAGCTTGAAAAGGTTCAGAGTGTTACTAACCAGCTCACTTGCTGTAAATATTTTTTCAGTTCCAAGGGTGAAATAGTCAGCTTTTGAGAAAATTATGTGCCATTGGATTCCCATAACAAACACATGATTTTGTAACCAGAAAGGTACATATTATCATGTTTGCATGTTTGCATTAATAAACAGTTGATCATGATTAAACGGATGGTTTGCTCATGTAGTCATTATTTAACAAATGAAGAAGTCTAAGCCATGTATTACATTTTATGATATAGAGGTAATGTGGAGAAAACCAGTAAAACACGCTTTTTCCATGTTTTATACTCTGACAAAACTGGGTTTTTGACCAATCAGAGTGCGCCCAGGGTCCTATCTATATAATTATAATCTTAAATGGATGCTAAGTGTATAAGGAAGAAGACAGAAAACATTGCAGGGTTTGACCTGAAAAGGAAAAATCAAGTACTATCCTACAATTGAAAAGATATAGAACTAATACAAGATCCTTTGTAAGATCCCAAACAAATTATTTCCCCTGAAATGAAAATGATCACCATACTTGTGTGTAACAAAGATCCAGAAATATTTATAAATAAAAAATGAGTAAGATCCTAGCATATATAGTTGAATGGTAGGATCCTGTACAAATTCCTACACATTTGATAGGATCCTGTACAAGATCCTACACATTTGATAGGATCCTGTACAAGATCCTACACATTTGATAGGATTCTGTACAAGATCCTACACAATTGATACGATCCTGTACAAGATCCTACACATTTGATACGATCCTGTACAAGATCCTACACATTTGATAGGATCCTGTAGAAGATCCTACACATTTGATAGGATCCTGTACAAGGTCCTACACATTTGATAGGATCCTGCACAAGATCCTACACATTTGGTAGGATCCTGTATAAGATCCTGCAAGTTGACCTGGGTAATGTTCAAGATCCTATATAGGATCCTGCAGGATCCTTTAAGATCCTGTAGGATCCTGTAGGATCCGTAGGATATTAGATAGGATCCTACAGGATCCTTAAGGATCTTAAATAGGATCTTGTAAGATCCTAGTAAGATTCTGAAGGGATCTTACACAAGATCCTATTAGGATCTTACTAGGATCCTCCTTAGGATCCTGGCTAGGACTTCTACCAGGGAAGGACTAAAAGTAGATAAGGTGAACCATGCGAACACATTGACATCACATCTCACACCATGAATGTTCAGGCGATCATTAGCTCTTCTCAGTAAAGCAGACCAAAATTCGTCCTTGATATTTATGGCTGTGCAGCAGTCAATTCCAAATGTTAATCCCACGGTTCTGTAAAAATTTCCAGTAACCTCCAAAAAACTGCAATTGTGCTGTCACCCCAAGATGACCAACATTGGAGATAAGGGCTGCAATTGTTTCACATATTAATTCTTCTTTTCTTGCAGAGTTGTGATTTCCAAGATAGCAAAATTATAATAGTATTCTTGGGTTGCACAGTCACACCAAAAAAAATAATTCAAGAACCTTTCAGTGTATAAAGTCAAGAAATTACAGACATATACAAATCCACAAGTAAACACGTATGTTTGAAATTACATTTGGTTAGCTACTTCAAGCTTAGGACTTAAAGTAAATAAGGTCAACCATGCAAACACATTGACGTC
>Ga0099807_1103028_pt1 | contig 13801 bp, 4 predicted proteins | sample OrbTnscriptome_FD_81149 | JGI IMG/M metagenome (GOLD analysis project Ga0099807, IMG submission 81149) | Coral microbial communities from Puerto Morelos, Mexico - Orbicella T R A metatranscriptome (Eukaryote Community Metatranscriptome) | ecosystem: Host-associated > Invertebrates > Cnidaria >...
AAAACCAGGAAAGAGATGTAAACCACACCTCGACTTCGAGCCCACAACAACAGACGAAACCAAGGAAGAAGCGATCGAGAGCAGCCTTCTCTCACGCTCAAGTCTTCGAATTAGAAAGAAGGTTCAGCCATCAAAAATATTTATCGGGACCTGAGAGAGCAGAGCTCGCTGCCGCTTTAAAATTGACCGAGACACAGGTCAAAATATGGTTTCAGAACAGAAGATACAAAACAAAACGCCGCCAGCTTGCATCAGAGATTTGCCCTCCGAGCACGGCCAAGAAAGTCGCGGTTCGAGTTTTGGTTCGGGATGATCACAAACAGTATGAAGACATAGGATTATCAGCTCTGTCAATGGCGCCATTCGGCACTCAAAGCTTCGCTCCCCCTTGCGGTTTTTACTACAGATGAATCCAAAATTACTAAATCACGTCCCAAATACAACAACAAACAGACCCTTCACATCAAACGCGCGAACACGAAAGAACAGTGACATTCAAAGAGAAGCGTACAAACAATTTAATCGCTGCCGTTCTCGACTGCCAGTTTGCAACAGAGTTCCGCTTGAACTCCCGAGTATCGCGACATGGAAAAAAGCACACTAGTGCAGAAGATTAGCAGAGGATAACGTTGTAACTCCGAGCTGCGGAAGTATATCACTTGTGTCCGGTGAATTACGTGGAGTGGCCAACTCTCTTAAAGTTTACTCACATCATCGAAAACAGATTGCGCGAGTGTTAGACTCTTAATTACCTTTAATCCAAGATTAAGATTACCAAGTGTGTATGATAGTGTACAGATTGAGCGAGGGATCGAGAAACATTCCCTGAGGAAGAATCAATTATCAGCCTTAAGTTAACACAACAATAATGAGTAGATATCGAAAGGAAATAGGTATTGCCTTTTAATTCTATACTTAGATTAGTTACAAAAATCAACCGCAAACGGAACTACGCGACTTTGATTTTAGCAAGTATAACTTTAGCGAACGATCAAGTCAGTAATATTTTATTTAGCTTTCAAACTCGGAAATGGCGAAGGAAGGCACGTATCTCGCTTAGTGAACACATGAAGACAAGCATGACACGGAGGTAACCTAAATAAATACACATCCCTACACGAACAGTCACGTCGATTATTCCTTTCATGAATTCCTTCGCTTGGAAAGCTTTCAAATGCTATGCTGCGACTAGCTAAATCAGGGTCAGTAATTTAAATAGAATCACGACTTTATTCAGATCAAATAAAAAGCATAAAAAGGTCCGGGTGACATGTTTGTCCACATTTCCTTTGAATTAGTTCAGCTTTAATTGAAGCCTGAAGTCTCACATCCGAGGGGCGCTTTGTTAACCGTTGATGGTACGCAAGAATCTAAACTGTCGAAAACATTGCATTTTTCACGATTTATTCATTTACCGAGAGTGATAGAACGATACATAAGTATCACTGCGACACCCGAAATGCAATTATACTCGGCTGAATTTGATTACAGTGCATCGTTCATCAACTACAAAGATACTCATTAGTGCTCATTACAAGGGCTTTTATTCTGGGGCTTAATGTGATTGTAAAACACTTCTTTAATACTCATTTAGGTGCCCCTCCCACGACACGTATTTGAACGACAAGATGCTTCGTTTACGCCACGCTTAATGGATCTCGTTTAACGTGTCAGTAGCACGGATAGAATTCCTTTCGCTTCCCAATTCAAGCAAAAAGCCTAAGACAATTTCAAGAGCTGCTTCAGAGCAGTTTGATTGCCGACGGAAGTGTGAAACCAAAGACAAAACCATCTGTTAAATCCATTACCAACATATGGGTCTAAATGCATCAGGCTAGGTACTTGAATAAACTTTAATGGAAGTTAAATTTCCATGAATAACTAAAGCCAGTTTTAGTTCTTCAATGTTAGCATTTCTTCTTTTGGATGCCATGGTTTCCTGTTTGCCAAAGTCCCACTAAGAATGGCACATCGTTTGAAGGTGTTAATGGCCATTTATATTATCATCGCATCGCTTTGTGTGGAGTGTTCTATTTAGAGATGTGTGTTTAATATGAGAAAATCAATTCCCAGTAATAACAGGCTTTTACTTTTGTAATCGCTTTCATCAGAATAGTGGGCGACTGGAGAAGCTTTACGTGAATATGCTATCACTTGAGTTTATTGTAAGCACACATCGTTTCAAAGATGCGGGGGATTTGAAAGCATTCATTTTCAATATCTGATGGATGCTCGATCAGAAGGCTCTGTCATAACAAACTAAAATTTGTCTGAAAACCACAAAAATAAAATGCCTTCTCCGGTTTCAGCTATCCAGAGATAATGTACTGTCAAGAAGTGAACACCAAAGAAAACATTTCGTGCAAACAAAAACATTTTAGCTTGAAAAAATATCTCGGGTTATCAGTGAAAGTACAAGGCGGTGGCAGCAGTTGAGCGTTCTTCGTGTTACACGAATTACTTGATGGCGTCCCCCTACTCAACTTATACTTCATCTCAATAACTACAGCATGCGACCCACTTAAGAAGATGAAAGAAACTTATAATTCAATTTGGTAATGCATTTTTAATAAAACCCTTTAAAGCAGAAAAGAAATATGTCGGTGTCCGATCTCCGTGGTAATGTAAAGCTAACAGCCGGTCGCAATCCCTCGTCATTTAGTACCATTAAAATATCGTACTACATTTTTTTTCTTCTTAAAGACAAAACAATTTAAAAGCTTGGACATGATTACATTATGCTTTTATGCCTTTGTACTGTAACTCGCTTATTCTTATTCCGGAAGATAGAGGGGCACGTGGTATGAAAAACGGAACATACTAATGCCATCATTGACAGTCTACGGTTGAGATGCTGCATTAAAAGAAGACTTGTTGAAATTTTCACGCGATGATCAAGAGGCGAAAATTTGAAATAACGCCGTTAAAACATTGTTACTTTGTTTGATAAGAAAGTTGAAATAAAAGAAGAAGACAGCCTCTGCCAAACCATGCAATTTGTGTACTCACTAAATGACTCATCCGAGCAAAGAACAACCAAACAAAAACAAAAGCTCGCACTAAGTGCCAGCTAGACAAAGCCCCTTTCTAAAATGGGACAACTGAACAGACAACAACCCAAAATGAGCATTTACTCGTTCAATAGAGGCCATTAACGACTACCACTAATTGTGTAGAGGTGCGAGAATGGCGGGTTTTGTTTATTACACCTTCACTTGTTAGGAAGTACTGATTATTTTAGCTAAAAATAAATGAGCGGAGATCACACACGAGCGATTGCTGAATCGGTCCCGTTAAGTTGCACGCTTGGCTGTAAAATTCTTCCGTTGAAGGAAATCTAGAATAATAACGTGATTGCAGTACACTTCATGTGTTTTAAACGTGCGAAAAGCTGTTGTAAAATTTAAAGAGGGAATCCTGAGTGAGTGAAATAACTAAGAATACTCGTAATGAGCCTTGAGGGTATACAAAGCGCCTGTCCGGCGGTGGCTATTCACAGGCCTAATGTACAAGTACAAACTCAAAATTATTCATATTTTCATTTAAATGCAAAGTATTACTTGCGGCAGGGCTGATTCCTTCAACAAGAAAATTCCGGTGTCGAAATTTTATTGATAAACTACTATATTTCAAAGAAAATATTATCACATGTCCAATTTCAAAGGACATTTCGTTGCCAGGGTCAAAGAAAGTAAGAAACAAAGACTAACTGATAACCTAAACACCCTCCCACCGCTTGTACACAAAGTACTTTTATCACCATTTCTCCTGCTGGTGGTCCATTGTTTGTAAATGTTTAACGCTGGACCTTAGCTTTCTGCGTTTTCGATCTCACTTAAAATATTAGCTTCCTGATACCTGGATTCCTAGCGTCTTAAATACGTGTCAAATTGGAGTAACATGATTTATCTATGATTTCCCCGAACAACCTATAATTTGCGAACGCATCCAAAACTGATCGCATGGTCGGTTCAACAGAAACTGTATATTGCAGTCTATCGCAGTCATTGCTTCGACGGTCGATAAACAAAAATGGCCTGTTGTAAGCTGCGCCACTAACTAAAGGTAATCTCATGAAAAGGAAAAAAATAGATTATTACAGATGTAGCGTTATCAGAAGAAGATGCCAGCCGGATAGCTCGAACAGACAGCTGTATCATGCTCCGATACGTACCATAATTTTTATCAGTTTCGACTATAAGTAAATAAACCCCGTATCACACAAGATATGGTGTTTGAATTCGACGCGAAAATCTATCCCATGTTTTCCTTTTTTTATTTCCTGGTCTTGAAGCTTGTAAAATTGTGTATCGAATTAAAGCCTGTCATATGATAAAATCTTGTCTTTTGTTTCAGTTTAACGTACATCAGTGATAGTAAGAAGGAAAGGTTATATTTTCTTTCCGTTTAAGATCAATACAATAAAATCGAGTTAAGACCAAGCGAAAACTATAAATGGTTTTGTGTGGACCGGCAGACATTAACTACAAACAATATATGATATATATACATATATATTTTTTTTTAACTTATGAGATGACGGATTTTTTTAATGTTTTACGATGAACACAGAAATGATATTAGGCAATGCGATCGTTGAGATTATTTCAGTCAAACCACAATAAAATGAATAAGTTCAATCGAAACGCAGCTAAAACTCATAAAGAGCACTGAAAACAATAACACCGTGGCAGGTTTCGCTGATAAATTCTAAAACTGATAAATGAGACGCATTATTGAAGTAAATGTTTTGTCGTTCTTCTTTTTTCGCGCATTCAGAAGTTAAAAATGGAGATAGTACCGAATTATTTCCTAACTACTCTGCACACAAATGGAGGTCGTTTCTTTTAAGGTAAATGCTATCTTAATAGAGCTAAAATCTACAACCACCGAATTTAAATTGAAGGATTGTGAATTCTAAGTCACAATTTATTATAATACACCCAATGTAAATGGTTCATTTGAATTTCCTTAGCTATCGTATGACAATTTCGCTACCTTTCGCAAACATAAAATGAAAAGATAATAATTTCATAATTTATTTCTCACAAATCAGGTGTTTTACAACTGGAAGACTCAACCTGTTAGTTAAACTACATTACGTGATATTGAATGAAGAAATTAAACCTTAACACTTCTCTTCATTTGGCGGAAAAGAATTGTCATGGCAGTATTGCTATGGCTAATGCAGGGAACAGAACGGAAACAAAATCAGAAAGATAAGAGACAACACGATTAATCAATTCCGCTTTTTTCTCACATTTTGACGAGTTCTGATAACTAGTCAATCTCAACACGGTTAGTTGGTCAGATTGTTTTTGTTTAGTCTTTACATGGAGAATTCACATCCTGTGCACAGACTAAAGAAAAAGAAAACGGATACATGCAAGACCCACATTAACCTCTGGTTCCATAAACAGTGGAAGACATCGTATCCTCAAAGTAAACATAGCGAAATTGTTTCTACAAGTAAAGAAAACAGGGTAGCGGATGCAACAATAACTGAGTTCCTGCACTGCGCACACCATAGTGTAAAAAGAAAGTATATTTTGTGGCCTTGGTGCTCAACAATAGTTTACAAGCTAAGTATTTTAAGAAACGTCTTTAGATGCAAAATTAAAGTAGAGTTGTGGTTCGTCTAAAACGCTTTAAGTATATTTTACACTGACTGTTCGACTGAAGATAACTGACCTTTACATTTTCATTAATTCGCCGTCGCTCCCAGCATCAATTAGCTTGTGAAAAGTTAACTTCCACGCAACTTGTACCTTGTGCTAACGAAAGTGTGCTGATTAATCAGTGATTTATAAAACGCCAAAAGTTGTCCCCGGACCAAAGAAATTTCCCCATTTCCAGCGTCCATATTAGTCTGTTTATTATCACAAGTACACGGAAGCACATCCACAATCTGACTACAGTGGAATAAGCGAACTTAGTCGAGTGCAGAGTTTTGAAGCACGCAAAACGATAAAATACTTCGCACTTACTTAAGATTATTTACAATTACTTTTGATTTAAAGCAAAGGAGAGCCCCTTTTCGACTCTACAAACAAATCATACACTGCAGCGCACTTTAAAAGTGCTCAAAACTTAATTTACGCGATCTTAGTTCCCATGTAGGTTCCGCTTTGAAGTGACAGATCCTCAATTTGACATCAAAGTTAATGGTTTTACACTTCGGTATTTAGCCCAGCAATTTGCACTTGAACTACGCTGCCTCCCTAAACATGTGAAAGAAACAACACACGTGAAAGCGAATGTTTCATAAGTGATGACATTCTCATAATCAACGCCAAAAGAACTCCATCACGATAGCCGCCTAGAAACCTTTGACACGACAGACTCAACCACATGGGATTTTCAATGGAGTCTTGAAACGAAACGGGTAGCTTCGATACAACTGCAGCCGGGCATACAAACAAGTAAACCCAGAAAAAAGTATCTATACTATAGTGAGATGTCTTTTACGACTTTTATAATGGATATCAGTGCACACACAGAGACTTGCTTCGCTTCAACTCCGGCCGGCTGCTGTCGACATTTCAACTGAACATTATCAATACGAGCAAATGCAGAAAGCAAAATGACAAAAACAAAAACAAAAACCGCAAACAAACAAACAAACATGCCGCGTGCAGTTACAAGGGTACAGTTGTAACGAAGACCAACTTAAAAATAATATCAAAAGGGCTGTCAGAAAATGGTATTTCGCATAAGCTAAAACTAATACCGTAAGTTTGTATCCTAAATTCGTTTATCAAGTGTACAGGATACGGTGTCTGACTTAGGCAATCTTGGTTTATGATCTAGTGTACTTCAAGAAATATTGCGCCGTTATTTCAACAACATAGCGAACACTAAAATCATAGCTCCACTGACATTATTTAATTTCAAGTACCTAAACAGGACACGTGTTAATTCGCTTCCTCGAAGTAAGATACTCAAAGAAACTTCTTTTTCCATCAAAAACTCTGGCATTACCACGGTTAGCGTAAAATTTATGACGTTAATTGAAATTTACTAGTCGTATAGTATAGCTTATTACAAGGTTGAAATTTACCTGTGTAAGCAAAATAAAGTTAACCAAAATGTTTTACATCTGCAAATTGTAAAATCTGGCCCCGCGGTTATTTTTTTAATTAGATTTCACTCAGTTTTAACAACAGTCACGGTAAAGATCTCATAGCAAAAAAATACAATGGATGATAAATCTGATACACTCTTTTTTACATATATAAAAATATAACTTATAAGAATATCAAGACTGAAATTTGCGAAATTTTAAGGATATTTTAAGAGTTAAACCCGAGGCTGAGAGTTGGAAAATAATATATATTTGTGATGATTGTGTGTTGAAATATAAGCAGAATGCAATTACACATATTTTAAACTAAACCGAATAAAATTGTACCTTTCTCTAAACAGTAAAACTACATTGTAGTCAAAAACAAACAAAAACAGCTCTAGCCGTATGTTCGATGCTGCATTGTAATCACATTCTCCAAGAAGATATCTGTGTCCGCATATCAGACTTCACTGCCTGCAATCTGGCTCCCAAATTACTTCAACGCCATCAAAATCAATAAACCAGAAATCTCATACTCTATAATCTAAGAATATTTAAAAGACTATTTTCAGCCTAAAATGGGCAGAAAAATAAGAATATTCAGCCTGGACCGGAAAAACAATACTGCTCTTATTTAAAAAAGATTGTAATACGATGAACACAGCACGCGTTTCGATCTAGCTTATGCCTCTTGCGAGTTCGCAACATACTTTTCCGCTACGTAGAATAAATTATTTGGTCCACAAAGGCGACAAGACCTTGTTGAGTGTATATGTTGCAGAGCACTCCCTTAGTACTTCATCTCTTGATAAGCCACCTTTAGGTTACACTTGTGTTCACTTGAGTTTACTCTAGAACTTAAGCACTCTTGGAAAGTAAGAGAAAAAAACAAATACGTTTTATCGATTCAGGTTTCTCTTCAACATCCACAAGACGGTTTTGCGATATAAGATCTATAAAACTTGTTAATGACTAATACATCATACACAGCAGGATTTAATCTCATCACCAAAAATGACTATATATAAATTACAACGATGGTTGTTTGAAATGCGCAACCGTATAATTCATTTAATTTTTCAACACTGGTGATGCATCCTTTGCTGACCATAACAAAAATCTATCCTGTAACAGAAATTTAGAAAACCAAGACAGTTAATTTCAAAGACTGCGAAGGAAAAAGCGATCAAGGGAAATTAATTATATTGGGCGCAGAACTTACGACACAAGAACTAGTGATATTAGCCTCGAAGTCGCTGCCTTACCAAGACTTCTGAATAATGCGCCTTGACAATCGGTGAATGCCTTCAATTACTTCGATCTAAGATTCAACTGAATCGAAGTTAGGAACATAGAAGATTACGAGCATCGTTAATAAAAAAATATCTGTTTACGTTATCTCTATGATTTCTCTCTTTTCTATCTCAAAAGCTCTTAGTAAATGTAGCTCGTGCAGTTAATGGAATAATTTTGCTATCAAGACTAAACAACTTTGATTTTTTTTTCCTTGATTCGATAAACGAACTTCTTCAGAACTTACGTGAAGTTTGTGGGCTTTTTTCATTGATTCTAAGCTTAAATGCATTATAAAATCCTACCGTCCATTACGCGTCCGTGGAATCAGTTTGATCACATACTGAACGAATTTTTGAAAAAAAATATGGGTGTATTGTGTCCATTTAATCTCAAGTTAGATCAGTCATATATATATTACACTACGCTTCCTTGAAAAACAGACAAAAGTAGATTAATAATCTGGAATTCATATTCAGCTTTGCTGAGGAGAAAATTCAAACGTTGTCGCTATTTCATCATCTTCACCAAGATACACTTTTTTTTGTATGTATACAGAGTAAACGCGAGAGGCTTAAGTTACTTTTAAGGTCATGTTATACAACAAGATCGAACTACAAATTGCTTACACAGAATTCCATTTCGCTCTGAAGACCGAGTTTATTCAAATGAATTGCCTATCTGTAAATAAACAATAGCTTCAGGGTAAAATATGTTCCAGTCCTTTATGGAGTAGCTTTACTTTATTGTTTTACTTTTTTTACGGAGTAATGATGAAATGAAAGCAGGATATAAGTAACCCGGGAGGCAGATTAACTTGCTGAACCAATTGATTTAATATTACTATTGGCAAAAGGAAAATGATTGAGACTAACAATCAGATATCACTAATTGACTGCGAAAATATATATTAACAGTTCACACTTCTGATGTTTAAATCTCAACTAAAATTATAAAATTTAAAATACACAGCTTCTGTATGTACAAACGTTCCCATAACTGGCTGAACATCGTCGGAAAGGGATTTAGTCATAAGGGGCATTTCTAAAAAAAAATGCGTTTTGCCAAAACTGAAGTTGCAATCTCTGCATCGCTTCGTGCGAACGAATTCTGATTATTATAATAAGTGATAACTGCTTTGTTAATGAAATCAAGCGAGATTTAAAAGTAAACAGATTTAAAAATCGTGTTAAATCTAACCGCACTAATCCAGCGGTAAAATCTGCCTGGGGGAATTCTAGACAAGCTTCTTGAAATAAGACTATGGAAGAATAAATATTTGAGTACCGTATTTTTGCCAACAAACTTTATTTTCACTTTTTTCTCATTGAGGTTAATCACGGACATAAGAAGTGCCTCATCAAGGTCGCCATTGAGAGCTGAATTCTTAACTCGTAGAGTGAGAGAAATGCTCTTGAACACTCGAAAATCGATTTAGTTTTAACTCTCTGGACACAAACCTGGGAAAAACAAACTCGGTGAAGGATTAAGAACGCAGTAAATGGTCGAAACGAGAGTTACTGCATAATGAGCAAACATTCACAACGACTGCGTGAATCTATATCATGATCTCAATAATTGCGCGATTAAAAAAATCATAAAACGATTTATAAACTGGATATACCTTAAATTGCAACAAAATTTACCCCCAAAGTAACTGATTCCATTTTAAAAAGAGGCGAAACTTCAAAGATCCTGGTTTTTAAGCAAAGTTAAATGATCAAACTGAATGTGTCCTGAAAATATACAATATATAATACAAATATAATATACAAATTCAACCAATATGCTTATTTTCTAACATTCAAAATCCAGTTTCGAAGAAAAGAGGAAAAAGAACTAGAAAAAAAGGGAAAATGGAGTAGGAAAGGCATTATGCCACCACTAAACACTGCCGTGACTGTTCGTTATGTACAGATTTATCTTTTGAAATCACCAGCATCCTGATTGCGAATTCAAATCAATTTGGAATGAAACTGTATCGCTGATGTTTTAAAAGAGAAACGATTTCGAAAAACGTGTGGAAAGGAAAAAAACTGTTTTACATCAAATAAAAATATATAATAAAAATCTTGATAATCACCAAATTAAAAATTAATTTTACATTTCTTTTCAGATGCAAGAATAAATGTTGGGAACCCAACTGCAGATGTTTTGTTAATCTTCGCAGGTCAAACATTTCTACATGTAAGTAAGACCATCGAATATTTGTAACAGGAAATTTCGAACAGGAATCTCTAAAGAGATGGATAGTTTAATTTCGACCCCAGTGTGCCATTGTAAACTGTTATCAGTTATAACAACACCGATTTAAAATTCAAGGCTGTACATGAAGATTATTTCTTAATCACTAAGTAATTTTCCCTCCGTAAAATGCAGGCACGTACTCAGTTTCCCGTATTACCTTGCACTTCTCGAAAGATAAATAACAGTGCATTCCACCCTGGATTTACAACATCACTGTTACATTTCTGGGCTCAATCTTTTATATTGGTGATAAGGAATAGGTAAAAATCGACGTTATCTATAACAAAGTAGATGTATCGAAATTATAAAAAAACAGAATTTCACCAATGAAACTGAACAAACCATTTTTCATGGCAGCAGAAAAGCGGTATAGGTTTGTACGATATACTGGAATAATGTAACCTATTTTTCTCTATCCGTTCTCCACTTATTCTGTCAAACTGTCTCAAAACAGGTCGAAGGAATATTCTCCGTACCCTTTCACTTACTAACTGAACAAACAAGATCCACATCAAACAATTATCACACAGTCAGTTGAAGAGCGAAAAGGCACAAGCAGACCATGCTCTATACACAAGCAGACCATGTACTCTACACAGTTCTTTTCAACAATGTTTTAATCGAGTTTAAATTGAAACTACACGTATTTAGAACGTCGTCCTACTGTACTTTATGAATATTACAACAAATCAATCTTCTTCTCTTTTGAGCTACTTCTAACTCAACATTTTCTTAGGAAGTTTAATTAAAAGTTGGCAGATTGTCCTTTATTGAAATGCGAAAACTCTGCAGGAGCAACAAATAAAAAAATTTAAATCAGCGTGGTCGTAAACTTTGTCAGTGTTCGGCATCGGCAAGGATAAAACTTACAATGTAGAATAAACAACTGAAAATTATAAAGAGAAACCTACGTCCTGTCCACTGTCATATCTCCTCCTGCAATCAATTTCATAGCTGCTTAAAACACTGTCTAGCTAGAGGTACACGATGGTACCGTTAACTAATGTAACCTACTGTTTTCGTCTCTTCACATTCTGAAATGGTGCGTTCGAAACACTCGACTGGGAATGCGGCTTTTCTTTTCTCATGACAGTAAAAGCTTTTTCCGAACATTTCTTTTACAACTCGTATACATTAAAACAATAAACGAGAACTTCACTTTCCGCCGCCACTGTGTTCACCATTTCCAGAGTGCAAGCTTTCGATTTCATAGCAATTACCACTACTACTTTCCACATCGGCGCTAATTGGGGGAGCCAACTAAAGAATAGCATATAGGAAGCCGCTTGTGACAAAGTAAATAAAAAAGGAAGATTTTCTTTTGTTGCTATTTATCGTTAGGTTAATAATCAATGGAATAGAGAAACAATGAATAGCCCTAAAACCTGCTGTTATTCAGTTGGAAGAGAAAAGATATTCACAAGATGTACCGGCTGGGCGGTATTTTATTTACGCTCGGGTGGTCAAGAAGAGCGAGGAAAAGCAAATTTAAGCACAGTTCTTCATGTTGGTCTATTGGGTAAAGGTTTACACTTCAGCTGATCAGACCACTTGTTTAATATAAAATCGTGTTGTTAAACCAAAGGTTCTTTCCTTTAGCTGAAGATTCCGCAAACGAAAACCCACTTTACTGTTTATTCGGTAATACTACACTACATGAATATTAACTAATCCCAAGAATATCAAAATAGCCCAAAGGTATATAACAACTAAAAATTTTGCCTGGCAGTTTAAAATAAAAGAATCAAACGTGTCTCGTTCTCCCAGCACTGAGCATAAGGAAACATTAACCAAACATCAAATGAAATGTCCTACAAAATGAAAATTGCAATCAATATTATAATTACAGAAATATACTGTACAAATCCTATACTTTACAAGGTACTGGCCTCATTTGAATCGTACAGTTGAGAAAGCAACAAGCTACACAAAAAGACTATCACAAAAAGAAATGAATTAAAATGTTCACATAAGCAGTCGCTACAGCATAGATTAGCGTGGATTAGCACCAAACTAAATCCGATCAACAAATATTTTAAAAAATATTTCGCATGAGGATTAATCGACTTAAGGTGAATGTCTACGCCCACAAGCAAATTAACAAGTAAGCTTAATCGTTGGCAAACGATAATGCTGTGAAAGGTCCAACTGGTGGAGATTTACAGAAAATCTGAAAAACACAGAAGATTATGAAAATACGACGATTTTATACAAAGAATTTATCTGTTTATACTTGACAGCACAAATTTTGCAATGCCCATTTCCGACGGTGACGCCCCTTTTCTTAAATTCCAGGTGGTGCCTTCGTTGTTTCAATAATTATTCATTTTCAGTTTTCAAACAAGTTTTCTGTTAATTTTTCCAGGGCCACAATAACTGAACAGGCATATAGATAATGTAAATAATTTTATGGCGCAGACTGCATGAACAAGTTGTTTTAAGAATCAACGATGTTTTTCCTGCTTTCGTCGATTAAACAAACTCTTTCAAATAGGTCTTCATATCTGAAAAGTAAGTTCAATAATCAAAATTATCTACACGAAACTGTTCTTTGTAAGATGAACCTAGATTGTATCAATAATGATTGCTTTTGATTAAAGATACTATTTACCAGACTAAAACATTATTTAAGCTACTACAAAAAAAAATAATAAGTAAACGTTTTCGAATTAAAATCGAATCATTACTGAGCATAAACTTGCAACAAGTGCTAGGAGCGTGCTTTGCCTCTTCACTTTCCTTTAGATTTCTTCATGACAGCGCATATTACAAGAGATAGGTTCAAGCACTATTAAAGAACTATCAAGAGAAACGTAAGCACAAAAACAAATATTAGTGAGTTAGCTTGGCTTTTTCTCATTGATATAAATCACAGATATTGACTTGCGCGTTTTTACTGATACAGAGTGTTGAATGGTTACTGACATTGACTGATTGAAATTGCGACTCTTCTAATCATTTTTTTATATCAGACACTAGGAATTTGGTAATATATACAGTAAACTATTAACCCAATTTTTACGAATAAGATTACATTTAATTTTTGTTTACTGTAGCATGGTCGGACTACTTGTAACTTGTTGATGGTTTAAAAGCTTGCCTCACGAAATGGTTCAAAAAAGCGCGGACCGGGTACGTGTTGCGCGTACTAATTGTGCGCGCGGGGCTACACGCAGTTTATCGTGGTTTTACACG
>Ga0099807_1259279_pt1 | contig 13430 bp, 2 predicted proteins | sample OrbTnscriptome_FD_81149 | JGI IMG/M metagenome (GOLD analysis project Ga0099807, IMG submission 81149) | Coral microbial communities from Puerto Morelos, Mexico - Orbicella T R A metatranscriptome (Eukaryote Community Metatranscriptome) | ecosystem: Host-associated > Invertebrates > Cnidaria >...
CTCCAACATTAAATTCGCCGGTACCCATCTATACAGCTGAGTGAAGAGAGGCACTGTGAGAGTAAAGTGTCTTCCTCAAGAGCACAACACAATGTCCTCGGCCAGGACTCGAACCCGGGCCGCTCAATCCGGAGTCGAACGCACTAACCACGTGGCCACCGCGCCTCCCACACTAGTAGATAGTTTATTGAAAAATCTTCCTGTATTAAAGTGCGAAAAATCAGACAAGCAAAAAAACTACCAAAAACAAGTACCCAGAGCTGCAGGAAATAAAATATAAAAGCCAAAAATAGAAAAGGGAGCCTTGCCAAAACGCAAAGGCAGGAACTCTTTGAGTTCGGTGATTGGTCAAAAGGATTTTCTACACTACAGGTACTGAGATGTTAAACTACAACATCTCATAAAGGCAGTAGACTAAATATATTTTAATAAATAATTTGCCGGCAGAATGAGCTTCTTAGGATCCTGGAAAAACACGCACAGTTTCTAGATCACTTGCCATCGGCTTATGCTGTGGTTCGCCCAGCGCGTGATTATGACACCGATAAACCAAATGTTTTGTCTACTTCATAAGAAACGTAATTCGAGTATAACTCCGTTAAATGTTTCTTAAGCTGCAAACCCTTATCAACAGACTCCTAAATGGTACACATAAAGTCCCACAAGTGGTCTTCAAAAACTCAGTCATTCTGTCGCGGTACGGAAATTGCGTTTTATTTTGGAGTGCGGAAACACGACTCCAAGCCACAGTGTCTCCGTAACTTCCCGGTGATAAGATTAAATGTCTAGGTGGGTTAAAAGGGTTAAAGAGACAAAAGAAGAGCTTATCACATCGTGGTGGGCAAAGCAATGTTGCAAAACCACAAGTCGAGGACGAGAAGAATCATTTGTTCCAGATAGGTTCAAGACCAAGAGGAGAGTTACAATGCTGTCAAGTCCGTATAATTAAACTAGTGACTTGCAAGTACGGTACAAGCTAAAGAAAAGTGCTCTGGAAGAGAATCTTCAAACTGAGGTGTAATCGCGTGTCGGGTATAGTTCCATCGACCAGTATCAAGCAGAAGAGATCCTATTAGGTAATTCATTCTTCGACTTCTTGCGGTAATAGGATAGATAAAAAAATAAAACACGGAAGAAATTGGCCGTTTCAGGGTAAAAACCAATGCCAAATCGGAACACGTAACTCACAAAACGCTGCCTGTCATAGAAACCTCATCAGTGGGCGTGTTCGGCGAGAAAGGCATCGGCGCCATTACATGCGTGACATTATAGAAATACTGGACACATTGACTGAATGAACTATTGTTGTTGTAATGGTTAACAAGACGTTTCTAATAGTTTAGAGCCATAATTTTGCGTGCAAACTTTGCACACACTGGTCACGCGATAAATCGAGAGTAAACGTGGTATTTCCGTGAAGGATCCAAGGGTAGTGGGTGGTCCCCAAACCGTCCTTCTGGTTATCAAAACACGAAAGACGTTTTTTTTTCCTTTTTCTTCGATGGAACTCTGTGGTTCTGGTTAACGCAAGTTCATGCTAGCACGCTAATTTCTTAATTGTCATCCAATACTATGGCAATGTAAATTTTTACTTACGAAAGTCAAGTGTCCAAAAACTAATTAGCTCCTATTCGGGTCTGACCACAATCAAGCTCGTAAGATTGCTCAACTTGACAGGCCTCAAGCACTGGGTGCATGCAGTAATAATAATCGTTAGCATTTAAAAAGATTGATTATGAAGCTCACGGATGTGATGTTAAGGAAAACAGGCCGGGAACTTACTTAAAGCGGGTATTCGTATTAGTGTTAATTTGAAGTATACCTCCATCGGAGAAGGATAAGGGCATGTAGTTCATTTACCTTCTTGACATTCAAAAAAGAAGTCCAGGTCCTTCTCAGTTCAGAGAACAAGAGTGCGAGTTTCTATTTAGACTGGATGTATACAAAACTTGTTTTGAAGTTCTTTGTGCTTCCATGTTTTGACAATTTACTTTCCAGATTAAATCTTAGATAATAAACCTCTTTTGTTAGTGAGCAATTAGCTGAGCTATTGTGTCCTGCAGGTCAGTTTGTGTCGACTGCCACTACAATAGCTTCTTTGAAGAGCCTTTCGTTCAACCGTGAAGCTTAGACTGCTAAAAACTTCTATAAGCCATACGTAGTCGGACGCAACTGACATCCTTCTTACCCTTGGGACAAGGAATTTATGGCGTACGCCGTCTAAACGGGGCTCACGTTCCAATCCGTTTAAAGGAATCCTACATAACATATCTTCACCGCACTCGAGGTCAAATGCACGCGTAAAGTAAGCAGTCTTCATACATCTCGTTTGAATGTTGGTTTTTCGAAGGTAAGTTGTAATATCACGAGGCTCCAATCGGTACGCAATTTCAATATCGTTATCGACAAACAACGAAACTTCTTATACTCAGTATGACAAGCGTTAACCATCGTCGTTCTCTGCCTGACAGTACTGCTTGCATAATCGGTGAAAATGTCAGTGAACAGACATATTCTGCTTGCTCTGCGGACAAAAGCGCAGCAAAGATGCAGATACCGTATCCACAGAGAATTAGTAAACAAAGCTTTGCATGTAGCTATACATCGCCACTGGAGCGTGATTTCATTTTGTCCTTGGGTAAACAGATTTGACACTAAACTTCATTAATGCAAGTCATCTGTAAACAACCTTGTAATTTCCAAATTCATACGAAGTTAATGGTTGCTAAATATGGTTTATTTGCGACCAGAGCGATGGCTCCGAGCCAAATACTACAAAGTGTCTAATTATCAAAATTTGCCCTGGGGTTACTGTTGAACTTTGCAAGGGTAGTTTGTTTAGATTCAGTTGTATTCGCGGAAACGCCAGACAACACGTGCTTGTACCAATGAAGATTAACACGTGCCTAACTTTGTTTTTCAGCTTTCACGGTCAGCAGTTTCATCTTCAACAAGTTTCAATCAGCGGATAATAAAACAACTGAATGTAATCGCCGCACAAGATACAATGTTTTCCAGCGTTGTTTGGAGTTTGCTGTTTCTGTCGAGCACGTCATGGGTCGTTATGTCTCAAGGTGAAGGCCAAGAAATGAACACATGCCCAACAGAATGCCAGTGCACCACGATGAACAAAGTGTACATGTACTGTGGCTTCGCAGGAGGACTCAAACATTTGATGATATTTCCGTCCTTCATTCCCATTAAAGCGGAAATTCTGTCACTTCGAATGAATTTGCTTACGGAGATACCGGAGAGTGCCTTGAGGAATTTAACGTGTTTGATGACCTTGAATCTTAGATCCAACAAATTGCGTGATTTGCCAGCGACAGTGTTTCGTGACCTGACGAGCCTCAAATCTTTCAACGCGGGTTTCAACAAGCTGTCATCGCTACCAGGGCGCCTATTTCAGGGGTTAAATGCCCTCCACGAGCTTTATCTTGATAATAACGCAATTGAGCGAATCCCAGAGGAATTGTTTCAAGATCTGCCGTCCTTGAAGCGATTACATCTCCACCACAACAAACTCAAGACATTTTCCGGAAATGCTTTTCGAGGAACGTTTTCATTGCAAGGTCTATCACTCGCAAACAACCAATTGACAGCTATTCACGAAGGAACATTTGCTAATTTGACCTCGCTCAGAAGACTAACACTCACAGACAACAGGATCATGACCATATCGGAGAACTCGCTTAGAGAACTTGGTGCTCTAACGATCCTCCGACTAGAAAGCAATAATATATCATCAATTCCAGAACGGGCTTTCGCTGGATTAAAAACAGGAATAGTCGCTCATCTTAGACGTAATCCCTTTTACTGTGACTGCAAATTGCGGTGGTTAAAAGGCTGGCTTAAGTCCAAGACAAAATATATTCATTCCATCACTTCTCGTACAACATGTTTCCAACCAGATCATCTGAAAGGGAAACCCATTCTTTACGTAGCCGATGAGCAGTTTACCTGCGTGGACGGTCAGTGGACCGAGTGGAGCCCGTGGAATGATTGCAGCAGGACCTGTGGACGCGGCACGCAAGTCTCGACAAGGCGCTGTACAAATCCCCCACCAGGGAGAGGTGGGGAGAAATGCGAGGGAAACCACATCAAGACAAAGAGCTGCAATGGCCCAGACTGTGGAGCGAGCTGGACGGCTTGGTCAGAATGGAGTGAATGCAGCAAGACTTGCTCTTCAGGAATTGAAGTGAGGACTCGGTCATGCCAACATTCTCTCACTGGGTTGAGCAGTGATAGTTGTATAGGGTCTCCCCAAGAAAGACGTATTTGTACCAGAGAACCATGCAGTATTGATGGCGTATGGAGTTCATGGTCCAAATGGTCATCTTGCAGTGTAACATGTTCTTGGGGGACAAGATTAAGGACAAGAATTTGTGACAATCCACCACCTAGATATGGTGGAAAACCTTGCTTTGGAAGAGGCATTACAACAGAAATATGTTATTTAGGTTCCTGTCCAGTTCACGGTGGTTGGTCTACCTGGTCTTCCTGGTCAAGCTGTAGTGCATCATGTTCAGCTGGTACAACAACAAGATATAGAAACTGTAGTAAACCTGTTCCTCGGTATGGTGGGGATTTGTGTGATGGAGATTCAATCCAGCGGGAACATTGTCAGTCAGGGTCGTGTCCTATCCACGGAGGATGGGCATCTTGGTCAATTTGGTCCATGTGCTCTGTGACATGTTCTAGAGGATCTCAACTAAGGCTCCGAATTTGCAATAACCCATTACCTCAACATGGAGGTCAAAACTGTCCAGGAAATTTTTCTGATCTTAGACACTGTGACCTTGGTCCATGCCCTATTCATGGAAACTGGACAGCCTGGTCTCAATGGAGTGACTGTAGCAAGACATGTGCAAATGGGACAAGATCTCGCAACAGAACTTGCAGCAACCCTGTTCCACAGTTTGGTGGCAGAAATTGCCCAGGAGAAGTGACTGAAATTAAATCATGCATCAAAGCACCTTGTCCCATTCCTGGCAAATGGGCCACCTGGTCACAATGGTCAAAATGTAGCAAAAGTTGCTCTAGTGGTAGAAGGTCTCGAAGACGAACTTGCGATAATCCTTCCCCAAGCAATGGGGGTCCACCCTGCACTGGAAGGGCCACTGAAACTGAGATGTGCCAGTTAATACCGTGCCCTATCGATGGGGGGTGGGGAGAGTGGTCTAACTGGACAGATTGCAGCAAGACTTGTTCTGAAGGAATACAATCTCGATACCGGAATTGTAACAATCCACCTTCACAACATGGAGGAAAACAATGCTCTGGAAATTCTAACCAGAGTAAACATTGTAGCCAGCAACCTTGTTTTATACATGGAGAATGGACAAAGTGGTCAAACTGGACAGACTGCAGTAAAACATGTGATGTTGGACAGCAGAAAAGGACAAGATTGTGCCTCAATTCAAATCTTAAATCTGTTGCACAGGCAAGTGACATTCTTTCCTGTGCTGGAAATGAGACTGACATGCGGGTCTGCTTCCAAGGACCTTGTTCTAATCAAGGCAAATGGACTGAATGGTCAAGCTGGTCTCAATGTTCTGTCAGCTGTGGACTTGGAAAGCAGGAAAGGTTCAAGAACTGCAGTAGAAATGGAGACTTAAGTACAGAATTTTGCCTGGGTCCACTGATGCAGGTAAAAACTTGTTATCAAAACTGTACAGTGAGTGGTGGATGGAGTGAATGGTCTAATTGGACTGCATGTTCTTCATCATGTGGTAATGGAGTCCAGGCAAAATTTAGGCTTTGCACCAACCCCAAACCTCAAGCTGGTGGTGACAGCTGCTCTGGCAAAAATGTCATGTTTAAAAGTTGTGTTATTGCCAAGTGCAGAGATGAAAGCCATCAAAATGATTCCTTCTGGACTCCATGGACAAGCTGGTCTCATTGTTCTGCAACTTGTGCTAGAGGATACCAGACCCGTTCACGGTACTGCAGAAGACGACTGAGCCCATTTCATCTCGGAAACTGTACAGGCATTAAGGGACCAATTCAAGTGGAGAGTAACATCTGTGAGGTGCAGCCTTGTGCAGAATGGAGTAGTTGGTCAACATGGCAAACTTGCAGCCAGACATGTGGCGGTGGCATACAGAGGAGAGTAAGAAAATGCAAAGGCTCGATAATTGATATGGATTGTCAAGGAGAAAATTCACAAGCTGTCAGTTGCAACACAGAACCTTGTCCTACAATCCACCCAATAACTTATCCCCCTCGAATTACTCTAAGACCACCAGATCCATGTCCTGATCCTGAAAAACCACAAAATGGCTATTACAAGAAAATTGAACAGTACGGTTCTTACTATGTTACCCATTATTGCAGAAGACATTATTATGTTCATGGACCAAGACTGCGGCACTGTGAAAGTGATGGCACATGGTCTGATGAAGTGCCTTACTGCCTCCCTATATGCGGAGAGTCTAGTTCAAGTTTTGACAACGTACAATATCAGCGGTTAAGAATATTTGGTGGTGGTACATCTCTTCCTGGTCTGTGGCCATGGCAAGTGGCATTGACAGTTAATGACCTTTTTCACTGTGGTGGGTCCCTTATTGCAGAAAGTTGGGTGGTGACAGCTGCTCATTGTGTTTACAACAGACACACAAGGAAGCTTTTCTCTCATATTAGAGTCAATCTTGGAGTTCATGACGTTAAATCTGGACTAAGAGAACCTTATGTTCAAAGTATTGACAGTATTGAGATAGTGCCTCACCCAAACTTTAACTGGAACACTTTTGACTCAGACTTAGCATTGATAAAACTTAAATGGAAGGCCAACATAACTGACCATGTACGCCCAGTGTGTTTGCCAAGCAAACAGCAGAGACGTAAAGTAACTACTGGTGCTATGGGAGTTATGTTAGGGTGGGGACTCACTGAGGGAGAAAAGCCAAAAACAGAATTACAACAAGTTTATATGCCAGTTGTGGGACACTCAAACTGCCAAAAAGCTTACAAGAAAGAGACTTGGCCTGTAACATCAAACATGCTCTGTGCAGGATATGCTAGTAATATTAAGGACTCCTGTAAGCGGGATAGTGGGGGAGGGTTTCTATTCCATGATTCAAAGGGCAAAAGGAAGAAGTGGTTTCTTGGAGGGATTATTAGTTGGGGAAATCCTCAATGTGGGACACCTGGAAAATACAGTGTGTTTACTCATATAAATAGTAGATTTTCAAGGTGGATAAAAAATCATGTACATTACAGCTGAAATGACTTCTAATTTATGAAATCAAATGGATGTGTTACTATCATATGTGAACACAAAAAGCATGTTCGAAGCATTTCAATAGACATTGACATGTTAATTGTACCACAACCCATTAGGTTTTGTATAAAACCACACTTGTGGAAGAGTGACCATTTACAGGTTTGCAACTTAATCATCTAACATCAAGCTGGATTCCCTTGTGACAAACTAAGTTACATTTAATCATAATTCTACTGTTCACACTATCCTGAGAGATTCTCAAACTACTATAAGCCTTTTTAAAAGACACAACATTGAACCATTGACCCTTTGCATAAATGGCACCTACATTTGAATAACAATACTTTGTACATACTAAGCCTTGTGTTTATGTTTCCAGACAAAATATTTTTCACATGAATGTGATGCCTAGGAGGTACAAGTATTGTTATTCAAATATAGGCGTCGTTAATGCAAAGGGTCTATCCCATATTTTATTTTTAATTTATTTTTAGGCTTTCATATTATTTATATTTGAGACATTTTTACACTGCAAACAGACAACACTAGAGGAGATACATTTTTAAAAACCTTAAAATGAAATTAAAATTTTTAATTTATGAAATAATTAACTTGTAGAACATGAATCACTTTTGGACACAACCTAAGATTGCAGTTCCCAAATAAAGGGTACCAACGATCTTCCTTTTGGCACTTACTAATGCCGCTCAAGTTACTGAAATTTATATATGTAAACCTAAGATATTTGTCAAATTAATAGTAGTCAATGGTGATTTTCAGTTCATTGGAAACATATATGGAGTGGCTCAAGTTTGTCAATTATATTAACTACTTATTAACCAACTGTGAGGTCTTAATGAGAAAATCTCAGACTGAGACCTCGCTGTATTGACCAAGTGATAACAAGGTCAATACAACAAAGCCAAGGTTTGAGATTTTCTCATAAAGACCGAACGTGTGAGGTTAATAAGTTGTTTATTATAGACTTTTTGCTTTGTTTTAGCAGGCCCATAATCGGCCCATGAGCATTATGGGAGAATGCCCTAGAATTAGCCAATCAGAGTGTGTGTTATATCAATACAAACACAAGCCATGTAATATAAAATAATACAGTGGAACCTCGATTTAACGAACATAATCTGGAAGTCCAAATGTAAAATCTACCTCGATATAACGAATTACAATGTCAACATGCGACAGAAGATAAACGCTGAACAGATCAACAGTCAACAAATCCTTGTAATCCTTATGGTAAAGAGACAGCAACCTTTCAGTCAATGGCTTATTATGTGTCATAGACATTGGCACTATAGTATTTTGACATCAATTAACTTCTGCTCTATCTTCTTTGAAATCCGGAAATGTTGGGTAGTGCAACATCAACACTAAAGCCTGTTTCCTTGTTTACGTCGACAATTTTCTGTATAACCTCTATGTTGCAACATTTTTAAATCACTACTCTGAAAGTGTCGTTCTTTTGTACACAAAAGCTGCACGTCTCCTCAAAAGTGAAAATAATTGATATTGAAAAGGCACCATGCTTAATGAATTGCATCTCAAAACGTGGCACTTCTGGGTGACGAAAATTGCATTGAATTGCGTGACAGAAGTCATCTGTGTTACAAATCAATCATTTACTATTATGACCTCGATATAACGAACATTTTGGTCGTTTCCCCTCAAATTCGTTATATTGAGGTTTTCGATATAACGAACCCTCGATTTAACAAACAAATTTGGCCAGTTCCCAGTGACTTCGTTAAATCAAGGTTCCACTGTATTGTCGTACACATAACTCAGCTAAGTTGTTTATAACTTATATATAACTTGCATTCAAGTACTTTCAAGTATGAAATAAATACAATAAGTTTTCATTCATAGTTACCAGGAAATTATGAGACAGTGTGAACAATAAATTACTGTTATCTATTTTTAATTTAAACATACATATGTAAATACTTCTATTTTCAATAAGCGAAATAAGATTATGTTGTACCGTATATAAAGATGTTTAATGCAACATATGATAGCTACTATCATTATTTTTCTGTATAATATTATTCAATGTGCCAATATTCCAATATTCAGATTCATTCATTATTAATAATACTGTCACAGAGATGTATTCATGGATTTATTAACTCAATCTTGCAATCATATACTGGTACACTTTGAAGAGAATTGTCTTCATTTTGTAAGAAGCTGTATTCTTTGATGGCCTGACTTTCACTGGTACTGAAGGGTTTGTTTATTAAAGTGAAATATAAGTTTGATCAAAGGAAGTCTAGATTCTTGGAACATCTTGGATATTCTTGGAATATCTATGTGACATACATGACCCTCTGTATTACAAAGTTCTATGGAGAACCTAGACCCGCTTTCAGTGCCACGTGCATAGGCAACATCTTTCGACCATCTTTTGACATGCTATTTAAACAGCTGAAAGATTGTTTAACTCTGAAACTGAAAATTTTTCCGGTCATTAGCCAGTGCTTTCAATAACATTTGAAGTAGATGTCTGCCAGTATAAAAGTAGGCAGCTCAGGATATATAACCTTTGCTAGGGGGGTCTGGAGGCATGTTTCCCCAGAAAATTTTGAAATTTAAACTCTCGGAAATAAGATTTCCAGCTTTCTGGGCATCAAAGTTAGTAAAGTCAATGATGAATATATGCTGGAACCGATCTTTTTCGCTTGCTGCCTGTAAATGATTTATCTCTGTTTGGGTTATCGAAGTACATCGGCTTCCTTCACAAAGTTCTGCAAGTGTAAAAACTGTGAACAGGCTTGTCGAATGAATTTCCAAATGATGAACAAATCAAGTCTTTCATTTCTTCGATTGATAGCCCTTTGCGTGGCTCACGACTTTCCAACAATTGCGAAGATGGCTAGGCCTTATCTGTGACTTCAGACCGTATAGTTTTAGAATCAATTGGGTTGACTGGCGAGATTTCATCATTGGAATGAAGCGTTTCGTTTTGTACAATTTTTATTCATCCGTAAGAAAAGAACACGACAGGTTTATGAAAGAAAAATTCCAAAGTCAAATAAATTTATTCAAATACCTGTTTCGCTTTCAAAAGAATGTAAATGAATCAGTCTGTCCAGACCGTGTATGGGTGTGCACTTTGCTGCCATCTTTTCTTGATCGACCACATGGTAATAGTTTAAAAGCAAGGTTAAGTTTTATTATGATACTGCTGAAAATGGCTGAATGTTTTGCAATTAGCAATCGTATTCGATGGATGTGTACGCTTTTATATACACGAACAGTCAAGGCCAATGTAAGAAATATTTTTATTTTCAGTTTATTTGAACTGAGAAATAGGTCGGCAGTAAATATTATAACAGTTACATTTTTGAAGTTTTTGTCAACAAACACAGCCTAGCAGCCGGTGACTCGATAACTCACAGCCGCCGGAGATCTGGCGGTAGCCAGCTTCTAATGAAAGCATTGTTAGCGGAAGTAATGACAAATAAATGATAATTACTGACCTAAAAAGACAAATGACTGATAAATCAAACGTTTTTAGTGTAGTTGATTGGCTCTCCATAGTGACTTACAGTAGAATTGGGCCGTTACCGTTTTTTACAATCAAAAGATGTTTAACATTCAAAACAACATTCAAATATTTATCTCTCACAAAATGACTTCTTGATACTCCTAACCTTAGTTTGATGTCAAATAAATCCATCTTTCATGACGAAAAGTTGAGTTTGACTGTAAAGAAGTTCACTGTGTTTAGATTTTTGACATAGGCCAGGTTACACAGCATGTCAAAAGATGGCATGTCGAAAGATACCGCCCATGCACGCAACACTGAAAGTGGGCGTAAGGGTCTTGTAAGATTTGTGATAAGAAAGCCTGGAATATCCACTGTCTTTACAATTACAAATAAAAAATCTTCAAAAAATTAGCTTTGATAAATGAGCCTCACCTTTTTAACTTATATTAATAATTATTTAGTTTTTCTCTGTATCTATGTTCTTGTGTGTTACCTTCATTTACATACATTGACTTTTTTACCTTCATATTTCCATACCAACCAACCTGGTAGGTTACCAGCTACATATGGTCTTGTATTTCTATATTATACATTTTGTTCCTACACTTTTTTGTAAAATGAGGGTAAACAAATGGTGTGTTGTGCTACCCTTCGCCTCTGTATTCTATTTGTCAAGTTAAATCCGAATTCTACTGACAGTCCCATACATGTGGGAGCATTGTACTTTACATGGTACTAGTTGATTGAAATTGAACATCACCAGATAATTACTTTCCTTTTACTCAACAGATGTACATGTATGTAACCAGGGATCCATATTCGTAGTCATGTGGTTGTCCATGACGACTATAAAATTGTAGGGACAGCTAAAATCAATATGAAAACTTGTCCAGTGTGGACGAGTTTAGTTTGACTCTACCATTTCTTAAGTTTTCTTGTGAGTTCCCTACATTCTGACCATTTGTCATCCATTTGGAGCTTTAGGAAAACAGAGAAAGAAAACATGGTGCAATCACATCAATTGTTTTGATCAGGACAAGCTCTATAGTAATGGAAAAACAAGCCAAATATTAGCAGGAAGAGCGAAAGTGTTCCTTTCAGCCTTCATGGCAGTCAGAGACCTTGCTTTTCATTTGTACCTGGATTTTCGGTGTCCACTGACAGCCACAACTAGACATGATGCACTGGAAGACTGGTCACGTGAAAATAATAAAAAAGTAAACTTTCCATTTACATGCTGTTCTGTTACCATTCTTCCCTATTGAATGGGCAAGTAAAATTTTGCCAGGGCAAGTATGTCACCTGGCATACTTGCCCAGCTGACAACTTGGAGAAATATTAGCCTCTTGAGATAAAGCAATGGAAGATAAAAACTGCTGTTCCAAATACTTTGGGCATTTTTTTTGTGGGGGGAGGCAAGGGGTGAGGGAGGGCTCAGGCATGGGAAATTGAAGGGGTCAATATTGTGGCATGAATGTTTGCTGAATAAGGTCATAATATTTTTGAAAGTAATGCTCTTCAAAAAGGAATTGGGAAAAAGTTCAGATTTTATAATAGAGTTTATTAAGCTTCAATTAACGTCATTCCCCAGTATTGCACTGTGCATCCCTACTGTGCATAATTTCACACATGATTAGTGCGTGCGCATTAAAAAATGGCAGCTTTTCCTTTACAGCTGGACCTCGCCATAGAGGAAAATTGTCATTTCCTTGAAAACGAGTATGGTGACCTATCATTTTTTTCTGTTGTTTTGAATTGAGTAATAAATTTCTCTACGTAAAATAAATATGGACTAGTTCTCAGTGCAGAACAAGAAACAATCGTCGGAAACGTGAATTTAGCAAGCAATCGTGACTATAATCACGGTGCTATTATAAGGATTTATTGGGTACTAACAAGCTGCTGTTGCTCCTAAACGAACATGGGGATCCCCCATTTTTATTTGAAAATTTAAGTTCCTATAATATAAACAATCAATAGGCAAAGTTTGACAAAAATCTCAGTGCAGGTTCTATTTCAGTGGAATGACCTTAAGGATATTTTGGACATAAAAACATTATGTGTTTGCTGTAGTCACCTTAAAATAAGGCTTAAGTTATTTGTTATAATTTTTTGTTATTTGTATTAGCGTTAATTTTGTAATGTATGGCCGATACATGTTTATAAACATTGTCTTTTAGTATTGTTATTATTTTCAAGTAACAAAATCAATGTTTATAAACAAATGAACTTGTACAAAAGAAGTCTTTGTTTCAATGCGATACACACTGTGCTGTCGTCCAGGAACGTCAACGGTATGACTCCCGAAATATTATACAATAAGAACTTTCACTTACCACACAATTTCCTCCTAATAAAGTCTGTTTTGTTTCTCTCTTTAGCACGCTTTTTTGCTAATCCTAGTCAGGCTACGCCAGCGATGACAAAGAAAGACTGAACAGAAGTACCTTCCATGCTGCACATGCGCTGTTTGTTCGTTTATTTGTTCCCAGTCTCACTGAGACGTGGCAAACGTACAGTCATTTGAAAAGCACTCAGTTACAACTTCATATTTCCTTGATCCTGCTTGATCGTTAGTGCTTTCAACACTACTCATGGATTGCCCTCTTAACTGGGCTCATCAGCAGGACAGGAGGGCTGAGGCTTTGGTCAACCACAGGAAATTTGAAGATGCAATAATTTGTCACCAAAAAGCATCAG
>Ga0099807_1157481_pt1 | contig 13397 bp, 10 predicted proteins | sample OrbTnscriptome_FD_81149 | JGI IMG/M metagenome (GOLD analysis project Ga0099807, IMG submission 81149) | Coral microbial communities from Puerto Morelos, Mexico - Orbicella T R A metatranscriptome (Eukaryote Community Metatranscriptome) | ecosystem: Host-associated > Invertebrates > Cnidaria >...
GTTGCTGTGCAGGGGCTTGGGTGTATGTACCAGCTGCATGGACTGCTTTCTTGTCCATCCAGGTTAGTGCTACAACAGGACCTTTCATTCTCCACAGGACATCACCCCTCTTCATTCGTTTGCTTGCTTCTTTCTCATAGAGGCACGCAGGAAACTCTTTCCGACCTGATCTCAGAGTCCCACAACAGAGTATTTTGTTGTGATACATGTCCTCAAGAAGCTTGTATGATGTGAAAAAATCATCACAAAAAATTGCACATCAGTGACCCTGTATATGTTGGCATAACTTGGTGACCACTGAGTATCCAAGACCATGTTGGACTCCTTGTGGGGATTTACCTGTATAAATGTCAAATTCACACAAGTAACCATTTGTGCTGTCAGCCCTGCACCACATCTTGATTCCCCTTTTTATGGGCTTCAATGGCATGTACTGCTTCAATGAAGTCCTTCCCATATACTTCATCAACAGCTTGCTCACGATAGGGATTGTAGTTTATGCGAAAGTTTGTGTTCAAGTCATTGAGAAATTCTCTCACTTTGAAAAGCTTGTCAGAGTTTGGGTCCCTAGGCTGTGGCATTTTGGTGTTATCACAAAGATGGAGGTTGTTCCAGATGTCTAGAAACCTGTTTCGAGGCATAACCTTTGCAAATGCTGGGACCCCCAAGACCCAGTCAGATGACCAGTAGTCTCGCAAACTTTTGGGGGTCTGTGAATGCTCATGCAAATAAGAAGGCCTAAAAAGGCCTTCAGTTCTTCTAAAGAAATGTCCTTCCAACTACCAATATCTTTATTTCTTGCTTGCAAGGACTGGCAGGCATAGCGATTTGTTTCTGCAATGATCTTTCCCAATATGCGATTGTCTACAGAGTTGGAAAAAGTCTACTGCCGAGGACTCTCTGGGCATAACATTTGTTGGCCCTAAAGCTTGTGAAAAGCTAGGAATTTCAACTTCACTTCGCTCACTACTCCATTCAAAGTCATGTAGACTTACATTGCTTGGTCTTCCTCTTCCTCTGTCGTCATTTTCCTCAATATCAAGAGCAGTGAGGTTTACATCTTCATCATCCTTGTCATCAGAGGCGGCGACTTCAGGAAGCATATCATTTTCTTTGTCAAAATCATCTTCATCGAGTCCTTCGATGTCAGAATTTACTCCATCGTCAGGAATATCAAAGTTATCATCTAAATACTCCAGTATTTCTGCCACAGTAAAGCGCCTGTTGGCCTTGCCATGATTATGACACCTTTAAAGTTTCCCGGGAAAATTGGCAGTCAAAGAAAGTCGAAAAATTCCAATAAAGCAACCCAAATTCATCAGAAACTACGAAAAGCAGAAAATTCAAAATGGCGAATGATATTTCTAGCCTGGGGAGGTCTGGGAACTAAAAATGGAGAATCCGCTGAGCCTAAATTTGCTGTTTCTTGTTATGGCCGATATATCGGCCATTGGGTCGCAAAGGGTTAAAGGAGGATGGCAAAAATACCACCCATGCCACAACCATGGTTGTCTACCGGAGAAAGAGTTTTGGTCCAGAACCACCACCTACCATAGCTGGAAATCATTCGGAGAGACGTTGCAGCCTGAAGAGAGGTGGAAGTGTCTATGAGTTGCAAGAATGTTCAGCATATGGAGGAAGACCTAGTTACTCAATATACTGGTGCCGTTGTCAAAGAATGGCTCAAGGGTGAGGGTGGCATTCTCTCTGAAGCAACTAACACAGACGACACTTGGACTCTCCTTTGCATGAAGCCAGCAAGTTTATTGAAGATGGGCATTGAAGCGCAGGAAGAGCAACCAGTTCCGAGCTGGGGTGGATTCAACTCAATCTTCTACCCTGAACTTCCTTCGGCGAGCAAAATTGTATACTGTCCTATGATCAAAGGCTCATTCACCGAATTCAGCACAGTTTACACAGTTATGAAACACGCCCAGAAGATGTGTACTAACCTGGGACAGGTCGACACTGTCATCACCTTTGACCTTGCTATCTACACGAAGGCAAAGCAAATTCAGATGAAGTTTCCGGAGGAGTTTTCAGGCACTGTCCTTCGGCTTGGGGGATTCCACATAGCTCTCAATTTCCTCTCACTGCTTGGAAAGAAGTTTTGCAGTTCTGGATTGGAAGACTTCCTTATTGAGTCTGGTGTATATGCAATGGGGACGGCCTCAGCGATAATGAAGGGGAAGTCTTACAACAGAGGAATTCGAGCTCACAAGCTAGCAATGGAGGCTCTTTTTCGTTTGATGTGGGACGCTTTCATTAGATGGTACACAAGCCACGCTGGAGATGCAGAAGAGCATCTCGTTGATGAAGATGCCGTGATAAGAAAAGCAGAAGAATGCAGATGCGCAACAACAATGAAGGTAGATGTACAATCTAGCGTGAATGAGTTGCAGCAGGAAACTACAGAGCTACAATCGCTTTTTCAAGATTTTACAGCCCAGTCCAGAACTAAGTCAAAGATGTTTGCTTTCTGGGCAGAGTATGGGGAAATGGTTAAGCTGCTTCTTCAATTTGTCAAAGCTGAAAGAACCAGAAATTGGGAACTACATCTGTCGAGTGTGCCAGCTATGGTCCCACATTTCTTCGCAATGGATAGGCCAAACTATGCACGCTGGCTCCCTGTATACATAATGGATATGAGGCAGTTGGCCACCAAGCATCCTCAAGTTTATCAAGAATTTGTGAATGGGTATCATGCAGTTAGTCACTCTGGTAAGCCCTTTGCCCAGGTGTGGACAGACATGGCACTGGAACAGACCACAAATGCAGACTCCAAGTCAAAACACGGGGATAATTAGTATTTCCCAGAATCCTGGTGCACTGGATCGTTGGTTCCTCGCCAGTCACGAGCATGTGTCAGTTACTACAGCCCTTAAAAATATGTTTATGCAAGAGCATGACCACAAAGACATACACAGAGGCTGGCGCAAGACGGGTAGCGCACGATGAGGCTGATGTTCAGAAGCTTGTTTCATGCTTTACAACTGAACTGATGGCTAATCCTTTCACGCAAGAATCTGAGTCATTAGCCAACTTCGCTCTGGGCGTCGTCTTACTCAATGACAGCACTGATGGTTTGATAAGAAGCACTGAAAAAGGAAGCGAGCAGATGAACACCGTCATAGAGAAACGGTTGAACACTAACCAAGTAAGCTTTTGGGATCCAATTCCAAAGCTCAAGGTGAAAACTTTCGAAAGCACAACAAGGAAAATCCAGGTAAAGGTAGTCAATGATAAGCTGGTTACAGTTGGTGCTGATAGAGAGCTGTTTGGACACCTTTTGATCGCCGTCAACGTGAGGCAGATTAGCCTCAAAGAAGTTCTATGTTATGAGCTTTCATCTGTCCTGTCCTCCTTGGCTTATCAAGATGGCAGCTTGAGGAAGACAACCAAGAGTACCCTGGCAGTTCTTATTGAAAGCAAAGTTAATGTTTGCCCACAACTCCAACCTTTTCCACGAAACACCATTGATCTCATCAACGGCATGGCTTTCGTTCAAGTACTGAAATCAGTGGGGAGTGGTACTTTTGGTGAACTCACATCCAAATACTTTAAAGCTATCACCACATCACTCACCAACTACAAAGAAGTTCACATTGTCTTCGACCAATACTGGGATGCAACGATAAAAGCAGGAGAACGTGCACACAGAGGTTCCCTGAACACTTCAGTGGGGGAAGTATATTCCTAATCTGAAGAGCAAGACAAATCTATGTGACTTTCTATCAGAGTCGTTTTGTATCTTAGGACGACAGCAGCTCCCTCCTGAGAAGAATCTTGTCATTGCTGGAGGATTTGAGAATGGCAGACAGGCAGTGATAGTCAGAAGAGGTCACTGCCAAGACGTTGACGTTCTGGAATCAGACCACGAAGAGGCAGACACAAGGTGAGATAAATAGTTCCTCAAGCCCATCTATAAAGCTGAATCTGAGACGTCGATCTCAATCCAATTGAAAACATAATACCCTTTTATTAGTGCAACAACTTTATATCATCATTAATTTATTAATTTGTGTATTGTTGTTTGACAGGTTACTGCTGCATGCTAAGTATTTTGCAGATACCTATCCAGAGTGTTGTATTGTCTTACAATCACCAGACACGGATGCTCTTGCTCTCAGCGTATCCCATTTTTCTCATATCAACTGCACTGAATTTTGGTTCAAAACTGGCGTGAAAGACTGTCTCCATTATGTTCCAGTTCACGACGTATCGCAAGAGGTTGGCGAAAAAATGTGTCGCGCCCCTCCAACCTTACATGCCATTACTGGATACGACTCAACCAGCGCCCTCGCCGGAATCGGTAAGAAAAAGGGATAGCAAGTGCTATTACGCAATGAACAGCATCAAGACCATCTAGGTATTCTAGGTTCCCAGCAAAACCTGGGTGATGCCACCAACACCCAGCGTGAAGCTTTTATCTGTGATCTCTACCCGAGCTCAAGGATGAAACCACGCACTGTGGGTGAGTTGAGGTATTTCCTGTTTTGTCAAAAGAGAAAGTAGAAGAACGAGCTTCTCCCACCCACATCTGACAGCCTACTGCAACACTTGAAAAGAGTTAACTATCAGACGTTTGTTTGGAGAAAGGCTCTGACTGCAATCTAGCATTTCCCGCAGCCCGAAAGTAATGGATGGGTGAGGGAAGACTCCTCACTGAAGCCGGTTTACATGACAAAAAAGCCAGCCCCAAGTAGCCTGTTGGAACTGACGGCTTGCACATGTCAGAGAGGGTGTCAGAGCAACTGCTCGTGTAACAACACAGGCTTATTATGTTCAGAGGCATGTTATTGCATGGCCAGCAGTGACATGTGTAGAAATCTGCACAGAGTTCTCTTAGACTTCGTTTCTGATTCTGATTCCGAGGACTCTGATTCTGAGTGAGAACAATACTCGTTATTATTAGTATTATACTCATAAATTCGAATATTGCAGTATCTTAAATCAGAAACGAAAAGCGGCAACATTTTCTTTCTTTTTCATTTATAAGTGATTGATAATTTTTAGTTTGTTGCCTCCAAGGGACTAGGCTTGTTTGCGTGCTAGATCTAAACTGATAAAAAGTGATATAAAGTAAATAGTTTTTATTTCCAAAGGCTTTGCTAAGATGATAGCAAGAGCAAAAGAAAGTTAATTTAATAAAGAAGGGATACATATTTCGTTTTTGTGGGGTTGTTCTTCAAAACATCCGCGAATGCACGTTTGTTAATAGTCGCACGTTTGTTACTAAGGTTTTCGATAAACAATTAAGAATAAAAAGCAGCGATATTAAAAATTGACGTTTTGACGGCTTTTTTGAGAATTTGAGAATGATTTGAGAATGATGGCATGGAGCTGTCGAAACGTCATTCCTTAATCTCGCTGCTTTTTATTCTTAATCATTTGCTACTGGTCACGTTTAAAATCACATGACTAATCATGTGACATATGTAACCACTTAAAAATGAAGTAGATGTATATTTAGTGAATTTAGCTTAAGTGGTTGATTTCGTTGATTTTCAAGAAATAGCGATGTAAACTGCGTTCGAGTGTGTAGCCTCGTTTCCATGCTGAGCCGTGGGTTGGGCAAGAAAACATCCCCTTAACTCGAAACCTATGCCACTATTCAACTTTACAAACTACCTGGCTTTGATCAGGAGGTCTTTCTCTACAAGAATCAGGTGTCAAACATTTTCTGTGGCGATGGTTGAACGAAACTCCCATTTTTCAGTTTCTGCTCCCTGAGTAAAACAAAGACCCCTCAATCTGGACCCGCCAGTGGAGACTCTTCTGGACCCCTCTGGACCCCCATTTGGACCCCTATCTGGACCCCCTATTTTTCCTTCCAGAGAATACAGGCTCCTGATTTAAAATTTTTTTATTAATTAAACTTAGAACATGACACGATGAAGTCAGAAAAAATGAAAATGCATGAGAGCAGCTTACACAGTCACCAAAGTACTATATCAGTGAGCAAAATGTGAAGAAATAAATGAATTCATGCAGCGTAATTTCATTGAACTTAAACCAGGTTAATGGTCACCATGGAAATTCATTGAAGAACAGTAGATTTTGTAACTGAGTTAGGTTAATTTTAAACTACCTTTCTGCTTGGTCTGTAATAAAAGAAAGGACAACCAGGATAAAACTAAAAGATGTTTACTCAGTGAAATCTACATCGCAACTAACTATGAATATTTAAGTAGGTTGAAGTAGCGGGAACGGGTCTCTAGAGAACCCACGTGCTGCTAAGTTATACAACCCAACGCATCTTATACAACACCCTCCCTTTTATAAATGAAAAAGAAAAGAAAATTACAAACCAACACACGAGCTGACTTGTACACAATATGCATTAAGCATGCATTAATGAAATAAACATACAAGCTCTACAATATGTTAGAAGGCTCCTGATTTAAATATATTTTTCAGTAATTAAACTTAGAACATAACACGATGAGGTCTATTTAATCAGTGAGCAAAATGTGAAGAAATTAGTGAGTTCATGCAGCGTAATTTCATTGAACTTAAATCAGGTTAATGGTCACGATGGAAATTAATTGAAGAATAATAGATTTTTTAACTGAGTTAGGTTAATTTTAAACTACCTTTCTGTGTGGTTTGTAATAAAATGAAGGACGACCAGGATGAAACAAAGAGACGCTTAGTCAATGAAATCTACATCGCAACTAACCATGAATATTTAAGTAGGTTGAACTACATGTAGCGGGAGCGGGCCTCCAGAGAACGCACATGCTGCTAAGTTATACAACGTAACGCATCGTATTATAAACCCTCATTTTATTAATGAAAAAGGAAAGAAAAATTACAAACCAACACACTAGCTGACTTATACACAATCTGAATTAAGCATGTATTAATGAAATACATATTCAAGCTCTACAATGTGTTAGTCTTTAGAACAGTTTATGGCTTAGTCAAAAAAAAGTCACTAAAGTGCTTTGGTGGCCGTTGTTGACATTCAGATCATCTTAGCACTGGCTTGGGTGGAGACTGCTGCAGTTGGAGCAACTTCTGGCCTATTCAGAGGAGCATTATTTTTTTCAACTTGATGCAGGTGGATTTACTTCTCTGTGAACGGTAGTTGGTAACTCATTGGACTGCAGAACAAGGGGAACAGACACCTCAGCAGAGGCCTGGTCAGACGATGGCGGTGACGGCTCATTTGTCTTTTGTAGGTGAACGCGGTTGCCATGAACCACATGATAGGGCATCTTGACCTCATACAATCTCTCATCCAGTCAACTTTGCACAATCCCTTTCTGCCATTCTCGCTGGCCCAGCTGAAACAGTTTTAGTCTTACTACATCTCTTCTGGAGGGATCCAGATCAACAGCACCTCTGTTGTAATACTGAGCCTGTCACTGTTTGAGCTTGGCTCAACACAGCTCTTGTCTGAAACTGCCTGCTCCTGGTCCTTCTGTCAAAGAGAGGCTCTGCTGGACTAACTTGAACACTTGCAGGCAGGGTGTTATGATGATTGAGTAAGGGTAGAAATGCATCTGATCCACTCCTCTGCACTTTCTGAGAATTTTCTTGCTTCCTTCACTGTGCTCTCTGTTTTGCCGTTACCCTGACTATAATGTGGGCTGCTCATGAGATGTTCAAAGTCCCATTCCTTCACAAACCTTAGGAAGCCACGTGATGTAAACTGTGAACTGTTATCAGTCACCAGTTGCTCAGGTATGCCGTGGTGCACAAAATGAGCATTTAACTTTCTGATGACACACACTGACGAAAGAGATCTCAGATGGTCAAACTCAAAGAAATCACTGTAGTAATCTGAGGTTTTTCCTTCAAACTTTAACAGGTTGGCAGCAACTCATTACCAGGTCGAGTTGGCGTCTCAAGGGACATCATCGTTTCCTTAGCTTGATCTTGCTCATATTCTTGACAGGCCTCGCAGGTTGACACATAGTTCTTAAAAGGGCTAGGTCACGCTATTTTAGGCAATTTTGTTTAATTTTGTTAATTATGAGCTCTAAATGTCAAATTTGCAGAGCAAGAGACTTTTGTTTGGAAAATCATGGCCTCATAACAACTGAGAATGATTTTGCAGCTGTGTAAATGACATTTTTATATAAACTGATATAAATTTGAAAAAAGATGGGCTGGCATTTTTCAAATTTACCCAAATGCAATTCATTTTAGTCCTCTCCAGTTTTGTCCATCCATGTCCCTTCTTGGCTTTGTTGTGTTTTGTTTGAGTTCTTCTATAGGTTTGAGCCGTTATTGTGATATTTTAGTTAATTCTACAACCATTTGATCAGTACTGAAATTGCCTACAATTGTGTGACCTAGCCCCTTTAATGTCGGCTGTCATCCGAGCCAGTACGCACACTCATGCATTCTGTTTAGACAGCTATTGACCCCAAGATGTGAGCTGTGAATCCACTTCAAGAGCTTGCTCCTAGAAGCACGTGAAACCACAACTCGCTCTCCTTTGAAGATGAGGCCATCCTGGATTGACATCTCGTCACGCATGTTGACGTAAGGGAGATAATACTGAGTAGGTTACTCTTATGCTCGAACCAGCCCTTCTGAATCACGGCTTTTAATACTTGAAGAGATTCAGCCGCAATGAGGCTCTTGACCTCACTCCAAGCCCGTCCTTACGTGTCGGACCAACACCATTCTATGTCCTTACGTGTCAGGTCACGGAGCGGTTTCATCATGTCAGACAGGTTTGGCAGGAAACAACTGAGGTGATTAACCATTGATACCATTTAGATGTGATACATCACCTGGATTTTCAGGTCGTAGCATTTGAACAATCACTCTGTCTTTCTGCGGATCTGGCTTCAGGCCTTCTGTTGTCAAGAGATGCCCATGAAAGGTGACTTCCTCACACTTGTAATCCAGTTTCATGTGGTCGAGCTTTATGCCCCTCAGCTGACACCTCTTCATGAAGCCCTCCAGGTTACCATCGTGATCACCATCATCTCTTCCATAAATAAAGATGTCATCAGCAATACACTTCACACCTGTTAGACCCAACAGCTCTTGGTGTAAATGCTTCTGAAAAATTTTGCTTGAGAGAGACCAAACAACAAACAAAGCCAGTGGTATCTCCTGTGACAGTCGCAAAAGTTGTCAACAGACTAGACTCATCGTCCAGCACCAAATGCCAAAAGATAAATGCAAGATCAACCTTAGTGAACACAGGAGCCTCTGCTAGATTGGGTGGCAACTCGTCAATAACAGGAATCTGGTATCTTTCCCTCTTCAGGGCAGCATTTAGGGCCTTAGGATCAATGCAAACCCGTAACTCACTAGATTTCTTCACAGGGACAATGAACTGGCTGACCCACTCCGTTGGTTCATTGACTGGAGCAATGTCCTTGACATCCTGCAACCTTTGAAGTTCTGCCTTGAATTTCTCTCTGACAGAGACGGGTACTTTCCTGGCTGGGAGGATTACATGTTGACAAGCCGGATCCACTTGTAGATGAACCTTTCCAGGAAGCTTGCCAGGGCACTTATCAAACACATTGGTATATTTGATAATCAGATCATCTTCCAAATTCTCCACAACACTCATAAAGTTCTCCTTGCGCATCGTTAACAAACCCATCTTCTCGGTGACGTTCAAACCCAGAAGTGGAGTTAGACTTTCCTTGACAACCAGGAACCTTACTTTGTACTTCATAGTGTTTTGGGGTTTTAAAACTGGCAGAGCACACGTCCCACAGGCTTGACCTTGGTGCCATTCCACATAACAAGGGACTGGGAACAAGGAGCAAGATCCACTTTTTCCACATGCTTGTATGGTAAAATGTTAGCATTAGCTCCACAGTGAACCTGAAATCTGACAAGTTACTTCTGGACCCCATTTCAGCAAACACAGCCTTATCTTTCATAGCTTGAACCGTAACTACACTTACCTCTTCCTGGTCTTCATCACTCTTGATGGCGTAAACCGCGGCATCTTTGCATCCTTTTGCAAAATGATTCTTTTCTTGCACTGCTTACATACTTTACCCCAGGCAGGACACTTCTTTCTCTCCAGGGCATGATCATAGCCACAAAATTTGCACAAAATTTTCTTCCCGACTATCCATCTGGCTTCGGAACTTGAGGCTTTTTCTTCTTTGACTTGACCTGATTAATGTTGTCTTCCAACAGTGACTTCATCTGTGACTCTGTAACTTCCTCACTGCAGCATATGTCGATACACCAATTCAAAGCAAGATCTCTTATTCTCAGAAGCTTCTTGGTGGTCTGCTCGTTTTTATTTCCAAGCACAATAACGGATTAGGCTGTCCCACAAATAATCACAAAAATTTAACGTCTTGGCCAATGTTTTCAATTCAGTGATGAAACTATCCACCAACTCGGTTGGAAGTTTATCTTGCTTGTTAAAGCAATACCTCTAATAATTTGGTTGACCTCTCCAATACAATACTTCTCCAATTTATCCATTACCACGTGCCAATTATCCGAGCCCTTGGCTTCAGTGTAACTGAACGTCTTGATAACTTTCAAAGCATCATCTCCAATCGTATGCTTATATATCGCTAGCTGGTACTCCGGACTCTCTCGATTCAGTCTAGAAATGACAAAATAGTTGCTGTATTTTTCCTTTCAAAGCTTCCAATTTTCGGCTACTTCTCTGCTGAGTTTCAAAGCAAGAGGTTTAGGTGGCATGATCTGATGAAACATTGATGTTTGAGGCAGTAAAGTTTGCGATGTTGTGCCCAAGCTTCCACCACCAGAGTTTTCTTCCTCACCCATGTTGCAAATGGTTTATCAGTGCCGTGTGTTGGCTTTTTCCTGAAATATGTCAGTCATGACGGTCTGTGTGAGATGTTGTTCACCTTGGCACAAACAGGTGGATAATCTCCTACTGAACATGGTGAGTGGTAACAACAGTTCAAAACAGTTGTATTACTAGAGCGGATTTCTAGTTTTCTCCTAGTATGTGAGTTTGCAAGGAACCTTTACATCTGAACCATGGTCTGAACAGGAAATGCGCATTCACCTTAGAGTGGAGAAATTTTAATTGACCTCCGCAAAGAACACGAGTACGTTAAAGGGAAGGGGCAGTATGTTAAAATGCCAAGAATTGGAGATGAATGAATGAATTTGTGAACAATGTTAAGTGAAGTGCATTTTCCAAATGTAACAGGTGTGGAGACTGCCTTAGCTGTGAATGTAAAGAAACTGAAGGGCACTAACACAAAGAAAAGAATCAAGAAAATAAAAGACTGTTGTTCTCAAAGCCTGTTGTTTTGTTGGTTTATCTCATGACATCAATTGAGTTCACCCACTTCCTATTTCAGTGCGGCCACTCATAGAATATAACCCCGTTGTTTCATCATAACCAACCTTTAACTGAGTTAAGTTATTTGGGAATTTTAACCAGGTTTCTAAAAAATTATACCAGGTTAGCTGCGGCGGCAGCCATTATATTATTCTCAACACAATGCTGTGTGAATTTATTAATTTCTTCACATTTTGCTCACTGATTAAATGGACTTCATCATGTTGTGTTCCCAGTTTAATTATTTAAATCAGGACCCCATACCCTCTGGAAGAAAAAATAGGGGGTCCAGAAGGGGTCCAAAAGGGGTCCACTAGGGGGTCCAGATTGAGGGGTCCACGCTTTGTATTGAACCAAAAATTCACGTGGAGGAAGTGCTGGAAGATTTTTTTCAAAGTTGCTGCACAAAAATTTTGTCATCATTTTACGTGGTATCATTGGCTTAGAAAAATTCCTATTGTCTTTCAGCCAATCATAATCCAGAATTACAATGTGTAATTTGCACTGGTGTCATGCTTGAACTGCACTGCTCTCAGCCAATCAGAATCGAGTAATTTTTTCATATATATTATTAAGTAAGTAATGTTAGTATAGCAAGTAACAATAATATTGTAAGTAATACTGTAAGTAATGTAAATATTGTAAGTAATGTTAGTGACGTAAGAAATGTTATTAATGTATATGTAATGATTGTAAATTACATGTGTCTTCCAATCAAACAGAACTGAACATTCTCAAAGAAAAAATTCTGAAATAAATTCATGCTTGCCCAAATAGAAATATATCATCAGAGCAACATCCTTGTGTTCCTTATTACAGTCTGCCATTCTCTCACCATTGCAACTCACATTATTGTCTAAGCCCACAAGAAGGGTTAGGGTTCTGCAAAAAGCTGTATGTCCAGTACTTTCTTCCACTATGAAGCTCAGGTCCTTTCAATTTTGAAAGGTACATCATTCTTTTCTAGCCATGAAGTGGTTAAGATAATGACAAACTATCAATGCTGCTGGAAAGAGGATATATCAAAACCTTTTTACTAAGTTTCGTTTTTCAAATGTAGTTCTAAAATTTCAAAACCCCTGCGCATGCCCCGAGCATGTTAATATTTTAAGTGCTAGCATATCTAAGAATGAACTTTGTGGGTGCCAGCATGAAGAAATTAGTTCGTTTTGTTTGTTTAGTGTTGCCAGTTTCAGTTTGATGATGATGAAGTGCTTCTCAGTGGTGCATAGGTTGCATCGCTTCATCAGATTTGAGTAGGGTTTCACCTTGGCAAGGATCTTCCATTTCATGATGTAGTGTTGTTGTTTGCTTTTAAGCTGCCAGAAGTGTTTGCTAAGTTCTGTGTTGTTGTTGTGTTTTTCATTGTTGAACGACACCTGATGGTTTCTAAACCTTGCCTAAATTCAGTGGCTGTAAGCCGTACACAGGTTTTGGTTTTGCTCTCAAATGTCACCTTGGCTTGATAAATGATTCCTTCAGAAAGGCAGTTTCCTTTTAAGGGGCATTTGTTCTTCTCCCTGCAGTTGCACGCTCTTCTGGCTTGGTGTGATAATGCTGGCACTGGTGAAAGTTCATTCTTACTAGATATAGTTAACTAACTGTATTCTGTTTCCCCAGTGCATGCATGTTGGCACTTAAAATATTAACATGTTCAATGCACCTGCATAAGTTTTGAACTTTTAAAAGTACATTCAAACAAGCAACGATTGATTGTAATGGTTTTTTATGATGTTTTGTAACGGTCTGTTTTAACGGTTTATTGCGTCTTGCGCGAACATATTGTTGATTTGTATTTTAGTAGGCTTCAGTGTATATGGAAACTAACTGATGAGTGGGCTAACTTTTTGTTAGCCTACAAAACAGAGCTGTATTAAACTCCATATGTACTTGAGGTCGGAGTAGTCTCAACATATTTTGTATGTATGTGTGTGTGTATGCATGTATGAGTGTATGTATGTATGTATGACAGCTGTTTGTCTGGACACAAATTGATTTTTTTTCAGGTTTATCACAAGTGTTACGGTCAGCATGTGGGATTTTCAATGTTTATGGATAACATACTCTTGTCTCTTGCTAGGAAGGTGAATATAGTTAATAGATATTTATAACACAGACGTGACTG
>Ga0099807_1154084_pt1 | contig 13116 bp, 4 predicted proteins | sample OrbTnscriptome_FD_81149 | JGI IMG/M metagenome (GOLD analysis project Ga0099807, IMG submission 81149) | Coral microbial communities from Puerto Morelos, Mexico - Orbicella T R A metatranscriptome (Eukaryote Community Metatranscriptome) | ecosystem: Host-associated > Invertebrates > Cnidaria >...
CTCTAAATTTTCAGCGCGGCATGAGAGTAATACAACCAGTGACGTCACTAGGCTGTTTTGGCCGCGCCAAAATGGCCGCCAATTTTGGGCTTAACCAGCCAACTTCGAACGGCTGAAAAAGCGGTTTTCGCTTACCGTATGCGAAAAAAAGTTTGCAGTGTTTCCAAGTAAGGTTGAAACTTTATTACGAAGCAAAAATCTCACATACAAAAATTTCGTTTCAGTGGCACTTTAAGAATTTTACTTTTGTCTGAGCTTACCCAGACTAGCGGTCCGACTTTTGTACCTGCGTTGCTGGCACGGTGACGTGGCAAAGCTTAAGTTAGCAAGTTCGTGTCATTGAAAACGATCAAAGGATTCAAATTCTCTACGTTCTTTGCCATGAAAGACGGATTAACACATTAACAACAGCAAATTTTATAGAAGAGTAAAGCCTCAATGTGACTGATTGTTCACAAGAGAACGATATATTGATGGCTCGATACTGGTCAGCGCACTGTACTGCGATATTTCGCATACTGCAAGCAAAATTATCCCTCTGGTAGGGAATTGTCGTTCTGGTCTTTAAAATGTCACGAATGTTCATCCTTTGTTTTAAAGAAATATCGCTCAAGACTTTGCAAAAAGACGCTTGAATTTTCGTGCAAACTTTCAAAAGTTCACAGAGACAAAGGACGAAATTTGCGCATTTCGCTCTCATTACTTTTGCACAATACTGTAATGTATTGACTTTATATGAAAATTAGGTGAAGGTCTTTGGTGTTAATTACAGTCTAAATGGAAGTTTCTTGATGGGAACTGTACAATTGCAGTGCAATGCTCCAATAATGATTGACAGGTTACTTGTGAGTTTCAATTCAAATTTGCTTGAGCAAGTTGCTCAGTTCTGAATAAGTTTTGTGCACATTTGTCCTGTCTAAAATGAAATAATACCTCCTCTATGTCAAAGAGAGAGAAAACAATTTCCCTATGTTCAACTGTTTATCAACAGATTGAAAGAATAAGTGACATGTGAAAGGTGAATTGATCAACATGACACGGACGTGGGACAGGGAGGAAATCTGAGTTCCTGACGGGAGTCGGGCCCGTGACCTCCCGAACACTGGTCGGGCGCTCTATTGACTGAGCTGTGACAACTCATGCAGAGCAATGTCATTCAACTGAGTTCATATGAGGCGTCCTGCATACTGCTAGGATCAGCACTGTCAAAGTCATGATATGAACTCAGTTAAATGACCTTGTTCTCCATGAGCTCTCGCAGCTCAGTGGATAGAGCGCCTGCCCAGTGTTCAGGATGTCACGGGTTCAACTCCTGTTAGGAACCCAGATATTTTCTTTGTCCCACGCTCGTGTCATGTTGATCAAATCACTTTTCACGTTTCATTTCCAAGCTTAAAATTCACCATCTTTATTCACTTATCTCCAGGTATCCATATTCACAGTAGTCCGGTCATCTAAGACGACTAAAAAATTGTATGGACGATAACAATATGAAAAGTCGTCCTCCGGATGAGTTTAGTTTGACTTTACCAAAAAAATATAACATTTCTTAAATTTTCTTATGGGTTCTCTGACCTGTAGGATGATCACCAGGCTCTTTTGTGTAACATAGGTAAAACTTTAAAAGTATTTCAAAAATGTCTCCAATCACTTTTAAGATGCAGAACTTTATCAGATATTATGCTAAATACAATTGAAAAGCATTTCTTACTTATTTCTTGAGGATTTCTCTGAATTATTCAAATTACCCATAACTCCATGTGGGTGTGGTTGATAGGTAAATGAGAGGAAAAACTCGTTAATATTTGTCAAAATTAACACATTTCGCAGCAACTTGATGCATTCACTACAGTGATGCTATAATTTCTTCATTGACTTCAATGGGAACTTAAAAATTCCCTTTAATTTCCATTTTAAGTCTCCACAAATGCTGCAATACCACGTGAATGATGCAATACCACATGCATAATTTGTGTTGAACCCCCAAGAAGAAAAAGGCAAGGTTACCAAGCTAAAAGGAGAGAATGGAGTGATTGAATCAAAGAACGAAGCAAAAGAGAAGCATGCACTGAACATTTTCCCCTGTTTTGGCCATAATTGATGTCTGTGATGTATGAATGAACATATAACATAGTGGACAATATATTTCCGACTCACAGAAAGTGAATTTTCTCTGCTTTGGCACACCAAAAAGTGTTCAAACTGGAGGAGTTGGAAGCCCAGACAATCAACTGTCTGGCAAGTAGTTAGTGTTTACATTTTGTTGCCCAAATCAAATGATTTTGCCTCATGTGGTGGTAAGTAGAATACACAGAACCTCCAATTAAACAGCTTACAAGAGTGTTTCCGATTTACAAAAATGCTAATATCTTGCTCAAAAGTAAATATTTTGCCCTGATGTTTTCAGACAACATAGAAGACCTTATGAACTTGCTTCAGTACTGATATCTTTAGTATTGGGTGTATTTAAGAGTTTTCCTGTTCACTCGATTTTCATCACCAATGGCCGCTTTTATACTAGAGGACGCATTATCCATCCAGACGGATAATGCATCTCTCATGTTACGTGTCTAGTGGAAAGACGGGACAAATAACGACGAATTTCAACAGACGAACAATACAAACTATTACGCATGGTAAAATAAAAAGGAATGGGGACTAGAGTGTTTTTGGTGGTAAAATTTAAGATGGCGGCCCTGTTGCAACTTGTAAAATTGTTTTCCCGTAAAAGGAGAGCAGAAGATGAGTTTTTAAGTCGCTAATATAAAATAAACAAGGAAGTGGCAAGGAAACGTTTCATCAGAGATATGGTTTTCAACACTGAAGCTTCAGAACCCACTATGTCAGCAATCATGATTACAAAAGGCAACAGAAACAAGCGAGGTCCAGATGAGTTGAGAAACAAAGATTGGTGGACGAACAGATACCAAAACTGTGATGAAGCCTCTTTCAAGAAAAGGCTGAGGGTGTCTTGAGACACTTTTGAATATATTCTGGGAAAAATTAAAGACCTTATCAAGAAGGAGCCCCCTCGCATGAAATCTCACCCTTCTCCACTTGCTACCCAGTTGGCTTTATGTCTTTACAGACTGGCACATGGTGTACGTTTTTGACCGTTGGAGATCTCTTTGGGGTTGCAGAATCAACTGCTCACATCATTTTTCAAGATGTTTGTATAATTAATTATGCCCATCTTATTTTATTGCCTTTTTATTTTAATGTGAATGTATCTTTTATTTTGTTGCTCATTACTTTAATATGAATGCAAGTAGCATCAGTAATCATAATATTTTGTAAGTAGTGTAAGAAGTGTAAGAAGTGAATTGTAAGTAGCATGTAAGTAACTGACTTGTACAAAAACGTTTTGTTGGTAATGTAATGTACTTTAGTAGTTGTATTACTTTGGCAAATAGTGTAAGTAGACGTACCATTGTTTGTAAGTAGTGTGAATCACAATTAAAGTCTCTAAAAGACAACAAAAAAAGATGTTTGTAAGGCCATTGTGGGATGTTTGTATGACAGACTCGTTTACCTGCCAAGAAATCTGCAGGAGTGGAGTCAAGAACTGGAAAATTTTCTGGCAAATTGGGAGTTTCCTTGTGTAGGGGCATGGGTTGGATTTCATATTTACGTCAGCTCTAAACTTAAGAACTTTTACAGTTACATGAAAAGATATTCTGACAAACATGGGATTCATTGTTTACAACAAGCGTTTTATGTGGGCTGCAGTGGGTGCTCCAGGATCCACACATGACTCTAGGCTTTTAAGAAGTTGTGGTATTTATTCTGAAATTGAATCAGGTCAGGTGATTCTTAGCAGGTCTTTGAATCTGGACCCTTATGATGAGATTCCATTTACTACTGTGGGTGATTCAGCCTTTCCCAACCACTTCTGGTTTCTAAAGCCATACAAAGAGGGAACAAGGGTAACTAACCAAAGGTATTTTAACAGGAGACTTTGCTCTGCCAGAGTAGTCTCTGAACATGCCTATGGAATGTTGAAAGGGTGGTGGAGAATTCTCTACAAAAAACAGATTACCATTTAGACAACATTTCCCCCATCATTATGACTTGCATTGTTCTTCATAATCTCTGTATCCACTGAAGTGATTCCTGCAACCCCAGGTGGAGGCTTCAGGTCATTGAGCTCAATCTGATTAGAAATGGAGATCCCCCAGCTGAAGATGGAAATACAACAACAGAAGCCATTGGCAATTGGTTGTGGGATAACAGAGGGGAAAGAAATGCAGTTCCTTGATTTTGTAGATCAAACTAATACCACAGGCAAAAATTGAGAAACTGAACTTTACTTGAACCCAAGAAGATTTGATGGCAAACAGGTTATACAATGTTAATAAATTTAAGTTTGAAATTAAGCATTCTTAAAACGTATTGTAATCTTCACAGTTGATCCCTGATAAGAAACAATGTTTATTTATATATAAGGTATTAACTTGACAGTTTGCTTGCCTTTAATCCATTTGTGTTACTCCAATTTCAACTTAAGGTGGCTCAAAAGAGTTTCCGGCACTTATAACAACCCATCAAAATCTAAGTGTTGGAAACCGTTTAGAGCCACCTTAAGTCAGGTAATGTGGAGTAAGGTGTACTGCTAAAGCAAAAGTAAACAACCAGACAAACTGTAAACATGAGTAGCCCCTTAAGTAGCCTCTACCTAATACCAGGTCATGGATGATTGATCATTCCTGCTAACCATGGCTAAAATGTGGCTTTCTTGGCTAACACTGGCCACTTGATGAGTTGGAGGAGTATGGCCATATGGCATTGAGTTGTAATACTGAAGAGGTGCAATAGGCTGGACAGGCATTGTTCGTTGTTGAGGATGCTGTTGTACTCCTTGGGATGGAAGATTTGAATATTTCATGATGATTTCAAGCATCTTCAGCTCATGTTGCCTATTCAATTCAGTTTGCTCTTTCTGAAAAGCGAGAAATTCAGCAAGCCTTTCTTTGTCTGCTTCCATCATCCTTTCAGAACGTTTTTGCTGTGACTCTCCAAGAGTGTGAAAACTCTTTGCAATCTCTTTTATGGCCTGGGACTGACTTCTTACTCATTTTCTTGCGATCTAATGGTTATACGTCCAATGCATTTTTTAAAGCTTTCCTTTTTGCACCTTCGGTTCCACTCTCACTTGTTGAAGTTAAATCAGCCTCACCATCCTCTTCCTGATAACTACTATGACTTGTATCTGTCTACTCTTCGTTGCTGCCTGCATATGAATCCGCATCGGACAAAACATCACTTGCTTTCAAGGCAATTTCCAAATTACCATGAATGCCAGAAAAATTGGATTAATGATTTTGTACCACTCTGGCTCTTGAATTGGAGACTTGCCACTACCTTTCTTGATGCGATCAGTGTATCCACACCATTGATCTTTCATCCACTTAAACTTGACTCGAAGCCTTTCAACATCAACTCTCAAAGGAGGTAAATCCTTGTTCGATTTAGACCCATGACATTCTCGTTCATTTTCTTCTTTAAATTCTTGTGAGGACATGTGTTTCTCAAAGGCCTTTTTTATATCCTTCAAGACACTTTAATTTGTGGTCTTCTTCAACGCAAGCGTGTCTAGTTTTTAACCAAACTCGTGTTTCTCGTCTGCCAGTGTTGTGTATTAGATCCAGATCCCCTCCCGGTGTAATATATTAGAACCCAGATCCTCTCGGTTGTAGGGTCGTGCACAAGCTGTCATGGCAGAATAAAGTTATCGTTGTTGTTTGGTTCAATCCGGTTAAATCCTTTCCTAGCACCGACTAGTTCGGGACACAACAGCCAGGACTAAGGCAAAGTACTTCAGCTCTGTTTCTGTCCATTGTCAATTTTGCAGTTTCGCACTTGCCTTATCACTTGTGTCTGCCATGTTGTTTTCTTTGCATACAACCACTGGTTCTTTCATAACACAGTCTATTTTTTTACGTTCTTCGTCTAATGCCTGTCTTTACACACACAGACAAGTTATGCGTCCAGACGAACTATCTTTCGTAATGCGTCATTCAAGACGCATAACCAAGGATAGTTTGTCTTGATGCATAATTCGTCTCGTGCCTGTCTTCATACTGGAGAGGCATAACCAGACAAAGTACAAATGTTTGCCCAAGCTCATCCAGACGCATAATGCATCTCTAGTATAAAAACGGCAAATGTTTAGATTTTGTAAGCATTACATTTCTCCAGTATGTAAACTGGGCAAATGCTTTGTGTCATAGTTTCTCACAAATTAAAGTGAGAATGATGTATAAACTTTTGTGTTGTCATTTTATTCTACTGAGTCATAGGAATTTGCAAACTTCATGGTAAACCTTAGTAAAGGAGAGAAATCTTGGCTTTATTATATCTTCATACCAGTCAGGTGTTATGCATTACATTACAAATAAGTATGGTTTTTTCACCTCTTACCGGTAATTTGTTATTTTCATGATTTAGTTCTCAAAATTTAACATTTGTTTGCAAAGCTTTAAAGTGCCACTAACCCCCCAAATTTTTTTTCGCTAATTTTCCTTTTTCTCCTGATCACCACTGCAAAAAAATAATTGTTGTAGCTATTTTCACTAATTTTGTATGAATTTTTGATTTATTTTTTTGTAAAAAAAATACCTCTTAGTCGGCACATCAGGTATGTTATGGATGGGTCAATGGATGAATGAGTCACACCAATCAGATTGGATCTACTATAAACAGCCAATCAAATTTCTTGTTGTAAAAGTAAATGGTAAGTGAGAAGATTTGATCCCGACACAGTTTAGAACAGCCATATTTATTCTTCTATAAAAGAGTAGGAAGTATTCATATATTGGGCTTACTTCGACATTTTCTGTGGGTTAGGCTGAGGACTTTAGTTACCGTATTTATTCGCGTATAAGCCGAGCGATTTTTGCAAAAAATTTTACTCAGTTTTGGGAATTTTTTTCCGAAAAGGGGGGTTCGGCTTATAGCTGAGAGTTTTGAATAATTTTTTTCTTCGAAGCGTCATCAACAAAGTGAAAATCATCATAGACATTTCCGATTCGGCTTATAGCCAAGTCAGTTTCAAGAAATTATAGTAAAACACAACAAAAACAAGTGATAAAATGTTGGTCATTGAACTTTTACATAATTGGTGGCTCCTAAAGGAACTGTTTGTGTGTGATAGTTATTAGCTTTCAACTAAAAGTTTACTCGCCATCAGTCTCGTCTTCGCTGTCCGTCTCGAACTCATCCTCCATTTCTTCATCATCATCGAGTTCCTGTGAGTTCTCAGAGTAGATTGCGTCGTCTTCTGTTCCGTCCATGGCATTGGAAATTCCACAGCTCTTAAAAGACTTCTTTACCATCTCCTCTGGAATCTCTTGCCATGCTTCTTTAATCCACTGAAGGACAAGGTTTCTAGTTGGCGCCTTCTTCTTTCCTGCCGGGGTGAACTCAAATGGGCCGGTGATCATCCATGCCAAGTACTTTTTCCGGACATGATCTTTAAATGGCTTATTCAGGCATTTATTCAAGGGCTGCAAAACGGGGGTCAGACCTCCAGGGATGACTGCTACGTCGATGTTGCGCCGTTGGAGATCGCTTTTGACGGCATCGGTTAGGTGAGCTCTGAACGAATCCCACACTAGTAGCGACGGTTCGTTACGAGGTTTCCTCGGCAAACACTGGTAAATACACTGCTGAACACCTGGCTCATCCATCCATCTATCCTTTTTTGTGAAAGGAAACGCGGAGAGAATTAGGACGACGAGGTCTCATGGAGTCCGGATGCCTTTAAAGATGACCTTGGGAGGAAGTTTGGCCCCATCTGCAGCGACGCCAAGAGTTACGGTGAAGCTTCGCTTCTCTGCTCTGCAAGATTTAACAGGCACAGTTCTACTACCACTGAACTCTAGTGTTCGGCTTGAAGGAAGTTCAAAACATATTGGCGTCTCATCCATGTTGTAAATTTGGGACAGGGGATAATCTGTTAATCATCTGGCTGCGATGATAAACCGGTGGAACTGGACAATTTTCTCTTCTAGGTCTTCAGGTAGTCGCTGGGCGAGTGTTGTTTTTGTTCGAAGGCTTACTGTGTGGTGTCGTTTCCAGTTCTGGTACCAGCCAAGGGAAGCTTTAAACAAAGGATTGGTGGACAGTTCTTTTGCGTTCAGGTGCAGCATTAATCCACTCACGGCAATACCTGTGAAAAATAGAACCATCCAGGATAAATAAACGTTCAAGCAATCGAAGTGATCGAAGTGAAGTGTTCTGTTTACTTTGCGTTGACAGGCATTGTTAATTTGCTATGACAGTTTCTAAATCTGGCCAATCACAAGCGTTGGTTCCCACAGGTCAACAAACAAACTCATGTGCACTCGCTCATGCGAAGAGATTGAGGGAAAACTTTTTTTGATTTCGATAATAAAAAATCAATTGAATCTACAGGAAATGTTTATCCGATTTGACATGAAGTGATGAGTACTCACCTTGCTCTCTTTGGTCTGAAAACCATTCCAACATCTGCTGGTCTAGCTCCGGATACTTTGGAGTGAAGCGGCCCAACGTTGTTCGTTTCGCAGACATCTTCAGCTTGGCGTTGAAAAGCTTCGCCTGGTCTCTTCTCCATTGATGAACCATCAACTTGCTAATCCCGTAATCTCGGGCGATCTCTGAGTTGTTTTCAACAGCCTCAGCTTCAGCAACAACTTTGAGCTTAAAAGCCATGTTGTAAGAAGTACGGCAATCTTTTGGAATGATGAATACAATCACGGACGATATGTAAACTGATAATTTCGGTAAGAGTTTGTTTGAGACTTAGTCTGAATGGTGAAATTCGTTATGTTCAGCTGTACTTATAGACTAGTTAGGATCAATTGATATTCACATTCTTGCTGATTCACTAGCTGTTCACAATAAACTTTTGAATATTCATTTGGTTGTGTTCATTTGTTCAACAACCAACATATGTTTCCTGAAAGGGACGCTTCAAAGGTGAAATTTTTCTGCGAAACTTTGGTCTCGGCTTATAGCCGAGAGTTTTCCAATTTTTTTTGACAAGCTTAAGCTCATCGTCAGTTCTTTCATGTTTGGGGTCTCGGCTTATAGGCGAATAAAAATGGTACGAACAAGATGAGCCTTGAGGTTTCAAACAGTTTGTGAGTTAGTAGTATGCAAATGCAATGAGATATTTTTTATTTTTAGTTACAAAGGTAACTTGATACTTTTGTTTTTCACAAGGAGTAAATTCAATTAGAGATCACGAATCGTCGCTTCTAATTCTCAGGACATGTTTTAGAGGAAACAAGACTATTTAGATTAGAAACAGTTCTAACATTTACAATAGTAAGTGCAGCTGACGATTGTTTTGTTCTTGCTGCATGCAAATATAATGAGATAGTTTTATTTTTTAGTTACAAAGGGTAATTTGACACTCTTGTTTTTCACATGAGAGTAAATTCAATTAGAGCTGACGAATCGTCACCACTCTTTCCCACGAGATGTTTGCTATCTTTAGCTACAAGTGGTAACTTAGAACTTTTGTTTTTTTATATGGGAGTAAATTCAGTTAGAGCTGACAAGTTATCGGCTATTGTTCACAGGATATTAAACAAAAAAAAGCTTTCATTCCTGGACAGTTTTACGTCTCTGCAGTAGCAGTTTATTTTTATATGATGGGCATTTTATGACATTCTTTTCAGTCCGATATTTTTTGAAGGTAACAAGTATCAAAACTGCTCAAATGTTCTTTGAAGACTGCGTGGCACCAAGTTAAAGTGCAATTTAATGAAATCAGACTTTCAATGTGTCAGAGAGGTTTTTTTCTCTTTCTTTCTCTTTTCGGTGAAGTAGTGTTGTTGTGTTGTGTGAAAAGGGTAAATTTACGACTCGTATAAAATGCCAAGAGGTCTCTTAACTTGCTTATTTTTGAGCAAAAATTCCTCTTGGGGGTTGGAAGGGCTATGTGATTGGTGACTGAGGGAGTTATGCATATGCACGTGTCACACCAATTAGTGTGGGTTTTATCAAAGAACGAATCAAAGAAAAAATAAGATGGTATCTACATTAATCTGGAGACTTGTCAGATTACTGTAGTTTGTTCAGTGAAACATTTTATGGCTTACTATTTAGCTATCTTACCATTACTGATGTAACATCGAATGTACATCATAAATTCCCAGTTTCTTCCTTGCTGTACATCACAACCAAAAAAACTTGTCAAATTAACCAAATCTTTAATGTAAACAGTTCCATGAATGCTCCTATCTCTGAGACTTCACCAAAAAAAAAAACTCTTGCACATCTTGCGTGTCTATGTTTAAAGTTTGTAAATTTGCCCTTTCCCCTGTTCACAACTGATGAATAGCGGAGAATGGGATGAGTTGGCTTCTGACATCATTTCGGGAATAACAATATTTTGTTTCTGAGAAGAATGTATGCGAACATGCGATAGTGTGTGTCAAAATCGTTGCACAATGCAAGGAAGATAGTTTATGTTGTTGGAGGCTGTAGCAATACAGGATGTGTAGAATAGAGTATTCCTCTTCATTCAATACCTTTATCTTGATGAAACTCGACTGTTCATGTAATAATAACACGCATGCTGGAGGTCGTAATCCAGCCGTGTTTCTTAATCGCCATTCAGAATACAGAATTGTTTTGTTCTTTGAGCTTTGTCTTTGAGGAACCAAATGTATCTAAATTACAAACTTAGAATGGATCAAGCATTTATAAATATATGAGGAAGGTGAAACAAGCGATTAAGATTCGGCTCTATAGCTACCGACGGAGATTGTGGTGCTGAAAGAAGAATGCGCTTGTCAGTCAATCGAAACACAGACTAATAAGTTGAGGACTCCCAGGTTATTAGCATACGTAAAATGGACATTTCATTCAAAACAATGCTGAAGTAGAAATGTATCCATGTAACTAATACTATACTGAACCTCTTTTCAAGATCTTGTTGAAGGATTTTTCATGATTTACTAGTATGCAATGTGCAAATTTGTGCAGCTTGTGTTTGTACACAGTAATTGACTATGCATACACTACTGTAGGTCGGCAATAACAAAGTGAAAAATTACCTCACCTTCGAATATTGTTTGCCGACAACTCTGCTTATCTTTTATGTTTAAACTATTTTCAATCATCAATCTGGAGAAGTAGGCAGGAGTGGACGACGACTGAATCGCATTTTAACTTGTATTTCATGGGAAATTAATGAATCTATAAATGTTTTGACACTCCGAAATCTGCACCTAATGCTAGATGATACAGTTCTTTCACTTAAAAATCTTGTCCAGTTTTGATAAAAATATGAGTCCCAAATAACCCAAAACTGTTTTGACTGCCCTTGAAGTTCAGTCAAAAATCTTTTGAGTGTTTTAGCCCGGTTCCCAAAGTGACGTTACTAGTACCCTGACCCAGATCCCACTATGCACAGTCGTGAACAAAGAAATTACATGTTTAAACACCTGTAGAAACACAGGGATTTTATCAATCGAGATAATTTTTTGCGGAAGGAATCAAGGAAACAAGTAGATTTTATTAAAGGAAAACATTTGGGGGGGGGGGGGTTAGGGGCACTTAAACCTTTTTCAAAGTTAGTTTCAAATGTGAGGTGATAACCAGTTGCCATAGATGAGAAATTTCTACTTATTACTGTCTCACCCCAAAAGTGAGAGATGATCATGCTACAGGTCCCTGCATGCTAACCACTTGTTATCTATTTGGAACTTGTTGAAAACTGAGAAAGATTTGCCGCTTTATAGTCTGTAAATAGGCTACAACTTTCTTTTGCAATAAAAATCATCATTTTGTTCAGTGATCTTGGATGATGTGGTATTGTCAAACTTTCATTTCAACCACTGATGCTCTGCGCTGCATCTGCATCCACGGAAATGCATAGCATGATCACACAGCTGTTTGGATCAGGATGTGGCATTTAGTAATGTTAACGCTTTGGAAAAACAATCCAAATACCAGCAGGAAGAGTGAAAGCATTTCTTTCAGCCTCATGGCAGTCAAAGAGGCCTTGGTTTTCATTTGTACCTGGATTTTCTGTGTCTGCCAACTCCACAACATCAACTGCTGCAACTACGGACGTGATGTTCTGCAAGACTGGTCACGTGAAAATACTAAAAAAGTAAACTTTCTGTTTACATGTTGTTCAATTGCAATTCTTCTCTACTGAATGGGCAAGTAAAATATCACCAGGGCAAGTATGTCATCTGGCATATTTGCCTGGCTGATGACTTGGAGAAAAAATGAATATGGATCCCTGTATCATTAAGTGACAGTTCAATTTGCCAAACTGGGAATTGCACTTAAAAATGCACATTTGCTCTGCAAGTGGGAGTATTCTTTTTCAATTTTTGAAGTATGGTTTCCAGTTTGGCAATTTAAACTTGGCATGTCATTAAAGATGTCAAACTCCTCCAAAAAATCTCTCCCTGATTTTTTTGAGGGGAGGGGGCAGCTGTAAATAGGCTGCAGCTTTCTTTCGCGATAAAAATCATCATTTTGTTCGGCCATCTTGGATGATACGGTATTGTCAAATTTTCATTTCGACCACTGATGCTCTGCACTGCATCTGCGTCCAAGGAAACTCGTGGCACAGTCACATCAGCAAAGTGACTCCATCGTGAGACAAACGAGAAATTTATCTATCCTAAACTTGGCATGTTGCTAATTTTTTGCAATCTGTTGAGGCACAGCCAACCATAGTGCAATTATTTCATCCCTTTTTGATTCTAAAGTAGCAAAAGCTGCAAGTTGCTTCAAACTTATTTTTAATCAACATAAGAAACATTGCACTGAATAGAGTTCTCATCAAAAGAGCTTTGGGCAAGTGACTGAAAAGAGTGACATTATTTATGCCACTTGACTGTTGGAGACTGTTACTGATGTGGCTTAATGGCTTGGAAAGGCTTTAGCAAACTGCAAACATATATTAACAAAATTGACCATACCTTGGGACTAATGATTGGAATTAATGATAATCATCTTAAAATAATTGTGTTATGTTTCAGTACTTCACATTCAGTGTGATGCTTGTGATGATAGGATGTGCTGTCTTCCTTCAGCTGAGCACAGTACACAAGTTTTCCATGCTAGCCCTCATGTCAGCTGTCTTTGTAGTCTTGATAC
>Ga0099807_1152475_pt1 | contig 13061 bp, 1 predicted proteins | sample OrbTnscriptome_FD_81149 | JGI IMG/M metagenome (GOLD analysis project Ga0099807, IMG submission 81149) | Coral microbial communities from Puerto Morelos, Mexico - Orbicella T R A metatranscriptome (Eukaryote Community Metatranscriptome) | ecosystem: Host-associated > Invertebrates > Cnidaria >...
TTTTTTTTCCGTTTCTATAGCCAACCGGTGTGCTCCTTCCAGGTTCTTAGCTTGCATTTCGTGCATTGCAGTGCTCTTTGTCAATACTTGTCACTTTCATTTTTGTCTCCACTTTTGTACAGGGAGCATCCCACTCGGTGGCTTTGAAAACTGTCCATTTACTCTCTTTCACCCTTCCTGGTCCTTCTCACGACCTTGTCACGGCTCCTGCGGCCAAACTTCTTGGGGCGGTTTGGCTCCTCAACTTGGAGCTGGGATGACCTTTCCTCCTCGTCCTGCTCTTCACTCTCCTCACTTTCCTCAGAAGACATGTCTTCGTACTCGTACTCGTCCTCAAAGTCAGGCATCATGTTGTAAATCGGGTTCATCTCACAATGGTGGCACACAGCTTGGCCAGCCATAGCGTTGTCGGCCGTACACTCGCAGTTCTGGCACTGACTTGGCTCAGCTTTCTTCACAACAAGGCGTACGAACACATCAACGAAGCTCTTTTGCACACTAGTACGCTGAGCAGCTAGCATGTCGCGGGCAAACACGCTACCATCCGTCACGTCGCTGAGAGCAGCACACAGGTCCTTAGGCCGGGTTACTTGCTTTCTCAATGCAGCATCGCCAAGCAGCTCATCGTCAGAGACGTGCTTGTCGATGAATAGGCCATCCTTGTCCATACCGAACATAAGCCCGCTCTTTGGTGAGACGGATTTTGTGCCTTTCAGGGTGAAAGTGTGGTCCATGAGCATATGTAGACGGACATCTCTCTCTATGAGGATTCTCTGCAGTTCAGTGTAGCGGGTGGCGCCCTCTCTGCAGTCTGCGCACGGTAGTACAATAACGCTCTTGGACACGCCCATACGGAATGGATACATGGCGGCAAACCTCACAGCACTCATCACATCGGCATCGCCAGGGCTGGGGCCATCGAAAGTTATGCTGTTCAAGGCTCGCAGAACGTCCCTGGTGCTGTCGGACATAACCTGGCCATTGATGGTGCGTTCACTGGGCTCAGAATGTGCACCGTTACCACCAAAGCCAACGATGCCGTAACGAATGTTGGTCATCCTCTCAGCCTGGAATGTACGCTCGAAGTACTGGATGATGTCATTCATCTTGTTCATTACCTCCCTGTTGCAATCACCGTGCTGAATTACGAACACAACATCGGCGCTGTCAGGGACCTCAGTCAAAGTCATATTCTCGCCTTCAATGATCTTTCCATTTCCATCAGGCAGCTGGCAGGTCACACAGAGTCTGGGCAGGCGAATGTTAGCACTGTTCATCTTGCACTCATGCACATAGTAGCTTGCTACGTTGCACGTGTCCTCATCAGTCACCAGGCGGTTACTGTTCATCTCCATGCTGTTGAGACACTGAGTCATGTAGGGCTCGGGGCTGACTTGCTTGAAGCAAGGCCGGAATGGTGAATTGCTGTCCACAAAGTATTTGGCGCAAACTTGGTACTCGCGGCTGTATGGGTCTGCTCGCACTGTGTTGGCGTAGTTGGTGGCGCGGCATCGAGATCCGACGATCCAGCTTTCTGCCATTTCCTCAATGTTGCTGGCCAGGCTGTTGTCCGAGCGTACGAGATCGGTGACTGGTTCGTTGTCGTAGGTGCCCATGAGGCCAGCAGTTTTACCAAAGTACCAGCCGGATACTGATACTGTGCAGCGGTCATGGACCAGATCACAGTCGATGTTGACACCATGTGGATTCTGAATGTAGATCATGCTGGCAACGCGCTTGAAAATTGTACCCTCTACTTCCAGCGGCATCTCAGCCAAACGTCCGTCCAGTTCAATGTGACCATCACTGTACAGCTCAACCTGCTTGTCATTGCTGAACACTGTGATGCTCTTCTTGCTCACCTCGCCACTCTCACTCTTGTAGTTCACCACCACGCTGAAGTAGCCGTCGATGAAGTCACGAGCCAACAAGTAGCTACATTCTCCGGAGAACTCGTAGAATCTCTTGTCGAAAGTCATGAAGTGCTGGTTGCCGCCGATGGTTGCGTGAGACTTGAAAGGTGGGATCCAGTCGCGAACGTCGAGTGAGGCAGGCATGTACTTGTAGATGGTATCCCACACGCACCATTCCTCGTCAAAGCTCAGGTCATCCATGATTCTTTGTGCCTGACGAATGTAGTAGGCCATGTCGAATTTAGGGAGCTTATTTAGCTCCTTGAGATCAAATGGAACGTACAGCTCGAACGTATAACGGCCATTCTTCGGGTCGTAGTTGGTCCATCGGGTCCTGTCAAGTTTCAAATATTCATTGAGAGCATCCATGGCTTGCTTCTGCAGGTTTTTCCAATTAGCCTTGGACAGGTTCTTCAGCCACATCCTTGTCATCTTCTGCACGTCGTACTTCTCCCAAAATCTCTGGATCTTCTGTACAGCCGCTTCCAAGAACAAAGCGAGGTCTCGAATTTCTTGCCTTTGTGCAATGTTGGTCCAGAGCTCATCGAGAGCCTGGAACACTTCACTGTGCTCCTCACGGAATTTCCCCACAGCTGTGCTTAGCCGGAACTTGAGCTTTCTCAGTGGTGCGAACACATCGGATGGCTGGACATCTTGCACAACCTCGATCATAGCAACGACCCTAGGGTGGTTGCGAACTTGACTGTAGGCTCCGATTAGGCTATCTTTGGCTTGCTTGTAGGTCTGCCTGACTTTCTGGATTGCTAGGTCCACGTGAGGTCTGTAGGCGCTGTACAATGCAGAGGCTTCCTGCTTCATCATTTCGAACATCTGGCTCATTTCAGCCGACCGTTGTTGAATGCAATCCTTCAGATCATTCATCGCTTGGCTTGTGGCCTTGCTCAAACGGAAAAAGATGGGTTTGAGAGAGGACTTGCATGTCCTCCAAACTCTTTGCACCTTGTTTGACGCCATGGCACAGGCTTTGGATGTGGCATCATAGATGTCCTTCAGGTGGAACTCATTAGCACGATATGCTCGGTATACAGCCCTGTTGACTCTGGTGGCTACAGAGCTCAAATCATCATACACTGCATTGAAAGCTGCCTGAGGACCCTCAGAGACTCGTTCCCATGCTGCCTGCTTGGCTTGCCACTCCTGCTTCAGGAATCTCTTTACGGGCTCAAATTCACGGTTGAACTTTGCTTGGAACTGTGTGTTTGCGGCGAGAGCCTTTGCATCAGACCAGATGTTGGGACGAACATAGGCGTTACCAGTCACAAGTTTGTCACTATCTAGGTTCAGTTTCAGGAGGATGTCACCCACTGCTTCTTGAGATGGCAGCTGATGCTCCACATTGAACTCCACAGCTGGTCTCATGTATCGAGCATAGATGTGAAGCATTTCATCTTTAGGAGAGAAGAACTTTGCATCAATCTTTCGACCAGACATGTCAAGTCCAAATTCTGTTCTCACAGTGTCATCGTTTCTTTCTGCCTCTACTTCAAAACGATGGACACCATTGTAGCTATCGTGGATGATCTTAGTGCCAGTTACCGTGATGGTGTTCATGGGATCAATCATCTGGAACCGAGCAGTGCGTCTCTGTTTGTCATATGTCAGCTGTGAAGACATGGTTTTCATGCCGTCGCGACTAGTCAGGTAATTGAACTCAACATCTCCACCACATCCAACACGATTGTTGTAGATGTCACCTTCGAACTTCATGTCCAGCCGCATGTTGGGATAGGTGAGTTGGGATGACGCTGTGTATTTCATCTCAGACACTGATGCTGCCTTATCTTCGACCTTTCCTTTAAAGTTGATGGATTCACGTTCAAACTGCACATCAATCTCTCCCTCTGTAATCTTATCAGCCATGTTGACGTCAACCTTGAGGATAGCGTCCCGTGAGAAGCGTGGGTGGCTGGTTGTGAAAATGAACATTGCACCGTTGTCTTGGTAGGTGGCCTCCCTCTTGATGGTCAATGTCTCATCCATGGTGATAGTCACAGTGGTCGTAGCCTGACGTTCACTCGGCATCACATGATTGAAGGTGGTTTCGAAATCTAGCAGAGCAGAGTCGAACTTAAAACTACCATCATAGTTTCTCCTGCGGTAGTTGCTGCTGCTCAGTTCCAGAGCATATTTCACTTTGCTTGCCTGGTCGCGATCCCATTGGATCTCAGTCGTTTGACTGGTCTTCTCTGGGTTTTTCACATAAGTAACATCGAAGCCAACTTCACGGCTGGGAATGGTTGTCTTGAAGGAGAGCTGACGGTCAATGTCAGTGCCACTGACCTGGTTCTTGACATCAAGCTCAATCTTAACGTTCGTTGTGCGCTCCCACTCGAATGACGCATCAGTCTTGAAGCTGGGTCCAGTTCCATCGAAATTGAGAAGCATTTCAAAGATCTTCGGTTCAGTGACGGTGATCCGGATGTTCTTATTGGCACCTGTTGTGTAACCATAGTCGAAATCGAATTTTTTCACACCGTTATGGTTCACGAGTAAATCGCCGGTCTTGCGTTCACCCTCACGCTTGTGTTGTCCGCTGACTTCCAGGTACCTGAAGTACTTCCAAGGGCTGCTGAACTTAAGGCTTCCTGCATAGCTCTTAGCATAGTATGATCTATCGTACTTCCAGGTAACTTGAGAGTGCACCCTCTTTCCATTGTACTCTGCAGACACACCGCTGCTGAAGTCGGTCAGGCTGCCTCTATGATCGACATCAACCTTCAGTTCAGGCACATAAGAGAATGGCATGGTGAGCACGATGTTGCAGGAGAACTGTGACAAATCACCATTGTGGCTGACGGTAACTCCCCAGTTCTCGAATCCAGCGACTGGGAGCTTGGCTGTGACCTCAGTGTTAAAGTTGTTTAGGTTACCACTATGCCTCACGTTGCCTCCGATTGTTCTCCATGGGCCTCTGATCTCGGCACCACTCTCAAACCTTCCCATGTTTCCTTTGTGGTTGACACTGACTGCCATGTCCTCAAAGTTCGGAATTGGAGTCTTCAGCTGCACCATTGTACGCACATTCTTGGGGTCGCCATTGTGGTTAACATTGAAATCGAAACTTTCGTACCCTTGCTGACTGGTCTGTAAGGTTGCCTCTGTAGTCATCCCACTCAGATCCCCATTGTGATTTATGTCGAATGAGGTCGTTTCAAATCCAGAGAATGGGGTATCGACAGATCCGCTCGTCTTAAAGTTCTGGATGCTCGTACCAGCATGCTCTAATTTTGCAGAGTATCTCTCGTGGCCAGAGAATGGAGTTTGGATCTCAGCACTCGACTTGAAGTTTCTAGCGGCACCCGTGTGAGAGAATTTTGCCATGAAGTGGTCATATGATGGATAGTCTGTGGTAAGGCTGGCTGACCCCTCTAAGGTGCGTCCAGCGTTCTTGAAATCGACAGCACCAGCGACCGTCTTGCCGCTATACTCCACGTTAGCGGTCGAAGCAAACTCATTACGGTCACCCTCATGTGCCACCTGGACTGTCGCAGATGGAAGCTTTCTGAAAGGTGTCTTGATGGTAGCTGAGCTTGTGAATTTTCTCAGATCACCAGCGTGCCTGGTGTCGGCTACAAACTTTTCATATCCATCGAATGGCGTCTTCAGCTGAGCGTGGACGGTATAGGTCTTCTTGTTACTGGTTGTGCTAAATTCTCCGGACATCTTGTCAAAGTTCTGATGAGGACTCGCAACACTGAATGCACCTTCCTGACCATCTGGCCTGGTTTTGTATGAAGACTCAGCAGAATACTTGTTACCCGAGCTCAGATCGACCACGGCAGAGTTCGTAAAATCGGTTCTGTCTCCCTTATGTTTCACCTTGAGGACGTAAGAGTCCCTGGGAGTTTTCAGATTACCAATCACTCTGAGCGTATCACCATACCATCTTAGTTCAGAGTTACCAGAATACTCCTTGTTGTTCCATCTGAACTTACCACTGTTTTCAAAGCTGTTCCACTTCTTGGCATCGTGTTCGAATTCAGCCTGGAGAGATCTCACTCTGTTGAATGGGGTGGTGATCTCTGCTTTACCACTCATTACCTTGGCATTCTTGAATTCCATGCTGTGAGTGCCCCTCTGCCCATCAACAGTCAGAGCTGAACTGCACTTGAAGTTGTTGATTGGACCTTCGTGGTTATACTCGGCCTTAATGTTGCGCACACTTCTCAAAGGAAGATCTAGATTTGCACTGGCTGTGAAATCGTTGCCGTTCATGTTAAATCTGCTCTGACCAGACAATTTCTTGCTGCCCACCTCGAATGATGCATCATTCTGGAAGTTCTTCCAGCCTCCTTGATGGTTAACGCTTGTGCGGAGGCTACGTACCCAGCATGGGATGAGAAGTTCAGCACTAGTCTCCAGCCGGTTTCCGTTCAGACTGAACTTGCAGTCACCCATCATATTTTGCCCATCGACCTCAAGCTTTATGTTGCTGGCAAAGTCCTTCCACTCACCACCATGGTTTAAGCTGACTTGAACATTGCGAACCTTTCTGAATGGTAGTTCAAGGTTGCCACTGGTTTCCACATTGAATCCATTAAGGTTGAATTTACTTGTTGCTGCCAATCTCTTCCTTCCAACTTCAACAGACGCATCATTCTCAAAGTTCTTCCATGGCCCCCTATGATTTACGTTGGCAACGACCCTTTCAGTGTATGGACTGACAAAGCGAGCAGTGGCCTCTATCTGGTTTCTGCCGGAGCTAAAGTCCACATCTGCACTGATCTTGTCGGAGTTTCTGTAAGTCAGCTCCATGCCACTCTTGAAAGCTTTCATACCTCCCTCATGAGTGGCAATCAGGGTGACTGGTTCACAGAAGGGGCTTGTAAACTTCAGTTTTCCCTCCATAGCGGGACCATCTTTCATTTCACTGGTCAGTTCAATCTTCTTGTCTTGGTATTCGATCACAGTCTGGCAGTCAAAGTTACTCCATCTGCTGAACTGGACGGTGTGACTGGCAGAACCCTTGAATCTTGGCATCTCGAAACTGGCATCTGTCATGTAGTTTCCTGCGGCTGGGTGTTTGTGCCCTACTGTGGCCTTGACTGTCTGAGCCTGGCGCCATGGCGTGTTTAGGATGAAGCTGCACTTGATGTTATTCAGGTTGGCTGTATTGGCTTTGAGTTCTGCACCCAGAGGATTTGCATTCAACATGGGGATCTTGCCAGAGAGAAGAGCGGTGAAGTCGCGAGCATGGCCAGATAACTCAGCATCAATCATGAAGCCATAGTCCATTTTGCTTGCATCAATGGTTATCTTCTTCCTCCTATCCATGCCGAGTTTGGTGTCAACCTCATAGTGCCTTCTTGCTATGTCGAGATCAGCATGGCTCATCCATAGCTCCTCGGCATAGTCATTGTTCACGTTCAGAACTGTTCTCTCGTACTTGTAAAATGGTGTCGTCACTCGCATGTTGCCGTTGAACTTTTGTCCACCAAGCATGGTCAGGGTTCCGTCAATGTTGACCTTGGCATTGGGATTCCATTTTACCTCATTCAGTGTGTTGACTTTGGGTCCTGTTTTCTTGGTCTGTGACTCCAGTGTAACTTGACTGCATGACCGGAAAGGAGTTGTGAGCTTTGCTGCCACTTCCAGTGACTCAAATGCTTCATACTTGATGTCATGAATGTACTCAATCACCTGATCCTTTGCCCACTGTACGAGACCATTTGAACTGATTCCCTTCTTGTTGTGGATGTGATTTACCTTTACACGAATGTCTGAAGCGTATGGGGTGTCAAACATGAAGTTTCCTGAGAGCTCCGTCTTTCTCGGAGAGTTATCGAAGTTTCCGTCCACACTGATCATGCTACTGACACCGTCATTGTCGGAGTCGAGGCGGGTGCTTAGAGCACCGTCTTTGTTCATGTGCGTCCACGTGAGCTTGTTCTGTTTGAAGCGATTGAACGGAGTGGTGACGAACAATTCACCATTATTGTTGATGGAGAAGCCGTTCCGTTGATGTGCCATAGTAAATTTGGTAGTGACTCTCTGGTAAGGAGCCCAGCTGACATCCAGATTACTGTTGAATTCCCGCCCATCATCTTGATGTTTTCCACTCAGAGAGATGGCTTGAAAACCTCTGAAAGGACTAGTGAAAGAGGCATCTCCCTGCACAAAATGGCGACGTAGATCAGCACTTCCTTTCACAGTCATCTTGATCATTTGTTGCTCCCACTTGAATGACGCCATGGATTCTAGATTTCTACCCATCAGCTTGTGATTGGTGACTGCCTCCATGCTGCGGAAACCTGGGAATGGCGTGTTCACTTTGAGGGATGATTCAACCTGCTTCCAGGTGTTCTTGTTGAAGGTAAAGTCTGCATCTACTTTCTGTCTAGGCCCCCATGTAACTTGCCCGGTACTTGCAATGCGATCGTGTCCGTAGTCGTGCTTAAAGTTGGCGTCGATGTTCTCCAAGTACGGGAATGAGCTAGTGAACTTGACGCTTCCCTCCAGGTCATTGGAGGTACGGTACCAACCCTCTGTTTCGTATTTCCCAGCAGCCTCTACTTTCACAAACTTATTCGGAAACCAGGAAGCCTTGACCATCACCTGAGGATTGTTGGGAACAACTGTTACGCTCCACTCACCGTTCACCTTCTTGTCTGGATTACGTTCCAAGTCCCACTTGAACTCGTGCTCGCCGGCCACAGTGGCGCCTCGCTGGCTGAGTTTGCCTGTCAGTTCCATGCTACGGTAAGGACAACCAAAGCTTATGACGTGTTCTCCCTTGAAATCGCGTTTCAGGTTCCTGGGTGCGTCCCATGCCGCTGTGAGGAAATACTTTCTGCCGACGTACTGTGCTGCTCCATGGACTTGGAGGTTGTAGACATCAGGCTTGAAGTGTCCATTCAACTTAATCTGCTCCAGCTCTGGCAAGTTGACATTAGCAGTTACTTCGTAGCGTGGCTTTGTCTGAACAAGGACGTCAGCTGTAGCTTTTGTATACTTGTCCAGTTGAACAACGAAATCGTTTTCGTACTCATTTGGTTTGCTTTCAATGATGGTGTGGCTGACGCTCATCTCTCTTCCAGGATACGTTAGGAAGGCCTTAGCATAGGCGTTTACTGGGTCAGTCGACTCTCTCTTGGCATCAATTCTGGCCTCGGCGGTCTGGCCATGGTAACGGAGGAGAGCGTTGGAGTTAAAGACCCTGTCATCGTGCAGATGGTTAACAGACAGCTCATATTCCAAACCCTTGTGCGGCACTTCAAGGCGTGTCTGGCCGTCCATGCGCATCTCCCTGCGGGTTGATAGGTAGTTGGCGCTGTTGGAGAACTTCACACGGCGCTGTTTGTCAAAACCTGCGTCGAGCGTAGCACTGAGGGTGTTGCGGCCGAACGTGTAATCCACACTGATATCTGTGTCGTAGCGCGGCCAGAAGGAGGTAGACAGCGCAGTGTCGAGGCTCCAGCTAGTGAGTGTCTTGGTGCTCTTGTCACGGACCTTGTTGTTGAAGACTACACGCTCGTTCTTGTTCTGGGCGTTTTTGTACGCGAAGACAACGCGAGAGCTCAACGTATCTCCCAGATGGTCCACGAAGCCGTCGACTTTGCCCGTGAACACCTGCGAGTCGATGTTCAGATCGACGTCGTACTTCATGCGCTTAGCGTTATCCACCTTCAGGATCGAGCCTTCGCAAGTGACATCCTTCTGGAAGACATTGGTAAGGCCAAGGTTTACTTCAAACTTCTTGTTATCCCTGTAGAAAACTGTTCCTTTCAGAGCCTTAGGTGGTGCATCATTCATGACGAGCTCAACCTTCGGTGTGAACGATGTACCAAATTTCTTCTCATCGATTGCAACTTCGCTGACGAAAGTATATTCTCTGCGGTCATCCATGATGGCTTTAGCGGACACTCTCTTCATGGAATCGGTGTTAGTCACCTCTCCAGTCATCACGGCCTTTTTCCACGGGGTCTTGATGTTTAGGGCGGACGTCCTCTGAGTGGGATTGTAATTGAAGAAGATGTCAATTTCGCGGTCAACCTTTGAACCTGGGGTATTGATGTTGACCTTGAACTCTGTCTCGCCGCTCTTCTTCATATCATAGGATCCGTCAACGTGGCACTTGGTGAAGGTGTCTTTCTTGTTGATGTAGACAGCGGCAGAGTGCGGTCCGGTGAAAGGGAATTTGGCCACGTTGTCTTTGGCCAGCACAGGCATTGACATCTCTCCACACACTTCAATGCCCAAGGCTTCAGTCAGCTCGTAACAATTGCTGCTTGTGGTGCGTCCTTGACGAATCATTTGCTGCTCTCTCTCCTCCTCTCGATACTGAACGTAGAACTTCGTGTCCAGGTTAATGATCTCCTGTTTGTCTCGTGGCATCTCCAGGTCGAAATGGAATACCCTGCTTTCAAGGAGCGAGATCTTGCCCTGCGCGACTGTGCTAGTGTGCACTGTGGTCACCATCTTCAGCCCAGTCCTCGCCACAAAAGCATCCACCACCATCTCCTTGCAGAACTCAACAGCGGCACTGGGTTTGATCGCTCCATTGATGTCAAAGGTAGACGGATTAGAGAACATCTGACGCACGTCTACTTTGCCGTCCATTTTCACGTTGACTGTGGCCGTGCCATCCATGGCAAGCTTTAGGGGCATACCGACAGCTGTTGGGATAACAAGGGTGCTGTCCATCAACATGTAGCTCTTGGTGTAGTCGTACTGTTGTTCCTGACTTAGTTTTATTAACCAGTCGAAGAAGTTCAATTTGTCTTTCATTTCTTCAAGGTTTAGTCCATGGAACTGATCAAAGTGAATCTCATGGCCAAGCAGCTTGACAAAATACGACGCTTTGGGTCCATCATGTTCGGCAACCTTGAACTGCTTGTCCATGTAGTCAAGCAAGCTTGGTCGGATTACGTCACGTCTCTGACGCAGGGAGTTATCTTCACCACGGAACAGCCTCTCCAGGAGCTTCTCCACACCCTCGATACGGCCACCCATCTCAAACAGGTTGACTGACTGCCCGAACATATCCATCGTAAGGTTCACCATAGCTGATCGAGGCACGTAGGAATCCGTGGAGAAGATGATGTTGCTGTCTGCCCTTGCTCCCATGTTCATCACGTCGCTGAACATGCTCCACTCGATGTTGCGAGAGAATTTTCGCATGTCCAGATCGAACACCTTCAGATCAATGGTTCTGAGGAGGTCACGGAGTTCACGCTTACTGGGGTCAGAGCTCTCCATCAGGTTGGTCAAGTGAGTGTAGACAAAGCTTCCGACCTGGTTCACCTCCTCGTCCTTGAGGATCTGCTGAATCTGGCGCACAATGTCCTCATTGGGGCAGTTCATCAACATGAGATAAGCGTTAATCCTCACTTCACTATCCTCGTTCTCATCCCCAAGCAGACGCATCAAATCCATTTGCTCTGCTGTGCAGGCCATCCTTCGGAACGCAAGGATAGCTGCGACGCGGGTCTCGACGGCCTCCTCTTTGTTCTGTGCACATCGGATGAGGGTCTGCGAGGCGAGCTGCTGAGCATTACCAGTGTTTCCCAGTGCTTTCAAGGCGATCATGATACTCTCATGCCCTCTGGTGTCTCCCTCACACCTGCAGTTGTAGTTCAGGTTGTCCACAAACACTTGTATGATGTCACGAACCTCACTGATGTCCGCACAGTCCTTGTTGAGCTTGCAGAAGTTGTGTACCATGGAGGAGATGGCAAGTGCTGCTTTACGCTGGATCTCCCCACTGGTTCTTAGGAGTGGTTGTACAGCCGACAGCATCGTACGGGTGGGGCGAGGTACAAATGCCAAGTGACTGAGCCATAAGGCAGCCTCACTCTCCTGCACACGACGCTCGTCAATCATTATGCGGATTAGGTTGAGAGAGGCAGTGGTACCCACGTTAGGAACGGCATCTCCGAAGTATTTATTAGCCTGTGGGCACATGCTGTTAGCACTGGCCTGGAGACGTTGCAGTGAGGTACTGTCGAGGGTTTTCATCACTCGGACCAGGTCAGCAAAAAGACGTGGCGTTTCTGGTCGCACGTCATCCTCCTTCACGCTGGCGCACAGCGCCCTCATAGTTTCCTCGGCCTTGCCCAGCTGTGCGTCCTTTTCCTCATTCGATACCGTGTGATCAAACCGCAAGCTGCCGCGCTCTCGGACTGGGGTGGTAGGAGTCTGCACCCCAGTGCTCTTCCTGGTGAAAACGAGTTTGTAAGTAACTTCGGTCTGCGCCCCACCGTCGCCGTCAGAGAAGGGACGGAAGATGTGGAGTTCTCGGCACGCACTTTTGGTGAGCAGGCCATTCTTATTAATCTCCTGCTCGCACTCGTGGGTAGTCTTCATCAGAGGCAGGGACTTGATGCTGGAATCAATCTCGTAGGGTGATCCGTTGAACGACGAGTCTGCCCCATGTCTCTCTGTACAGCCCAGCATTTCCTTGACCTTCTTCACTTTTCTGACACCCCAGGAGCTGCCAGCAACACTGTACTCCACGGGACATTCCCCAGTGATGTCAGTCTCTGTTCCCTTGGTAGCGGAATCGAGGGTACGCTGGGTGTTCTGGAAGGCGCTGAGGACTCCACGCTTGATGTTAAGCACCCAGACTGGTTCGTCCTCTGGACAGACGTGCTCGATTAGTCCGTCAATGAAGGCGAAGCGCATCCCTCTCTCCTGGAGTAGGCGCTTGAAGTCCCACGCTTTGTCCACATGCTGTCGGCTCTCGTACTGGAGAGGCTGAGAGTCTTGTAGAGACACATCCGTCAACTTGAGGTTCATCTCACATGCAGACAAGACCTCGATCTGTACGGTAGCGCTCATATGTAAGCTCGATTGTTCTTCAGTCGATCCGGGAATGCTGGTCTGGACATCATTTTCATAGGCGTATTCGTAAACTGTGTTTTCTTCGTAAGCAAACTTCAGGCTCTCTGGGCATTCTGTTGCACAGGTGCTGACGCTGCCAGAGTCCCAACTGATGGGTCCTGCGAGCGTTCCAGCCACACAAAGCATCAATATGCAGCCTATCATTTTGGCCCCCATGATTGCGGCCAAATTTTACTCTCGTCTGCTGACCACTTCCTTCGACCACCCTTTTATAGTGCCGCACATCACAATAAAAGTCCAAAGTCAGAGCTGAGGGTTGATAAAGTGTCAGTCATTTGTGCTGAT
>Ga0099807_1217174_pt1 | contig 12836 bp, 5 predicted proteins | sample OrbTnscriptome_FD_81149 | JGI IMG/M metagenome (GOLD analysis project Ga0099807, IMG submission 81149) | Coral microbial communities from Puerto Morelos, Mexico - Orbicella T R A metatranscriptome (Eukaryote Community Metatranscriptome) | ecosystem: Host-associated > Invertebrates > Cnidaria >...
TACTCGCTGGATAACTTACGATCAACAGTGGAAGAGTTAATCTCTATGAACTGCATTCCCATTATAAATGAGAATGATGTTGTAGCATCACCTCCTGATTTGGATTTAGATTTGGCAGGGGTAAGTGAATGTAATAATGTAATCTACACTGTTATACAGCTGGAGTTCTCCCACTATTAGCTGGTTTCTTGGTTATGTGACACAGACTAAATTTAAGCGCATTTTGCAAGAGATGTGCCAGACAGACAGTCAGTAGAGTACAAAGTAAAGTCTGCTGACTGGCAGACTGCTGACCAGGGGCACTTTCCGCTCAACAAAAAATTCGGTTTGAATTTCCATAAATTTCCAGTGACAAATGGAACAGTATTTTCCAGAATTAGTGAAAAAGAGCCAGGACAACCTTGCAAGATTTACCAACTTTTTTGGAAATTTTGTACCTCAAATTTTCGTTCCATTTTACTAGCCTCCCAGAATTTTTGGTTGAATGGTTTGCTTTTCGGAAATTCAACAATTTCCTGATTTCTGGAAACTTTCCAAGTCAATTTCTGTACCATTTGCCCCAGTTTTAAATTTTTGGGATTTTTTGGTTGAATGGAAAGTACCCCGAGTACAAAATGCAGACAGTTACTGGGTACAGAATGCAGACTAGGAATAAAAAACTGTTATGTGGCCAGGTCGCAGTAGTCTCCTCCACAGCCGTTTTTTTGGATGTCGTGCGGTGCTCCCCCCGGGGAGGCGGCTGCTCACATCCAAACAACATTCCTTTCACGAAATTAGCCAATCACCGCTTCCATTCCATTTTCAAGAACGTTTTCATGCCAAATTTGCCCTTTGAAACTTGTCCAATCAGAGAATGTTTTTTATCTTTGTATCCCATTGTGGGAGATGTCACAAATGAACGTACAGATTTCCAGATTTTGTTTAGGGACGCCGGAAAATACCGGCAATGCTTGAACAAGCTTTCAATAGCTGAAGACTATTCAAAGTTTTAGCTCATTGAGAGAAGCTTTCAAGTCAAAAAATTATTGTCGAGAAGGACGATATCTATTTCAACTTAATAAAGCAACCAGGAAATCAAGTAGCTTCGCTCGATTTGTTGACAGCGAGTTCTGAATGCCGCTCTTTCCTCCTAATTACAATCTGTAGGAAGCGTTTAGCCCTTGATTGACGCTTACAATACGACATTTCCAGAAAATATATATTCTCTCATTAGCTGAACATAGCGATGAGCACATGAAGCACTTGTACTTAGGGCTTTCATTGACATTTTTTCCAGTCTGTCATGATCGTAGCCTGCGAACACCGCCTACATTTTGGCAATGTGCGGCGTGAAACAAAAGCCAGAAATCCTTCGTGTGTTCGCACTGCAGACCTTTTCGTGCGAAAGCTTACGTCATTCACACTTTGCTATTATGTGATTGGTCCGTTCAACAGAGCGCGAGCAAACCACAAACACAAAAGGAAAAGGATGTGGTTTGGATGTGAGCGGCCGTTTCTTTGGGGGGAGTGTTGCATGACATCCCGAAAAACGGCTGCGGAGGAGACTAAGGTTGCAGTTGCTCTTAAATAGAATTTCAAGCCTTCAAAGTCTTCTCACTTCATGTGCGAGATGTCAAACTTTTAAATAACACAAAATATAGAAGAAACAACTGAGTGACAACACGGGTTTGCACATGGTGTGTTCTCTTTACCTTTTTAACTGATATGTCAGTGAGGGCTAGTTTTCATTTTGTTGACTTAAAGCAGTATAAGACCAAAGCTGTTTCTTTGTCCTGTTATATTTTCAATATTCGAGGGTTAACACAGGGTTTTCAAATTGAAATACAGTTGCAGGATTGGGTGTCGATAAAGGTGGCGTTGTGGGGAAGAGTGCCAGAGTGTGGTACCCCCTCCTACGTGGGGGGGGGGGGATGGGGTGCTGGCCTTGGACAATTTTGACAATCTGTTTGCCTTAATATGCATTATGGTACATTTTGAGCACCTGAATGTGATATTGTTGGAGACCAATGTGCACTTAACAAAAGTTTATTGAAAACTCACTCATTGTGAGATAAATTTTTTCACAAGTTAGTTCATGTATTAAATGCTACATTATACTTTTCATTCCACTGATACTTGTTACACGACAGTATCATGTTTGGCTTGGACTTCTAACTGTAATAACATGAATCAACTGTAATTTTATTATTATTACTTCAATTATGCAGCTTCGAGGAAAAAAAAGTATCAATATCAAGATCGTTTTTATTAGTTTTCGTAATGAAAAAGAGCTGCTGATAAATAAGGTCCATTATGGTGAAAAGATTAAGGCAACTTCTGGTGATATCTCTCCTGTCGCACACATGAGGTACCAGTGTAAAATCATTGATCTATTTTTTTTTTTGCTTTGATTGATTGTATAAATTCCGAAAACTCTTGTTGTTGAAAGGCTTGCAACACCCTTCAAATTGTTACTTAGAATATATTTGGTGCACTTTGACCTTAATGAATAACATTTCCCAAGGAAGATTGCCTTCACATTCTCCACACAGATGCATAGAGGGCTAAGGTCAATATGTGGTCAATTCAGGTTAATTGTAAGCTGATTATTTTATAGTTGCTTTCAAAACTGCTCAGCACATAATAGTTATTTACCTTTTTGCCTTAATGACTTCTTGACATTGGCAATAAAGACAGCATACATGTAGTCTGTTGCCTCTGCTTCATTGTGGAAAATTTGCACTTACCAACAAATCTGATACATATATGATATGGAACTTACATGAGGTCCAATTGGAGAAATATTGGTCAAGTTCTTTTTTTTGGAAGGTTAATTGGACTTAAACTTGCAAATAAAATGAGTCCAATATCCTCCAACACGGACTTAATGAGCTACATGTAGGTCAATATAATATTTATTATAATGGCTCTTTATGATCTGCTGATATGTTTATGCATCTCCACAATCCATTCTCGAAATATGCACATGTGAAAGGCATAAATATATATGCTATTTTTTTTCTACAGGATTGCTTTAAAAGCAAAGTTTGTGTCGAAGTTTTATTAAAGACATTCAATTCAAATCTGGTGTATATGTGTGCATTTGACATTTCGGGCACAGGAATTGCCAATTGTTGCTCCTGAGAAAAAGCCTTTGTTCTTCAAACTTGATGCTTCTTGCCCTTGAAATGGCAATTCGGTTGTTTTGGGTACTTGAATCTCTGAGTTGCCCTTAGAGTCAGTAGTGGTGGACCCAATTAAGAACCATTCACATTCGTCGCTGATGTCTTTGAGATGCTGACTTGTATGCATCTAAACTTATGAGGTTTGTATGACCGCTGAGTTGGGCTACATAATTGTCTGCGAGGTTAGCATCCATTAAGTGGGATATGCAAGTTTTCCTTAGGGAGTGGTTACTGAGATTTCCAGGCAGTCCAGTGGCTTTGGCAGCGTTCACGAGGAATTTTCCAATCGCATTCTTACTGAGAGGACTGTTAAAGTACCACATTAGGAATCCTAGCTTTCTCTTATGGTTGATAGCCAAAAAACAGCATTCATTATGACATGCATTCTGAGAATAAAAAGGCAGAAAGAAAAAACAAAATCGAAAAATAACAGATAAGTCAGAAACAGGCTTTAATTTCAGTACAAATAGACACAAGCATGCATTTTATCCATTTTTATGCTGGAAGATACGTTAAATAAGTGATTGTATTGATACAACTATGGGAATAGCTATTTAACTTTGGTCATGGAAAACTCAGAAAAGTCATGGAAAAGGTCATGGAAAGTCATGGAATTTTGAAAGATGAAAAGAGTAAGAACTTTGTAGAAGGACATGCAGGGTCAGTCATTCTACCACACCTGTCATCTGTTCTTCTGTGAAAGTGCTAGGGGTCAGTTGAGATATATCACTTTCACTGAGGGTCTCACCTCTAAATCGTCAATTCTTCTAGGCAGGCTTCTGGCAAACAGCTTGTGCATTGTGGCTTCATCAAGCATTTGAATGACTTCCTAAAAGAGCATTATGGAGGTAATCACCAATGAAGCAAAGTATTTTGTGCCAGCAAAATTAAGTGTTGTAATTGATTTATTTTAGCTAGGGCCAACAACTGTCCCAAAGAAGTTTGACAGCTTGTTAGCAGGTACAGAGTTTTTGCCAAGTGGGCATTGAAATATAAAAATTTAAGTGTTGGAACAAAGCAAATCTTGCCTTGCTAAACTTAATGCATTTGAATTGGTGGTGTTCAAGCTTTGATTTTTGTGTTTATTCCATATTTAGGTATATTTTTGTTCCTGGAATAATAATAAATAAATGAAAATATATTTCTATTCAAGCAGATCTTCACATCTCTATTTTCTTTTATCCTGCCCTGCTCCTCACTTGGCCTGTTGTTAGTCTGGTATGGCTGTGTTCTTCAGGCAACAAATGAAGTTGTACTTGCACCAGCCTTGATAAGAAAAAAACAGTGATGTCGAAGCTGTTGTACAATGTATATGAAAAATCAAGCTCTCCTAGAAACCTTTTCATCTCAAGAGAAGGACAATTCAAACTGCAAAAACTCGAAACTGCTTGGTGAAATGTTTGGCCTAAATGAAAGAGACATGCTGTAAACATGAATATGAAGACCTGAACACAAACAGAACCAAAAATAGCCAGAAATCTAATTGTTCCATTTGTGTGCAGCCTTCAATGCCTACTTACAAACAATGTTACATCAAAGTGCATAAATAAGGAGTCTCACCTTGTGTGGACTCAGATTTGCTGTCAAACCACATGTGCACTCAGTTTCGCATCTTGCAAGGACAGCCACAATTTGCATTTGTTTTCCGCCGTGGAACAAGTGCTTTCACACGAACAGGAGATGCGATTTTCCTAAGAGGATAACAAGAGGTACAAAAAGAAAGTAGATGTTGCGTCACAGCATATTCCCAGAAACTATGAAACAATTCACACATTCAAATCTGTCACATAGTGGAGTCAATGGCAACTCACCACTGTAGTCTCTCTTGCCTCTTCTCCGTCCATAATTTAGCCTCTGCAATAAAATAAATAGATTGACGAAAAGAAATTCACACATGTGACAAAAGACGTAATAATTTTAACCAAGAAGGGCTAAATTCGCACAAAATTTCACAACTCTGATAAATTCAAGATGGCGGATGCATTTCAATCTCAGTGAGAAGGGAGCCAAATCTCACATATGGGTGGGTTGTGACATGGCTCCTTTAAAATCTTGTGAATATTTTAATGGGCGAAATCACAAGGTTTTCATGCACTTTTAACAGGTTGTTCATGGTGTTAATTCCAGGGTTTTCATGGGAAAAATCCCAGGGAGAAAAGCATTTAAAATCCCATGAAAATCCTCAAAAAAATTCCCAATTAAGGGCCCATGAAATTTCCATTCTGAAATAAGAAACATTAAAAATCCATGAAAATGCCATTAAACTTGATTGGGGCATGAACTGTAGTTAAATGGGATTTCATGGTATGGGTACACAAACCAGGAAACTCACCACCATATTTTCATGGTGTTTACTTCATGGGATTTTAATGGCATGATCCATGAAAACCCCATTACCAGGGAATTTTTAATGGCCCATGAAAATGTCCTCACTAATTAAAATGTGTCAACCCTTGAGTTGAACAGTAACAATTTTTGCGGCAACTGATCTTATCTGTGAAATCGTGTTTCGCCTCTTTTGTTTATCCCTTACGTCTTGCAATTTCTTGTACAGAAATCTATGCTTTTGCTTGATTGTTTTCGTCTCCTAAGTGACAGACATTTGAATGCAAGGGCAAATCGCAAGTGAATGTTTGGTTGATGCCCTGCTCTAGCTTCTTCTCGCACAGAAGTTGATTGCCGCGGAATTACCGGTGAATTTAATCGCTGATATCTGACAAGGCAACCTCTCCAAATGCTTCGTTCCTCTGCTTCGAAGAGTGTTTTTCCACATTCTAGTAAAAGAAACAGCCTGATGAATTAAGCGTTTAGTTTTTTTTAAAATGTGTAAATATCTGCACTCGACTGAGTAGGCTTGTTCAAGGCTATTCCGCTGTCATTCCTCTTTTTCCCCTTTTTCTTCTTTACCATTTATCTGCTGATTCATTGTATAAGCTGCTGAATGTTTCATGGCGAAGCATTTCTGTAGCCCGCTGGGGAGTTCAAAGCTGTGTTTTATTGGTTGGCGGCATGGCCATGTTGACAACCGCTTCAGTGAGGTGTGAAAACTGTGAATTTCTTTCGAGGTTGAAAACTCGATATTTATTTTGGTGTGAACTAGCTCTATTCAAGTGAATTAATGGGTATGTAGATTTATCAGGTTTTAACGAAACTTGGCCAAAATCTTTTGCAGATATTATTGCACTTAAGTCTGTGAGGCTTTTGCAAAAATCAAAATATTTGTCCTGTGACGTCTCATTGAGTAACAGCAGTCAGAAAATTTTCCATTGTCCAACCTTAAAAGAAATTTCCTAAGCAGCCAGTAGAAATATCAAAAAAGCCTCACATACTTTGTTAGCCCATGAACTCCTGATGTGTGGATGTCTGCCGTAACACAAAGGCTGGTAATTCAGTTTAGTAAGTATGCTCATTTTTGCATTTAAAGGCTTGCACATGCCTATCAAAACAAAAATAGCAAACTATATTGCTATTTTCAGATTCTACAGTTTATTACCTTTACAATGATAATTATATAGTTTACTGTGGTTTTGTTTAAAGCAGCGCATAAAGAAAGCATTTTCTGGAAGGCACCCCTGAAGATCTACAGTAACCTTAAGCAACCCTCAATTTTCAAAGCTCAAAGTAGTCTTCGTGTGTGTGCGTTCTTTGTGTACTCTTGCATGTCTTTTTGTTCTATTCTCTTCGTATTTGACCCAAATAAATAATTGCTTTAAATCATCAGGGATGGCTGCCCAGTCTTATTAGCCCATTAAAGTTATTTCAGGCAGCCATGTACTCTTTATTTTAACTATTTTTTGTTCATTTAATCTCTAGCTGAGTACAAATAAAGTTGTTGTTGTTGTTGTTGTAGTGTTCAAAGTAGTGCTGATGAAGTTGGTGGAATGCCAAAGATTGAACATACATGATTGTGATTCCATAGTTTTGCAGTGCTCTGAGTTTCTTGATCTGGCAATTAAGGTGGAGACATCAACCTTCAAAGAATTCATCTTCAAGGGAGACAAGCTGGGTATATTTCTGTAGAAACACATTGGTTCTGTTAGTTCACTGTCTAAATTATGGAATCTGCTGAGAGAACTCTTGATTCTTTCCCATGGTCAAGCAACTGTCGAGGAAGGTTTTTCAGTAAACTGGCATGTCATGATCAAAAACATGAAAGAACAAACTTTCACTGCACAGCATGAAATTTATGGCCACAATCAGAGCATTGGAGGGTTAGTGCAGGGAGACAACGTTACTTTGCCTCTCTTGAAGAGCAGAAGAAAGAGCAACAGCAAGCACCTCAAAACAGGAAGCTAAAAATAGTTCTTGAGGAAAAAGCTGAGTTAGAGAAAAAGAGAAAGTGCCTTGCCAGTATATCAGTGCCTTGCAACTTGATGCAGACTCTCTAGCAAAAGAAGCTGAGGAAAAGGCCAAGCTTGTACTCCTCCTCAAGTCTAATGCGCTGAGAAAAGCAGCAAAAGAAAAGGAGAGTGCCCTAGAGAAAATTGAAGATGAACTTAGAGAGATGGCCAAGAAGAGTGCTAACTTGTGAAGCTGCAGTTATCTTCTATGTAAAGGGAAAGAACTGACTCATGGCAGTTCTTGAGAATTTCTTACATTTTGGTTGAACTGGGTCATAATTTGAAAAACTACATATTTGAATAAATGATTGTTTTGACATTACTGTCGGAGAACAATTGCTTAACTTAGGTCATGGAATTTTTCAAAAGGTCATGGAAAAAGTCATGGAAATTTAACAGGTCAAAAGTGCACAAACCCTGCGCTCTGAACAGGTTCAGCAATAACAGTTAATTATTAACCCTTTTGTAACACAGTGTAAGATCAAAGACTGCTCATAGCACAATGTTCAGACAGTCAATGCATCAATCTAGAATAATCTACCTAGCTTTAAAATGACATTGCTGAACAATGTTAAAGGCACCTGAGCTGAGCTTTTTTAAGTAAAATGCCCTCGAAGGGTCCGCTTATTGCAGGTTTTGTGCAACAAAATGGCTTAATATTGGTGTCTGGGTCCGCCTAACAGAGGTGTCCACTGAATGCAGGTTTATTTCACAGTAACTGTGGGAAGAAAATTTAGGGACTCAAGCTGGTGTCCACTTCATAGAGGGTGTCCCCTTAATATGGGGTGCGCTTAATACAGGTTTCACTGTATTATTACAATCCGAGTGATCTTGGATTACTGATCCTGATCCAGATCACCTCAAATTAAAAATGCAGTCGATTCTCCCGTAAGTGACTACCAAAAATGTAAAGCCTAGACGATCGCTTATGGGAGGTGGTCACTTAAGAGAGCGTAGACCATATTGGGTCAAAATGTTGCCTCATTAGCATATAGTAACTGCAGAGACTTACCCCATGTTTTGAATGTTTTATTTATGTGAAAAGTCAATTTCAAGATAAACTCTGGTACTTCCCATTGAGAAACTTCTGTCTCTGGTACTACCCAGGAATACAATAACGTTACAACACCATATTATCAAAATTTCCACTCTATTCTCTGCCAAGTGGTCACTTACGGGAGGATAAAAAAAAAGAAAATTTGAAACTTTTAGCTCTAAAAGTGGTCGCGGTTGCTTACGAGAGGTGGTTGCTTACAAGAGGTTCCAAATATAGTGGTTTGACTGGGAAACTTTTGGTATTTTGGGAAACTGGTCGCTTAGGAGAGGCAGTTGCTTACGAGAGGTGGTCGTAACCGGAGGTTTGACTGTAGCAACAAAAAGCAAAAAAAATAGAGCACATGATGGCATGAGACCCACATAATTAACCACTGAACAGTGAGTTTTGCAAAATTGAAAATGTGGCACTACAAACAAGTAGTAATATTGTCTGTAATACATAAAATGCCAGGTCAAAAGCTCAGAATTATCAAAAAATACAAAATAAAGAGACTCCACCAAACTACAACGACTTGCCAACATTAACCTTCTGTTGCACTTGTAAAAATATATATCGTGTTTTTTGTCCAGTATCCAAAGAAGCAGCCCACAGCAGATTAAAACCACCTGGAACATCTTGTTTCTGTTCAAAATTTATTTTATTAGGTAAATTTGAAGGTTTCCCTAATATGGCATACATATGTAAGCTTATTGACATTTTTTGGAAGTTGGAATGACTACTGTGTATTTCCTGTCAGATCTCACAGATTATGATGGAATGCGGACAGTATCTGATTCATAACTCATGTTTGTGAATTTCCCTAAGCTTTTCAACCATGTTGATGATGTAGTTTTGTTTGTGAATGCGTACTTCAAGCTTTTCTCCTTCAGTAACTAGAACAAAAACACAGCAACATGTGATTAAAATCAACAGATAAGTTTTTTCAGTTTCGCCACTGAACGCTACATGTAAATTAAAAGCAATTACATATATTGCTCATAAAAGAAACACGATTTCAGATTTAGTTCTTTGACAAGCTTTCAATTCTTTTTGGTGTAAGTTATGATTGTAATACATACAATGTAAAACCTGAACTGGACTAAAAGAAAACTAAGACAAAGACCCGAAATTGGCCACAGCATACTAGTATTTGATTGATTTTATTAGTGATAAAATTATATCTTTATGTACAGTACTGATCATCAAAAACACTATATAAAGTCTTAATCTAGAAGGGTTGCGATTCTTTATACTAACGTGACAATTGTTTATAATATCTCAGAATATCATCATGTCCTTCCATGATCACGCTTTCAATTGTATGACCGTTGAAAATAAGCGCACATTTCTCAGAGCATTGCATCATGGATAAATAGTTGTAGCCTTATCATGTCCACAATGCCAGTATTTATAATTGTACAATGAGGATTTTAATAGGTACTAGTTGTACCTATCTATAAATGCCAACAAGCAAATGAAGCATTGTTGATAAGGATAATGGTGGTTTAGCAAGTATTTTTTAGACACATGTAGATCTACTGAATTGTTGCCAAAGAAAGGACAGATGTGGAATGGTTTTTGGTAGAATTTAATCTATATTTGTTTGAAATGTTTGAAATTTGAGAAATTGTAAATTAGGTGATTTATGTAGACTGTTCACAACCCTCTATTTTCTTGTATTTTTATTCCATCGTTGAATGCGCGGATAGAGTTGGGAGATAACTGGACGCCAGTGCAAAATGGAAGACTTTACTTGACTTATTGCTCGCTTCGCTCGCAAACCCCACACCCCACCCCACATTCTTTTGTGCTCACTTCACTCACTTTTCCTTTCGCGTGTGTAAATAGAAGCTGTGAACAGTCTAATTTTGAGAAGGAAGCTTTATTTTGTTATAATTTATAAGTACAGCACAACTTTCTTGTCGTAGCTATTTGTTCAGATATTCCAAGCGATTCTAAATAATGTTTTGATTTTGTAGTGGATGAATTCTCTTATCTGCGGCACACTACAAGTATTAACTCTCAATCTCAATGCATGGGTGTGTTAAAAAAAAACAGATACTGGCAGTCAAAAATTTTAAACCATGAAGTGGTACTTGACTATTATGAATGTTTTGTTTTTTCTACTTTAAACACACTTTGTTTAAAAAAAGTGGCTGTCGAATATCAAATAAGCTGCATTTTAGCATTGAGTACTCTCAGCGCTGGTTTCAATTGTGATTTTTGAAGATATTATTTTATAAGAGTTGACTCTGGAGTCAGAGCACAAAAATTTTCTGTGTTGAAGCCTGGAGATCTTATTGTATGCCCAAGCTCATAAAAAGCTGAAATAATAGTTGGAATCGCTTGAATTGCTAAACAAAGATCTACTGTACAGTTGTAAGAAGAATTAAATGAGTTATTGCATGGAATTTCTATATTAATTTCAGACTGCCCGATAGGCTAGTTTTTTGAAAACACTTCCCGGCTGCCAGGTACATGTATCAAGACACAATGTCATTAATATTAATTTTGTTTTGCTTGAAGTTTTCAGAACTCTACCCACAAAGTGCACTCAAAGATTCGATTTGAGCTACTTTGACTCTGTCAACACGTTGGTTGCAATTGACAATGTAAGAGCACTTTCGCTTGGATAAACAACACACTTGAGTTGATTCCAGAAAACAACTTGAGTCTTGATAAGCCTATCAATTATGCGATTCAAACATAAGAAAAGTTTCATACACCTTAAACAAAATTTTTCAGTTAAATAAACTGAAATAAATGATGGACCCCCGCTAAAAGACTAAACACTGAAAAACAACATGGAATGATCTTGTTCAACATTTTGAAGCCTTTTGACATCCCAAAGGAAAATACTGTTCTGATTGGCTTGTCCCAAATATCAACAACATCCGACTACATTCTGACATGGCCAAAAATATCTCATGGCACTGGAAATGATCACTTATGCAAAATCAAGCTGAGAAAATCTGAGAATTTTTCTGGGTAACCTGCCGCAAACCCTCACACTACATATGGCGCTATATACCTGCCGTCTTGTCAGACTCACCTTTTTGCTCGTCTGACTCGGCAATCAGTGATAAGATAATATTTTTAAGAGTATGATGAAAAGACCTGACTCGCGTACTGTAGAGATCAGTGGAAAACAAATGAGAGCATTTCTTTTATTATTACTTCTTTGAGTACACCCTAAAGGATACTTTGACAGCTAAGAATGGTGATGTTTTGTCATCAATACCCTATGTGAGACTAGAATCCTTGATGTGTATCTGAGACGACAAGCATCCCAGACCTTTTCACATAGGAGTCCCCCCATGTTTTGAACATCGTGCAATCCAAGGCCAATTTTACAGTCAACTGCACCATGTCAAGTTATACTAGTTATTGTTTGAATTTCTGATGCAAGTACTCAATATCTTACTGCAGAAATTATCTACATTGAATAGATTTTCACACAAACGTTTTTATAGATGGAAGGTAATTAATTATATAAATAGCTCATTTCACGAAGGTGTCTGCCTGTAGAGGGTTAACCATACTCGATTGCCGAAAACTGAGGAGATATTGAAAATCACAAAATTGATGAGCTGTATAAATTTTTGAATTATGATTTAAGCTGTGATTAAAAGTTTTGGATGATCAACAGACAAGAGAATTGAGGAGAATTTGAATGACGCATTTCACTATTACTTATACAGTATTGTAAATAAATACTTCAAAGATGAATACAGACATGGCAAAATGATTTGAACAAAATAGGTAATAAATAGAAACAAAGACATTACACAAGACTGGGAGTTCAGCAGTCAGTATTATCATCTTGGAAAGGGAAGAAAATAAAAAGAAAAAAGAAAAAAAGAAATTATTACAACATGGGTTATTTGGATTTGCTCACCCATCCAAGCAGGAACCCCACCGAACAGGGCTTAACATTGTTGAACAACCATCACATTAAGATAGGAGGATATTCCATTTATTACAAAAAATGGCATGATGCTGCATTAACTAAAATTGAAGACTTTTTTCAAGGTAACAGATTCCTAACTTTTGAGGAATTCTGCAGCAAGTTCAAAATTAACACAAACTTCTTAAACTATTGCAGTCTATGCCACGCAGTCCCTCAAATATGGATCAATATTCTCAAAGGAAATATTGTTGAACCTTTGGAAAAACGTTCTGAGAAGGATACGATATCTTTAGATAAACTCTCTTGCAGATCAGCAACTAAATTCTTTGTTAAGAGTAAATTTTTTACGCCTACAGCCAAACGAGGGATGAAAGAAGCCAGTCTAA
>Ga0099807_1084379_pt1 | contig 12819 bp, 8 predicted proteins | sample OrbTnscriptome_FD_81149 | JGI IMG/M metagenome (GOLD analysis project Ga0099807, IMG submission 81149) | Coral microbial communities from Puerto Morelos, Mexico - Orbicella T R A metatranscriptome (Eukaryote Community Metatranscriptome) | ecosystem: Host-associated > Invertebrates > Cnidaria >...
GGTCTTCACAGATGAGGTTCAACGGCGTTAGAAAGTAAGTATTATAAGTTGAATTTGTGTAGATTATGTGCTGTGACATTTAAGGTAAACCGCAAGTGATCCACAAATGTTAGTGTAGTCTTTAAGCCTGGCACGTTTTCGTTGCGATTTTCGGGCCCTGATTTCGAACGTGCACGTTTCATTTGCGACCCTGCATACTGCAAAGTAAATCCCTTTATTGAGCTAAAAACACTGCTCAGACACAAGTATCACATACCACAGGAATATATTTCCTCTTTCGAGATGACGACTTACAGAGGGAAAACCACCGATTCCGAGAATTATAAAAATAAATGAAAAAACAAAGTAAACAAACAAAGCGGTCAACGTCGTAGACGGATTTGGGTAGCAAAGATCAAATGATCGACCCGTGGTACCACCAAGCGCGATCCCTCAGCTCTGCAGCGTCCACGCTAACCTAGAAGATGAATTAGCCTTGAGCGAAGTTTCTGAGGAAGACTCAAACAATTTTCCTGCTTGCAGGTTAGCACAAAGTCGAATTTTATTACGCTTGAAAACAAGAGCAAGTGAACTTTGACTTTTTGAGATTCTGCTATAGTCGTGAGCCCTGCTCGTCGCCCGAGGCTGAAGTGACAATAATCTTGATTTAAGTGTAGTTCTGCATGTGGTTGGCCCTCATGTGATGGGAGTAAGCAATGTACACCTCCTTAAGGAAACTGCACTTCATCTAAGGTCGCTGGGGAAGTGGTTAGCCGACGTAGTTAAGCTGCTATTTAATTCATAGACGCACGCTGTACGTTAGTTTATCGTGTATGTATGTATCACTATGAACTAACGAAATTCTGCCTTCTCAACTTTCCTTATTTATTGCCCGATGAGTACTTGAATAGCTGCTCATTAGCACACGCGATATGTTTAAGAAACTCCAGCCTGTCTTAGATTTGTTTGATGTGTTCTCAAATAACTCTTGAGTTATCGCTGCAAACGAGCGAAGCGAGACGGAAGTTAAAAGTTACGGCAGATACTTAAAATTTAACGTCATCCTCGAAACAAAAGTGGAATTTACGCTTTTGTCTTAATGTTAGCTTTACCCGTTTCATTGCTGAGTTATTCGGAGCTTATTTCAACTATTTACTTTCGGTTTAATACAGTTGCAGTAATACGCAAGCTCATCTTAGTCTGGGTCATGAATGCAAAGTATTTGGTTTCAACTGGAAAATTCTTTCAAAGTTGCATAAGCTTGCTATTGTGTTTGCGAACGCCACTCAACGCGATACGCTACAACGAACAAGAATCTACACACACAGCATATTTCCTAGAAGGGCAGATATCGGGTAAGTACGTCATTTATTTCACGGTCTCGCTCTGTCCCATTGCAGCTACATTGTTACTCGTCAGTTCATCTTGAATAGCAAAATTCAGGTAATCTTTGAAGGTGTGGCTCAGGTCTAACTTGGAAGAGATACGAAGAAAGCTTGCAAATGCTGTCCTTCTAAAACTTCGCAATATTTTAATACCCTCATACATGTAAACACAACAAGAGAGGCCTTCAACCGATATGCATAGAAGTTGAATAAAAAGCGTTTTTATAACGAAATGCCGGAGCGAAGCGTTTTTATAACGAAATGCCGGGTTGCATCTTCCTGCATTTGCTCGGATCAAAGTGGCCCAGTATGTTTGAATAATTGCCCCCCACTGCCAAGTTATATGAAATATTATTTACGTGAAATATCCTGTAAATAAAGTAAAGCCTTAATCATATTTTAGCTGGACTTTTGTACCTTAAAGTAACAAAACAGAGTTCGTAAACGGTACATTTTGTTCAAGCATTCTTAAGCCATCTGTGCACGAGGCATTGGGAACAAGATGGCGACTTGAGTCAGAACGCTTTATGGCTTTGGCCACGAAAAACCAATCCTTTTGAAGAAAAAGTGTCCAACAGAAAAACATCATTTCAAAGGGAAATCTTTTCCTTAACATACTGCGGAAGAATTATCTATCAAAAACTATTTAACATCTTCAAGGACGCCATTTCTTTGACAGAAGTTCCGTGCACTTAAAACTTCCCACATAGCTCAACCACTTAACCCTCTGTCGTGATACTTTAAGAATTCTTGTTTATAATTAGTCATGATTTCGTTTTTTAGGAAAATCAATGATAAACAATGACTCACGCCATGAAAATAACAGCCAACTTGAGCTCTCCGATGCTTCAAACTGTTCCGAAAACGTCACGTATTATTTCAAAACTGAACTCTATCTTCAAGAAAGCTCTGAATTAGCCATCTCATTGTTTCGCATTGTTTATTTTTTACGACACCGTTTTTTTTCCTTCCTGAAAGGCCAGCAGAGTTAAAATGTACATAAGGTCAGTTGAGCTTTACAAAATCTGCCCGGTTTGATAAAACTCAGTTTAAAGTATCTTTCAAAACATATGCGCAAGTATAAGCAAGTTTTCAGCGTGGGTTTTCTTGTGACTCCGTTAAGTCAGCCACGTGCATTTGCGTTGACTTGCGATAAGAGCTGTGCATCGATCTCCATTAGGCGCAAGGTTTTCATCATTTGGCCGTTCAACGGTGATCACTACAAATTGATCGAACTTTTAAAACCTTTTGGCTCGGTTTTGTCAGGCCTCGCAACCAGTTTGGTGTTCTTCTCCATCGTGTCGTGAACTCTGTTAATCACAGCAAAACGAATACACCAGACAGTGTGCTTTTACTTTTATTGCTTGCAAATTCATTATCGGTCAACTATCGAATTTGTTGAATCGTTCGAACTCTCGCCTAATGCATAACTTTTCGCGGAAAGGTTGCTAACTTCATTAGGCGAAAAAAAACTCAAATACACTAATAAAATTTGAGTCTTTTGTTTCTCTACTGTTAAAGATTTTCTCCCATTGAATCCAGTAAGCAAAAATGATCCAAAATGAAAACTAAGAGAAGTCTGCCTGTTCTTTAGGCAAGTCAGGTGTTTATCATATTAGAACTAGCTGGTTTTAAAGCCGCATCTAGGCTCTTCTGTTTTGTCAGTAAAGTTGGTGAGTGGTGATATTTCGTCTACGCCCCACCCTACTCGAACTCATGAAGATTCTCAATGCCACCTCGGTTAATTAAATTGGAGTATTTGAGAATATTTTCAAACTGAGACAAACACACAGGTCAGACAGAAGTTCTTAGTTACATGCCGGCTAGCTTGTCGTGTCTGAAAGTTGGCACGGAACGGCAAAATTAAGCACTGATTGTATTCGTCTATATGCTGACGTGGCTGAAGAAACATTCCAACGTGCATTAACAAGGCCCTGCTTGACGAATTAGTCAGCCAGTTTTGCACCCTCTGAAACCCAAGACAGCCAGTAGGCGCTAGAGAAAGTATAAACGACTAGGTGAAAAACTGGCAAAAAAACCTTTTTCTTCTCCGGGTTTTTCCCTTGTCGTTTCGACTTTCCCTCCTTCCTTGGGTTTCACGGAGGATGCCAGTTTCGTAAAGCTTTTCTTCTAAAACTGGGTGCAACCTTACGAGCATAAAATATTAGAAAAACATTGCCTTTCAGTTCAACAGCTACCTACGGCAACGCATACAAGAAATTCGACATAGTGTTTCAACGATTGTTACGAAAAACTTATAGCCATTATAATTTTCACGAATCACTCAAAAAAGACAGCAGTTTATTTCTCCCCTTTTTCAAAAAAACAATTTAGTCATAGTCATTCGCTAGGGATTATTTCATATGTGCAGCAGCACCGTGCAGCATGTTAACTCCAGTTGCGCCTCTATTAAGCTATTCCACGAGAGCTCACTGTATTCTGGTTCAGTAGATTTTAAACAAGAACAAAGTCAAGATTGCAAACAGAGTTGGACTCCATCGCATCTAGCGTGAAACATCTCCATCTCGTGGTCGGAGCGGGACTTCAACCCCTGATTTCAAGTCCGGTGCACTAACCCCTTAGCCATGCTGCTTTCGCAATCCAGGAGAAATACCCCCAACCTAGTGAAGCGAAAAACGGATTAAAACGAAGCTTCTGCTCGCATTATGTCCATACATTGCCAAGCGAACAGGCGATCGTAAACTGTGGGATATTGTCTTGATGTACGAGCAAAAACTCGCTGGTAAAATCTGCTGGCAATCAGTAGAGAGAATTGATGCTTTAAGTTTAGTTCTGAAAGGAAATATTCAAAATAGATGAAGTGGTAGTTTCTTCAAAATTAATTTTGCAGTTGTGGTGCATTTTTTAATTCGCTTACTTGACAAGGAGTGCTGTTTAAGCAGAATTTCAAGTAGCGTGATTAGTACAATTTCAAAGTGTTCCGGTCGATGAAAGCAGGATGTTGAAAATGCAACAGGAACATAACATATACAAAACAGCTGCGAACTTCCTCTTTCAGAAGCTGTTAATCTTTTCTTCGCTTTTGTTGCTTTAAGAAATCAAAACCCATGACGGATTTGGTCAATTTGCTCAAGGTCATACCCAATCATAACAACAACAACAAGGGGCATTGTAATAAGAAGTGTATCTATATGATTTGATCCGGTAAAAAGCCGATTTACACCCATTCTTTGATATAATGCGTCTTCATTTGACTCCACAACGTCTCGGATCAGACGAACCGCGAATCGCCGGATCCCGTCAAAATAGCATAATCATGGCAGTAAGCCAACGTGTTCCCAAATTATCCGTGATTTTACTGGTGTTATTTTCCGTTTTTCCCCGATGTTAAAACATTTTATACTCAGGCCAGAGATTATTCTAGCACGATCATCAGCTGAAGTCACGAATGAGACGCGAAAGGCTATACCCACGAACACGCCCCTTTTTACTCCTGTAGCTCGCTGGTGTTCATAACTTATAGGCTCCCTGCGTTGTGTTAAGGATATCTGGATGTATTTCGTTGCTGTTTTCGAAGTGTGTTGAAGGATCCCTGTAGCTTTGGCAATTTCCGGCTAGCAAACAGGCGCGTGTGCCGGAGATAATATCCTCTCCCGGTGGGGGTCGCTTGTGCGCGTGTCGTTATCAGGAAAACCTTTCAACACCTAGCTGATCAGAAGCTTATCCCAGCATGGCCAAAATCCTCACGATTATTATCGATAGAAACCCGAAGCCGTGTTTGCTTGCGGTTTGGGTAAATACTACTTCTAGTTACTTTATACCGAAAAATGTTAACAGAATGTCTAAAAGTATATATACTCCTATTACCAATTATTGGTTTTGTGATCAAAACATCATGCCAGAAAACACGAAGTCAATAACAAAACAGCAGATGGCACGTCACTCCAAATACAGGGATGGAATATTTGGTACAACAACCATTTGAAAAGTTGAAAATGATAATTTTGAATCAATACGTTTTTATTGTCTAATGCTTCTGCAAAACGTTAGGGTCTGCACCAGTCACAGTTACAGTGAAAGGGGGCCCCCTTTAACTAAAGAGAATAAATACCAGAAATGATTCCTGTTACAAATCACAACTAAAGTTTTCAGTTTCCCTTTTAAGTTGTTTTTATGCTGACTGCGCAAAACATTTTTGAGGGGAAGGCAACGGAGTTGACAGGAAGTTTAAGCTATAAGCGCCGATTCAGGAATTCGGATCCGGTTCAGCTTACCTTGACACGCGAAGGTTTTCATCGGGTTGACAACTATTGATATGAAACAACAGCTACAACTACAACAACCGCAGTGTAGCAACAACAAAGATGGCAGCAACTTGACGAAAGCCATAAAAAAACAACTGAGTGTAGTAAGACGACACAAAAATAAAGCGGATACCACGAGATTGGACGTTGAAATTGTAAGTAGCTTGGAAATGGACCTGTATACTTTGTAGCATTTTAGAAGGCACGCAACGTAATGCGTTGCTTTATGATCGAGAGTGGAGAATTGGACCATTTATCACGAGGTCATTTGGTAATCTGTCACTCCTCTGTACTGAGCAGATTTCGGATGAGGTCAAACTCACTTAAAACGAAAACAACTATTGTTGTTGTCGAAAAAAATAGAATGCTAACTATAATTCAACTTTCATTAACAGTAGCAGACTTCACAATATCAGCTCGTTCCAGTGAATGGATCTAAAAATGACTGATGTCGTTTTCTCAAAGATTGCCGCTATACTAGAGATTCTCTCAGAGTTTGGACAAAACCTCGGTCTGGGAATCTTTCCATGTAAACTCAAAAAGCTTTTACAATATACCGGATTAAAGCCGGCCGCTTAGCATTAAAAAGATACTGAATCGAATCCATTTCTACAAAGCTCTTTGATAAATGTGTTTATAATCTTAGAAGAGAGGTTAAATTAGGTTTTGGAAACGTTCCATGTTGTGGCTAGCAGCAGGGACTTGTAGTAGAGTAACTTATGCTTAAAACTTTAATTGGCTAACTTTTTAAAGTCCTTCCAAAAATAACTTAAGTGATGGAGACCAAATTCTTATCAGTTTTTAGCGAACAGCTCTCAAGTGCCGTATTTTGTTCTTGCGTAATGCATAAAAGACACGCAATATCGCGTTCTTCAGGTCCTTTAGGGGGCCCAAGGTACATTTATTGCAACACTTGTATTGCATCGGGTGTAGAAGGAAACTTTGTAAAACACATTTTAATGTACACAAAAGTACATATACTAGTCCTTGATGTATTTCCCGAAATTTCATCAAAAATCTTTTGCGTTTTCCATTCTACAATAATCTATTTGGTGCTAACTTACCAGCTGTTTTTCCCCAATCTTACTAAACCATTATCTGACAATGTTCTACTAAGTGCCAAAATAAATAACAAAATCTTTGATGTCATCTTGCTTTTTGATGATACTTGCTCCTTAATTTGTTCTTTGCCAGTGCATTGATATTATTCCAAAATCCCAGAGGTGTTTTAATCCTTTCAAGACTCCATTTGTCACATCGCGGGGCCTTTGTTTCTGTCGCGCGCAATATAACGGCAGGTACGCCCCGTGGCACGCGCCAACAACATAAGAATATTTTCTTTTACCACCCTCTTAACAGCATTTTCATTAGGATATAATCTTGAGAACAGATCATTTATCTCTGATAAACTAAACTGGCAATTTCAGGGCTAGAGTAATGTTTCTACCTATACGCTTTGTGAGAGACAAAATGGGAGCAATTGTTTCAGCAGTTTAGATATGGTACGGTACTTCTCGCTGTTGTCATATTTAGTTATGCGCTGTTTTCGGAAAAGTCGGCACTCCAAAAATCAACAGCTTATCTTTTAGTCCATTAGTCTCGTTAATCCTTGAAGCGAGAACATTTCGGATCTCTGGATTAACACTGTGTGATTTCGCAGCAAGACGTTTTTATAGAATATACTTTACAATGAACTGTCCACACGTTATCTGACACTAGGACTTTCAATCAAATAGAAAAGAAATGTTTTCCAGTTGTGAGACTTAACGCTACAACAAAACAACTTTAATAAGCTGGCCGTTTGTTTGTTTTATTTTTCTAATCCTCTGAGTTTCAGTTAAAATAAAATCGAAATTTGCCTATGTGTTCAAGAATGGCAATCAACACGAACTAACCTCAATGGTATTCGAAGCGAGATTTGGCGCGAATGGTTCTAACTATTCGTTCGAATACGATTGTCTTATAATTTGAGAATTCTTCTAATTACACATTTCTCTATTGGTTATGAGTATGAGTATTTCTCTATTGGTTATGTTGGTTATGAGTATTTTTGGCAGTGGATCTTGACAATATTTCCATCCTCTAGTCTCTGGTTAATTACCGAATTTTTTTTCCGATTGACTAAGAGCCAAAGTGAAAAACAGTAGATCACGAAAAAGCCAACAGAAATATAACGTTTACTGGCAAAGAAACGAGATTTCAGTTAGAGCCGTGCCATCTACCATGCGCTTGTCATATCAAAACACAATATTGGCAAACAAAATGCCTCATCCGAAACAACACATATGTTTTGAAAAAATCAGCAAAAATTTAAGACCCTGGTTTTATACACGACAATAGAATCTGACGTCTGACAACAATTATTGACTGTTGGAATGCCTCCAGATTTTCCTTTTGATCTCCAAGCACCTTGTTTGTATTTCCTGAACAAAAGATTGGAAAGTGAAAGGGTTTATTGCTCTTTAAATAGACTTTGCATATCAACGCATCGAAGTGAGTATGATGATGTAACGGTCGAAAAAAGAAGCGTTTTTCGTCGGAATGCTTGCATATTTGCGTGGTAAATTTTGCTTCTAAGTCGTGGAAAAAGGGCAGAAGTAAAGAGGATAATTTTACAGCGGTGAATGAAAGTCTCTGCTGTTCCATTCGATTCAACCATCAAGACTGATTAACTAAAGCGACCCAATCCGTCTAATCGAACTAAAAGGACCTTGCGAATCGATTTGTGATTAAAACGGAAAATGTTTACAATGAAGGTTATGATCAGTGAATCGGAAAATTAAATCACACGTGATCGACTGAGTTCTCATTAATAAAGCCGTGCATTCTTCAATGTTTTAATTTCTCGAGCAACTGTGAAGTTTCCGCAGCGTTCTAAATCTTTTACTGGATCCTTGAAATGTAAGTATGTCGTTTATTTCTTAGTACGTTCAATAACTATGTCCTCAATTCGTTAATGCGTAAATTAGCGTTGTTTTAGCCTTGCTTTGGAACTCTTTTAGGCCAATATTTGCGTGTTTCTGCGTCGAGAATGGAACTTTTTGATTTTTTTTCCATGGCTTTGAAGCCTGCTGCATGTGCTTGAAGAAATCTCTGATTTTTTCTTGTGGTAAATCATGACTTTAATTTGTGTAAGTTTACTCGGAGAAAGTCAAAACCATACCAGAATTGCTAAACATCTCCGCTAAGCGAGACTAAGTAATGGTATGTGATATGAATTGGGCTTGAATAGTAAAAAGTAAAAACGCGACGTAGAGGGGCCCTTTATTGACTTCATAGTTGGTCAGCCAGTATGTTTTAAAGTGATATCCCTTTAAACAATGTCTTTAACCTCGTGTGTCTACCTTTTTACCGGAGACAAACTTATATTGTTGTCTCGGGAACTCGAACCTCGACGCTTAAAATGTAAGCCGGACTCAATTTTGCGTCAATTTTGGGAAATTACTTCACTTCTGGTCACTAAAAATACATTGCAAGCAAATTCAGTTTTCTGTCGAGAGAATTTGCTTTTCCGAGTTTCTTTTTAGCTTTTGCTCTTAAAAACAAATAACAGGAGACCTAAAACTTGTGAATATCACAAGATTCAGAGCGAACGCGTGGCAAAGCGGGCACCTTGTTTTTTAAAAAAATATCGCTCCACGTGTAGTTCGGCAAATTTAACACCACAAATGTCACGAAATATCACAAGATTTAGAATGAACGCGTGGCAATGAGGGCACGTTGTTTGTTAAAAAATGTTTTCTGCACGTGTAGTTCGCAAATTTAACGCTATATGTGTCACGTGAAATATTCAGCCTTATATTAACTTTCAGGGTTATTAAAAATAGCAGAGATTAAGATCGCTCGATCTTTACACACTGTAACACTTTTATAACGCTTACTGCAAGAGAGAGACAGTTGATTGCATTTCTGTACTAACTAAACTGCAAACGAATACGGATAAAAGTTTATTGAGAGAAATCAGCAGGTAAGTTAGAGAGAAGTCGGTCCACTTTTTGCCCTTTAAGTTCAACGGACAAACAAACATGCAAATTGCAAACAAGGGGTGAAAACTCAAAACGTCATGCCTGGCATTTCAATAACCCGTTGTTTATTTAGCCCGCATGATGTTATTTATTTTTGGTAACGGATCTTAATTTGAAGTATTGCGGACGCTTGTTCGATATATTCCACCAGTATGCTAGGAATCTGGCGAAGAATATTTTCCAGTCTCAAAATAGTGAACTCGAAATTAAAGAAATTTTTAGCGCTACCTTGTTCCACCAAAGAGTTTATTTTCGACCTAACTGCTTCGATATTCGAGAAAGATACTGCCGCACATCGCAGTCAAAATCGATTAGTTACGGTTTGAGAACTTTCCCTAATTCGCTCATAACCCAAGTTTGGGGTGGTTCCCTTAATTCGATCGGGGACCCTCTGACCTCCAGCGTTTCACAGCACGCCCACGAGATCGACCTCCTATATACTTTGGCACGAAGTAAAATTTCTTGTTTGAGATTCGTTCTGGAAACACATCCACCGGGATAATGAAATTGCATCTCCTAAAGTATAAAGCTCACAGTCAAAAATTACATTGAACAACTGGAGAAAGACGGTGACAACTGAAGCGCGCCTGAGAAAATTGTGAGGATTGAATTGAAATCTACCAATCACAGCAGACAGTTGTGGTACAAATATGACAATCAGTTGAGCCCGTCTCCTGTTAAAAACAGAGAGTCGAAATGTCGCAATCTGCACCTCAAATGACAACATTGTGAGGACGAACAATTATTACATAATCTTTATTTTTTTCAATGTTTCGGTAAAATTTCTCGGCTTTTTCTTTTTCGTGGTCTTCTGAATCATTTATCCACATATAGAAACCTGGACATTCACAGACTTCTTTTGTTTCTAACCACAAATATTTTCCTCACATGTGTCAAATATTCTGCGCCCTACCAAAGTCTTTTTCTTTCACAATGGAACTAATTTGTTTAGAATAAAACCGGATTTGCGGTCAATCGTTAACTTTCAAGTCGTAAGTTTTATACTAAAACATCTCAAACACGAAGAAAAACTTCTCGGTGCAATCCTTTGTTTGTTAAATAAAGAAGTAAAAACATCAATGTAATCTGTAAAAATTATCATACCGCAGTCATGTTATTATGTTAAAAGTTCGAAGTACATAACAGGTCTAATTCCCATGGAATTCTTTGCACAATTTGCCATGCCGAAAGTAAGATCTATTTTGAAAAGGTCTTGTACTCACACCCAAATTAATGAGTTTCTTTGTTCAGCAAAAATTCACGTGAAAAAGGCGTGTCTTTCTTTTTAAAGTCTGCATGCCTTTTCTCGAGCGGCGAGTAGATATTGGAAAAACAAAGCCTCAGCATTCATGTGCAATATATCTGATTGCTTGCTTTCATAATCGATTGTTTAAATACTTCAATATTGAACAAGAATGCAGAAGTGACAAAAATAAGTCATTTCAACCGGAGCAGTCAATGATAAAGTAATATTGACATCAAACAATCACAAAAAATACCTTTAAACTATATGCAGATTTGAGATAGTGCAATGATCGAGAAAATCGGGTGAAACTTGATATAGAAGCAAAATGCTACTTTCGATTTATTATTTAAAAAGGTTGTGATCACAATTAGTTTCGTAACTAAATTGCTCAAACTTACTAATATCATAAAATGCATTTTTTTTTCTAAATATATCTTTCCTGTCTAAAATTGACACTATGGTGATATGAGATTGAGGCCATCAAAGTTGTATTGGCGTTTCAAAACTCTATAGGCCATTTGGAATTCTAATTTAGAATGGTAGACGCATAAACAAACATTCTAAACTAAAGGATGTACAGATCTGGTTGAGTAATAACAATCTGTGATTTTTCTATCTTTTTTTAGAAGATTTGGCCTCTGAAAACGACTGTTTATTTTGCTAAGAGAAGAACAGTTTACTTGTTTGCGAAAAATTTAATCTCGGTCGCTGTTTACGTCGTGTTCCCTTTGACAAAGGCGTACAATTTTCTAAAATTAGAGTGTCGCGTGCCGTTGTTCTAATCAAGCGTTTAGATATTTCCTCTTCAGTCGTTATTGTTTACAAAAGTTCATTTGTATTGAAAAGCCAATCCCTCACATGCATGATCAATGATCAAGCGTTCCAATTACATTGGAATAAAAAACAATAGAAGACAAGTCAAAAACTCAACAGCTTTAGTATATTGCATCAGCTTTTTTAGTAGGTCTTCCGGCAAAGGGCTAAAAACGATATAGAAACCTCCCATAGTTTAATTTACAATCTCGTGACAAGTACAAAAGCACGTACGCATTTTTTTCCTGACCGGGGTCAAAATTCGCGTGTCGCGGGCGTGACACGAATAATAATTACCAGCCATGCCACAATTACTTTTTTAAAAGACCAAACATTTTATACATACATATATTTTTTTTGAAAGGGAAAGAAGTTGGTCTCCAGCTCCTGGCATTAACACAAATTTGAATAGAAATAATATTTTCCTAACACTGGTTCCAAAAATAATTGACGTAATGTTTTTGCCCCAGAATCCCTCCACCTCCCCGCCAGCCGACCCTCCTTCCACGGCTGTCTCGCGTGACAGTAATGTGATGGTTACATGCGGACCCAAGGACAGGTGGACTGTTTTGTTTGTACATCTTATTTATGTGATTCCAAGCTTAGGTCTCGTAAAGTTTAAGGGCTTTTCGGCTTTTACTAGGGAGGGAAATTTTAAATAAAACGGGGAATCCCCGAATCTCTTTCCTGTTTTGATTGGTTGATATTCATTTACTCCGTGAATGAAAAATCTGAAACGCTGATTGGTTACACTAACGATGACTATTTAATTCGTGCTATCTGATTGGTCAGAATTACTCGCTCGCATTTCCTGCTATGTCATCAAAATCAACGTCAAGTACCGCGTGTTTTATGGTGTATGGTGGCTTGTGTTTGTAGACAGAGGAGCTTCTAAAGGTATGATATGTGATGTTTTGTGCGTAACAGCTGCGAATGCTATCGAATCTTTATCCACTAAGTTGTTTGCTGTGTTCGAGATCTTTTTTTGCCGTTATTTTGGAGTGTTTTGTCGCGTTGTCGAGCCTTGAGCGTAGGTCAACATTGAAGCCATGACGGAGCCATTGGCGTTCGATCTTTGAGAGGGTGTCAAATTTGAGATTTTTCCA
>Ga0099807_1240235_pt1 | contig 12737 bp, 5 predicted proteins | sample OrbTnscriptome_FD_81149 | JGI IMG/M metagenome (GOLD analysis project Ga0099807, IMG submission 81149) | Coral microbial communities from Puerto Morelos, Mexico - Orbicella T R A metatranscriptome (Eukaryote Community Metatranscriptome) | ecosystem: Host-associated > Invertebrates > Cnidaria >...
TTTGTTCTTGGATAATTTGGGCTTTCTTCTTGCATCCCTGTATTTTAACGTCTTGCTAATGGAAGAATTGCTTAATACTTAGTCTGTCTCATAAATTAGTCAAGACGATTATTGAAAGCAGCTGAAAAAGGAGAACTTGGTCGTTTCAGTGGTCCTAGGTGATCTTGTGGTTGTAACCGAATACCCGAGTCAAGATGGATTAAAATAATGTTCTTTGTTCCTTTTCAGTGAGTGTGCAAAAACAGCATTCTTTGTTCTCTTTACAAAACGTGTTTTTAACGCGGTGCCTTGCGATTTGCTGTGAGAATAAACCATATTACAAGAGTGCTCACGTACAATTTTATCGGTAAGAAGAAAGCTTGGGAGAACATCTCTCGATGTGCAACGTTCGTTCGAAGATGGCTTAGAACTACAGCCTAAGCACTTCTCTTAGCCTAAGATAATTCATTTGGAATTTGTTCTTATTTATAGTTCTTGTCGAGCTTTTGCGAAAATTCTTCGTCGTTGACATCTCCACCCAGAATAATTAATGTGTTGTAGAATAATCAGCAAAGAGATCTAAGTTGTTTGATAATGTCGGTCTTTCGCGAGACTAGTGTTCGGTTTTTGAATCTACGATGTAGTCAGAAAACATTTCCTCCTTAAATAAAGTAAAGTTTAAAAAGAAATTCTAAGCAGTGAATTTCTCGATCGCTTATTTTCTAATTACGGTATTTCTATATCCTTTGTTGTTCTCATTAGACGCACAAATGCACAATGTACATTTCAGAGGAAAGTATTTTAAACAGGATTTTCGCCGCTCAGCAGACCATGAAATATTTTCTGGTGTCTAAGTGCTGCTACACCCTTGCAACGTAAACACAAGGTGGGGCATTTTTTGTGGCACGTTTTTCGATTGCAGCCAAAGCAATAACAATAATGTTATTTTGAGTCGTTGCTGATTGATGAAGGTTTGTGGCTTTTCAAATGGGAACTGTTCTAACCGCCATTACATTAATCGCTCAACCATCATGGCCATTGAAAACTTGCACGCTTGGAGAATTACCGAAGAAAGGTACTCTCGTTTGGGCGCTCTGTGTTTTTTTTTTTTTTTTAAGAAAATCATTTAAAGCTGTGGGGCTTTGTTCCTACCTGTTCCAGCTCTTTCCAAAGCATTTCTTATCGAGTTGGAATGTATAATGCCCGAAACATCTTGACCCCAAACAAGATTACCAGCGAGAGATTAGAGTTAACGGGTTGAAAACACCGAACCGTTAATATAAAAAAAGACTTCATGCGTGCACTGAGAGATGCCAAAGGTCGAGCATTGTTTCGCTTTGAAAATCGTTTAGCACTTTAGTAAAGGGCAAGGCCATGTCTGTAGCGCAACTCTTGTTCTCACGAATACTCTTCCATGAATAACTGTCAAAAAAAGCAAGCCACTTGAAATATTTCCATTTAGCATATGTCTAGTTTTCTTTCTCGAACAGGGCAGAATCTCGAGTTACATCGCCTGCGAAATGCACGCTAGCAAAGATCAAGGCTTTCAAGGTTCTACTTCGTGCGTTTGCCATAAGGCATTAATAACAGCTTGTCGCAGTTTTTGTGCCGACCTGTCAAAGTTTGCAGGGAATCATTTTTTTTTATGGAAATTTCGACTTCTGATTATCCGTTGCGTGCATGTTGATGAACATGGGCTTTTCTTCGTTGACAAGTCGGCGGAATATAAAAACATCGGTTATCGAAAAAATCTGACGTACTCTTTCACGAGATTGTCAACGGGTTTGCTGTACTCACGCGAGGCGTTTGGCCGGTCTCGCGCAAATGGACTTTAAACACGCACCCGAGAGGATTGTTTACAGCCATCGAATCGCCTATTATATCAAACTGCTTTCCGCGATGTAAGTAGGTAATGTTTACAGGTGCCATCTGCTCACATCTTGAGTATACGCCGATGGACATCCTGGTTTAGTTAAAAGGAAACCTATTGCCCTTCTTGTTTACATTCTCTTTTTATGCTGGTTGGAAGGAAGAAACATTTTTTTTTGCATCCTCCACGCGCGCGAATTTCTCTCAGAGAATAATTCCACATTTCCTTGATTAACTCATTTCTCTGTTAAGATGTGAAGTTATTTTCGCTTGTCGGCGGTCTTTCTTACACTATGCAGGGTATATTAAATAGGTAATATAGCTTGTGATTAGTTTTTCATTGTTTTGGCTGTAGTTTCGGTGGGAAAATTGTCTATTTTGGTCATGTGGATTTTTTGTAGTGGTGCTTAACTCCTTGTGCTGCAATGTTAACGCGAACCCTATGTTTTTCTTGTTTTAAAATCTATTTGGTTTACTCTTTGGCAAGTGTTGTTGCGGCTGTTTAGAATTTAGCGTAGTGTTTTCCTCGCACAGCATCTGAAATTAAATATTCTTTCGCTTGACTTGCTGAAAGCGTGTCGTGGTAAATTTGGCACGAGTCTTAAAGTAATTTTAATAAACCGCGCCGCAAAATTAAAAGACGCCTAGAGATCTCCCCCTACAGCTGGAGGCAAAGGGTTTAATGAGATCGCGGAGACAAAATAATTTGTCGTCAATAAAGCCAGTTGCGAGTGAGATGGAACCCTCAGTGTTTTCGGAAAAACATAAATATTTGGCTTGCTCCAAATTTTACACCACGCCCCGAGAAATTAAGCTATTGAATTTTTTATCGCATAACATTCTGTGTTTCTAAAATTAATGCTGGTGTTCGTTCAAAACCAAAGGTTTTGTTTGTTATAAAACGGTCGGACCGGTTGCTTGGAAGAAAAACATTCACTTAGGAAGCTTTTAGTCGATCTGCGAATTTGATAACAATCCCTGCAGGGCGCGAAGTCGAGAAGAATAGAAAAGCATTTAGTCTTCAAAATTGTGCTGGATTCCCCGACGTGAGTTAAAATCAAAATGAGCATGCTATATTTTTGTTGTTTTGATTGTTTTCTCGCCATTCTTTGTTTCTAGACGTGTGGTTTTTGAGCACGACGGGAGGTGCAAGACGTATCGCTTTCCATTCATCTAGTGGCTTAGTTACACGCGCTTCCATAATAAGAATTTACCAGCTTGAATTGCTTCCTTTCATTCAGCAATGGAGAAACACCTTTTAATATTTCTCCAAAACAGTGTAATGGTTTGTAAGGAAAAAATTGCGCGTCATAATGAAAATAGTAGTTTCCTTTTAAGCCGTCATAAAGGAAATCGAAGATTTTTCTTTTCGATCGTTAAATTAAAGTAGAAAATTTGTCAGTGCGCGTCAATTTCTTGACGTGAAGTTAAATGGAATTGTGCTCTGTTGTTCAGCATCGTGAATATTTTTCTCAGTAGAAAAACCACATAGTAATTTATTCTCGCATCAAGCGTGAAAGTCAATCATCTTCTTCAAACGTGTAATTCACCGTGGACCGTAGCTTTAATCAGTTTTTAATCGTGTAATATGCTGAAGTAAAATTAAATTAACTTCGCGGCCGGTGAAATGAATTTTGCGAGCGTGGTTTGGCGTTTTATCGTGTTATCTGCTACATATTACGAGCAACAGGAGGCCTTGTCGCTCGATTTGCATAAACCCATCTAGTTCTCGCTTACATTTTAATGAAGTTGGCTGGCAAGAAATAAACCCAATAGCCTTCACCCGTTACGTTAGCATTGTTAAAAGCAACTACCGTTACTATGAATGTGGAGGATATCGTGGACAGAAGGAAATTAACGAAGATAAATCACTTTTAGTGGCGCATTTTGCTCTCGCCTGAAAGCATATTGAATCGGACAATCGCCTTACGCGAATTAAAAACACTATTCATGCTCCCTTTTAAAAATTAAACCTTACAAACACGTAAGACAAACAGTAAATGAAACCCGACTGCCAAGTCAAATTGCATCTCTTTTTCCTTTGCTTTGTTTCGCCGTCTTTGCCTAGCGAAAGAAAAATTCTCCATTTCGCTCTTGAAAAGAAAAAACTCCGGGGCTATTTTTCATTCCAGATGTAATTATAATGATTCGATGGACACCTAGGTCCACAGGAACAAAAGATTTAACAGCGTTTTCTGTCGTTTGTGAATTACAATTCCATTATCTGAAAAAATACTACTACGTTTTGTTTGCTAACCGAAATAATTGGCTTTTGCCTCGAAGCTCCTCCTCTGCGACACTCGCGACTCCGGCTCAAGAAAAGTAGCGAGAAAAAATTTGCGTGGGATATCCAAGAAATTTTAAGCTCAACCGTGTCCAGTTTCGGCGTGGTTTTGACGTAAAGTTGACTCTTCGAGAGTCAATGCTCGGAAGGGAAATTTTAATTGGGGGGTTCCACGTAAATTAAACGTGATTCCAGCCTTTGTTAATGTTTGTTGTTTTTTGATTTTTCCATTGTTAAACTGTGTTCCCGACTCTACGTTGGCTCGTCGAATGATTGATAGGTGCTGTACATTATAAATTAATTAACATTGTTTGGTGCGTAACAATATATCAGATGATCACACCCGCGCTTCGGGGAGAAAGAATAAGCTTGCAAACAAGGTAACGGTCCTCGGGCCTGCGACAGCCAGCCAAGCTCGCTAAGCGTGTATGCGGTTTAAACGGCCTTGTATCAAACCGTTTCTCGAACGCGCGATATCAGCGGCGTGGTTTTTCTTCTCGACTAGCGTCTCGCTTCGTCAGTTTCTACCCGGTAGATCTGGAGCAGTTTTGTCTAAACTTTAAAGAAGTGGTTTCCGTGGTTTACAGAACTTGAACATACGTTGGCCCGCGCCGGCAAGATGCCGAAATCGTTCTTAGTCAAGAACAAGAAAGCAGTGCGCCGCACTGAAGATGGCGAGATCTTGGAAGGCGCGATGTCTGCTCCGCGAGAAGAAAACCACTCAGGTAAGACCATGAAGAACTGAACTTCCCTTTAAGCCTAAAATATTGTTCATTCCTTGTTCTACTTGACCCTTTGACAAACGATTTTGTTCGCAGTTTCTTTCTAACATTTCCTGTGTGATGTTCACCGTTATAAAGTGTCACAGAATTACGGGCGCAGATGTTGGTGGTCGAACGGTGCTATAACGGGATCCATTTTTTATTTCTCTCACGTAAAAATGTCGCCTTTTCGAATCTACGCCTTCAGGCTGTGTCTGTGGTCGTTTATGTTGCCTTCGAGATGGGACTTTTTAAAGGCCCGAAGTGTTGTCCTCGCGGGGTGTACAGAAAGCAACTTCAAAGAACAATAGGGATATGTTACTACAAATAGTAAACCGATGCTTATCGGCAGAAATCACAGCTTTGGCAATTGGTTTCCGTTTAAGAGCTTTTTATGATCGCAGGGAGAAAAATCGCGTTTTGGCGACATAGGTTTTGATTTTTCGGGCGCCGAGGAGGAGAAGCGAAGATTTGGACGCGCTCAATGTATTCCGGTTTCAACGGGCTTAGAATTGAGGTTAAATGCAACGGATATTCGATAGGGCCCTGTTTGTGCCACAACCTATTACACGGTAATGTTTGTAGTCTGTGTGCACGTAAAAACATACGCTGCCTAGTCACGGAAAGTAATTCGAAAGCTTTCAGTGATTACATTGTGTACACTGAAGGCAAAAACACAAAGCCAATGACAGCCGCATTCGGCGCCGAATTGATTTCTACCGCTTAGCTGGCTAAATATCGCCCCGAATAACAGATAAGTGTTTTGGTCTCGTCGTAAAGATAATCAGGAAAAAAGAATTCAACAATGCAGATCATTGATTCATTCATATTCAAATTTTGCACTGTGTAGTGATAAACGCCATTTCACAAAGAGACTAATGGATACATCAATTGACGTACAATGAAGATTTTGTATAGCGTTTAGAGCATAGCGCGTGGCTTTCCGTTAAACAAAAATATTCCGTCCGGTTCCTTCCTTCGCGATCTTTTCCACGCTGGCGTTGTTCCCTTTCCCGTGAATTTCTCTCCCCCTCGTTGGAATCGTTCACGAAAATTTAGGGCAAGAAATCAATCGATCCGGTCGCAACAATTATGGTTAATTTAAATTTATGTAAATTCTCATCACTTAAAATGCGAGATCTTTCAAATGCTGTCCATTTCTCGTGGTTTTCCAAATGACGTGTAAACCGATTCTCTACTTGTCAATTTCGCTGTGTTTAGACGCATTATATCGAAAACAAAAACCCGGTCGGCACTTTTGTTTGGCCTTCTCTTTTTCCACGCCTTTCTAAGCAGCTTTCCAGTGGTTCGAGTCGGTACAAGACAAGACTCATAACACTTAACTCGAGCATTTTTAGGCGCAAAAGCACCGACATCTTAAACATGATCAGCCGGCCAGCAGCCGGACAAGGACATTTGAGTTGCGAGAACACAGCAGATGTTCTTACTTCTAATTCTTACTCTTTTGGCCGCAAACTTGACAGAAAGGCTACTTAACCCCTTAACGTAAATGCCTTTCGATCAAAGGCTTTTCTGAAAAGTAGAACACTCGAGAATGTGCCCAGTGGTTTCCGCATAGGGACATAGTCGATTTAAGACAGGACTGGTGCGCGCTTCTCAAGATTCGAAACCACGAGTTCGAGTTTCGTAGAAACAGATCAATTCTTCTCGAAACTTTCACGCGGGCGTTTGCCGATTTTAGCTTGTCAGTTCGCCCCGGCTACTTTGGGGCTCTCTGCTAATAGAATTTTAATTTTCACCACCGTGTTTGTAAAGGTTCGTCCTAGGTGATAGATTTCATTTAATAAACCACTTTGTGATTGAGAACATTGCAGGGCTTTTAATTCAATAAATTTTCTTTTTCTGCGAGGTGTCCAAATTAATGAAATTAGAGTGACTCAAGCCAGCTTTAATTGACTAGAATAGAAAGAAAGGGAGCTGGAAACACCCGACCCATCAGCGCCAAGTTTGTTCAACGAAATGCAAGCTTAGAAAATTACTGTACCCAAACGGAAGAGTTCCCTTCCTGTGTTGTCACTTTGTCATGCGAGATAAAGAACTCAGATCACAATATGATTTTATGGACTTATTGTGTGGACAAAACTCGCGCACTCTATAAAATAAAATTCTTTGTCTTTGATGTTAGAAAAATCGACAATTCATATATTTTTCTCCGGCTGTTTGTTTACTTCACAAACTTGTCTTTAAGTACCACGCACGCTTCAGCTTTTCTCACCAAGATTTTATGACCATTTTGTATACTCTTCTTTCAAATGTAATTATATATTTCCTCTTAACTTTGCCTTTGAGCATCGATAAAGGTGTGAAGATTTTTGCGAGTATCGAATTTTATATCTGAAACGAAAAGTCAAATGGAGATAGAAGATTCGTATCTGTCGTGACACCGTGAACATGGCATAAAATCAAAGTTTTTAGAATGAAACCTAGCGTGTTGAAATTACATTAAAAGTAAATCCACGTTCTTCATAATTGTTTGCTTCCCTTTTATAGATTTTTTAAAAGATAAAAATGCAGTCTTATCCGCGTAAGTCACAAGTTAATTCAACATCTCTTGCTTTTTAAGATCATTGAGAAATCGTGTTTACTTACAAATATTGTCTCGTTTCGTTTTTGAACCAGAAACTGTTGGATCCAAATCTTTCATTGTCGATACATTTTCTCGAGTTACTTTAAATTGGACTAATTCCACAGACAGTAGAAACTGTTGTACAATTTTGTTTTCGTACCTGTATAAAGCAACTAAAGAATTGTAGATATTTCCGAGAAAAGCCTTTTGTAAACTTTCATTTCTTCTTTTCATGTAATACAAGCTAGCCACGAGTTTCAGTTTTAAAAGCGTGATGTTTCTTGTTTTGAGCGTGATGAAGAACTTTGTGATACAAGTTTTCACCCTTCGTGTGCTTGAATTTGTTAGACAGAAAATTTCTGTTACAGGTGGGATTAAAATTAGGTTGAACGCAAATCTTTTCATATGAACCATTCATTCAAATAGGCAAAACCCTTCTTTTTAAATGTTGTCATGGATGTGCAACTGTTCCCCCGATTTCTTGCGAGCCGAACAACCTTACAAGTGACCTTTTACCGTGTACAAACGGAACATTCCATTTGGGGTCCGTTTAAGCGAGTCCTAGTTGTTTGTAAAACCCGGGTATCGGTTTTTCTGTGGTTTGAGCTCGAGAGATGTGAAAGCCGCCCTTTTGTGATAAAACGAGTTGTTTCGAAAAGCAATTTCTAACAGATAACAGATGATTGGAAATTACGAAACAAGGTCGAGACGCAAAGAGGAATTAGCTGCTTCATGTTTTGACAGAATGACAAGGGTTTGTACTCTTCGATACAGCGTTTCTTTCTAACCGCAAAATGTGATATTGCAAAAACGTGGCACTGAAATACGATACGATACTGACAGCGTTTTTATTCTGGTTTCATAAATCTACGTTTTATTCTCGCAACCAGTTTTGAAATTAGTTTTTGCGTTGGTGTCAAAGATTCTCAAGAGTGTAAAGTGTTATGCGGGTTGAATGCGTAAAATAATAACGTGGATTCGATGAACAGTTTCACCCTTTTTTCTGGTGACTGAATTGTCTTTCTTTATTAACGAACACGTGGGATAGCTTGTATTCGATTGCAGAATGAAATTAAATGAAAATATTTGTTCCTCCTCCCCTTAACAGGTTTCATCGGGTATTTAGAAAACGACACTGAAGAAAAGAAACTTTTCTTGAACTGAGCGAAGCAGTATTTTATTTATCCCTCGAGTAATCTTGGAATCCTTTCTCAAACGCTGCAGATGTTCCTTGTTCATTATTTATTTCACAACACAGCTAAATTGCCCAGAAATCTGAAAAACCAAAGGTGTTGAAAAAACTACCCGTGGATATTTATAGTTAATTTAGACTGTGAGCTTATTAAACCTGTAGCGACAAAACACGTTCAATTTGTCGAATGCGGGTATGCTAGCTACAATTTGACATTTTTTTATGATTCCTTCTGTGTACAACACCCTGAAACACCTTATTTACTCAAGATCTTGCCTCTGTGGTGAATTTTTTAAGAGCACGTTTTTCTTTCGAGGTTTTTTTTTACACCTTTTATTGATAAATTTTGTGAGTTTTTTCCTTTAGATTTCTCTAAACGCATTGTTTGTGTAGTGAATTGGGTGACTTTTCATTGAAATAAAATTCTTGTTATGTGCAAGTGTTCTGGAAGGAAGAAATTTTCTCAACGCTTGACGTAATTTGCAAAACTGAGCTATTAAATAACTTGCCATCGTGTTGTTATCCATGATTCATAACTTCCAAAAAATCGAAAAGATAAAACACTTTTTCCTTAATTAACTCCTGTCTGCTGCTAATGTTTGTTTTGATTTTACGAACGGCAAATAATTCACGAGAAATCCTTCTGTGGTTCCTTCTCAGATGAAAAGCCTACTTCGTCAGAAGAAATGTTAAAAGCCGAGTTAATTGACGAGGAGGAAAAGACCGAGGGGGTTGATTTCAGAGACAGCGCATTAAGCAAGGGCTTGGAGCATGAAATGGCGATTTCCATGCCAAGGTTGAAATGTGAAGGCGACGCCTTCTCCGCTGAACGAGTTGAAAAGCGAGAAGCGACAACTGAGCGGGCGAATGGTAATGATCTGTTTTGGTGGAGTAGCTTCAGCTCAAGATATGAATTACAAAACCTTCCCCCACCACCTAAACTTATCAGTTCCGTGCCGAGAAACGGTTTATCGAAAGTACACCATGCCCATTCGTCGGACCAACATTCTGTCATTACTTTGAATCAGAGGCATCACTTTCCATTAACAGCCAACAGTTTCGCCGTTGTTAACTTCCACGACCACAGGGTACCATCCATTCCCGAATCAATACCTGTTCGTGCGTCTTTAGATGGGCTTCGTGAAGTATCGTTGAACCTTCGGCATGTTTCGGATAGTCATCGGGAGTCCTCGCTCTGCCCAAGCATTCCACAGCAGGCGTCCGCTCCGCAGTTTAATGGAAACCATTTCTTCATTCACAGCCATCCATTTCTACCACCATCTCACCAGCAACAAGAGTGCCTTACGAATCTCCAAAACAAGGACCAGGACAGAAAGACTGGCGAAAACGACGAGACGAAATACAAATGCGAGATTTGCAACAGTTCGTTCACGCTCCAACGCCTGCTCAATCGCCACATGAAGACTCACTCCTTTTACAAACGGTATCACTGCCAGTACTGTACCAAAGGCTTCAATGATACCTTCGATCTGAAGCGCCATATAAGGACACACACAGGAATAAAGCCATTTAAGTGTAGCCGATGTGACAAGTCGTTTACGCAGCGTTGTTCGCTCGAGGCGCACCTAACACGCGTGCACGGCGTGGTACACAAGTTTGGTTTCCGAGAGAGGCGCTCGAAAATGTTCGTTTGCGAAGACTGCGGCAGCACGTTTACGGAAAATTCCGATTTTATGAAGCATCTGCACGAGTTTCACCCCGAGACTGAGAAAATCATGAGGGCGCGGAGAAATGGAGGATTTGCTCAGAAAATTGCAGGTGATAACTGAATAAGATATGGCAGAGGTTACAGCATTTTAAGTCTATTAGTTATAAATTCTCTGATCGTCTTGTAAAGAGATATATTTCAACTGCGAATGGACAGTTCAGTTAAAATTGAACAACACTCTTGATTTCAATCGAAATTCAATTCAACTTTCTTCTTCTCTCGATTCGCGACACACGAGAGAAACTCGCGTGAAGTGTTGCATGTTTCTCACGCGTGTGTTCTTTAAGCATTTAGTCACCAAAAGTATATTTTTTGCGATACGCACCATAAATCAAGCTTTCTAACAATAGAGAGGGCACCGTGGACATCTTCATCTTTCTAGATCACAGCAATTATACATATATAATGGTTTGCATTAGCGCAATGGTACTCGTCAAAGACAGGAACCCATTAAGAGTGAGGATACTAAGGCTGGCGCGGGTGGAAATGGATTACACAATGGACAAACTTGAAAACGCCAGGTTCACGTTTTCAAGTTCCGCTCGCACTTCTTTAAAATCTTGTCGGAACGTTGAATTCCCAGTTATATCACGGAGTAGGGCTAATGTCATGAAAATAAGCAACATGTTCTGCTTTATGTATGACATTTTTTCAACAAAGCTGCTCAGGAAAATAGAGTGCATTGTTTTTAGCAATCTACCTCTCGCTTTTTTCATTCATTGCTTGACGTTCTCAGGGAAAGAACACAAAGGTCGTAGTTTAGTAATACACGGAAAGTATTCTTTCTGAAATTCGGTGAGATTTTTTCGAAGCTTTCTTATACACCCGTCTGTGTATTTTCGAGCTAGTTCAGTTCAGGTTGTTCCCTTGCAATGGAGAGAATTCGAATCGTTCTCATTCAACAGTCACTCGCAATAAATGTTTAGTCCTTTAGCCTTAATTGATAAGACTAAATCCTCTTACTTTATCGAAGAATAATTTATCCCAGAAATATTTATCATATTTAATGAGCCCAATGTTATGTTAACGTTATATAAAACCCAGAGTTACAGATATTAAATAATATTTCAAATTTACATACTACATTAGTTGTGTTTTAAAGTGTATTCAAAACCTTTTCAGTCGTTCTGCGAATGTTATTTAACCACAGTTATTGTAATGTCGTTCGTTATGTTCCAATTTCGCCAGCTGAAAATGTTCTCCTGTTATGTAATGTATATAAAATAACATTCGATCAATTTTGAACATCGATTGAGATTGTAAATTTCTTGAAGATTGAAAAGAAAGAGAATCCAAGAAGTTGCATAATTTCGCGTTTGTGAAGCGTATGCTGTAAAATTTTGGGAAATGTAAAATTGTTTTGTAGAAAAAATGATTTGGCATAAGCTGCTTTGCTGTGATTTTGGTTTTCGAGGGGTTTTACTAGACTTACACTGCACGGAAAATCACTTTTGCTGTCGCGATGAAAGATTTGGTCTCACGATTTTTAAAAACGTAATTAAATGTAGATTTAGATGTAGAAGTCATCTTTAATTAATTTGAAAAAAGTAATAGGCTTTTCGCGTGTTATGCCCTTCCTGGCTAAAATGGATTTACTTAATGCTCTGATGTCTCGGCTATAATACTCGCTCTTTTCCCACGACCTCATAAGCTACTGAGCTTTAATTTTAATCGTTCTTAAATGAAGGTTGTCTGTCTGTCCATATGGTCTGTCTGACAGTAAATGCCTCATGTAGTTCTTAGAATCACGAACACTATCATGCGGTATTTAATGTTTCTGTTAATACAGTTTCTAAACTGCTGACATTAATTATAATCACTGAAATGCTCGCGACGAAGCTAAGATCATGTGCAAAAGGGCGGTAAGGGCCAGCCTCGTTCTCAAGAGCTATACTGAAAATGAGGCTTGAATGAGGCGGACTTTAGCGCAAGAACAACCTTTTGGGATCAAACTCCATTTGGACTAGACTCAAATGCAGAGCGAAGGTGATTTTCTTTGCAGTGTGATCTTTATTTAAATAAAAGGAACGCTTCGAAAACGGCTAGCTTTGTGTATCCTAACCCTGCTGGACTGTATAAACGCATTTTGTGGTACTCTAGTACTACTGCGCAGCAGGTTAAAGGGGCTGTGTCACCAGGTTGTCACGTCAACAGACTCATGCTTAAAATCTAAGCTTGCCGTGAAAGGACTAGAAGGAACTACGCCTCATTTCTAAGGACAAATTAATTTACTCGTCAACCTAATCTTCAAATGGACACGATTTTACTTTCACATTTATGTGTTGTTGTTGTTGTTTTTTTTCATTTGAAAATCAAGTTGTATGCTAGAACAAGTT
>Ga0099807_1072686_pt1 | contig 12699 bp, 10 predicted proteins | sample OrbTnscriptome_FD_81149 | JGI IMG/M metagenome (GOLD analysis project Ga0099807, IMG submission 81149) | Coral microbial communities from Puerto Morelos, Mexico - Orbicella T R A metatranscriptome (Eukaryote Community Metatranscriptome) | ecosystem: Host-associated > Invertebrates > Cnidaria >...
CCTTTTTAAAATCAAGCTGTTCAGTTCAAGTTTTTAAACGTATCTTAAAGAATAAGCTTTTAGACAATTTTGTAAATACTCCCTAAACTTCATTTATTTTTAGTATTTTTCGTGACTACAAAGTTTAGATAATGTTGTAAATGTTTTTTTTAAATTTGATTAATTTTGATTGTTTAGTTATTAGTAACTTAGTAATTTAAGTAATTGTTCCTGAAAAGCCCCATTGGGGAGGTAACAATAAAGTATGTATGTAAGACCAAAAACAGCTGTTACCTAAACTACCTTGGTATTGTCACAGTTAATTGGTGTGAGGAAAATTTACCTTGATGCACCTTGTTATCTGTGAGGGAACTGATTCCAATCCCTCATTCCCAATACTCCTAGAGGCCTCAGAAATCAAGATTTGACATTTGCTTTGGGAACCTTTTGTAAACTATCTCCAGTTACTGCAATTTTTTGCTGCACAACATGTTATTTAGATTCATGAAAACAGCATCTATGCCTAATTATAAACCAATATCATATCCTGAACGCACAGTGCCATTAGAGATTATTATTATTTTTTTTTATTAGAAATTATAGCACCAATTACAAGAAATTAAAGTCATAACTTGAAATGGTTTAACCGATTATTTCATGTGGGCAATAAATTCTTGTTAAGTTTCTTTATGACATTCTGTTTAGTTTAAAAACATTGCGTTAAAAACTTTGTATGAGCATCAAACTAGCGTATTTTATCTTGATCTAACAAAATGGCTGTGATCAAAGCAATAACAGGAGCATACTTGGAAAGAGCTTTGCTTAAGCCAGCAATTCCCCTGATTAGAGGATGCAGCTGCAACCAACAAAATTGTTGGTACTCAAACTCTTAGTTGTGAGGGAAATCCCTGGCCTCAGACAATTTGAAGCATTGAAGCATAAAAGTGCATTGTCTTACTCTTGACAGGTCACCAAAAATGTTTGTGACCCTGGTGAATAAACTGTTATTTGACATGGCAATCGACATAGAAAAACATTTTGGGCACTTGTTTGCCAAGACCTGCCAAGACCCTGCCATGCAAGAGTGTGGTCTTATAGAGTGTGTGCCAAGTCTAAGTTACCAAGTCCAGTTAGTGTTGCTTCTTGCTAGCTATTTTCTCAATGATAAAAGCATTCACCATGGAGAGGTTCAGGGAAAACTTAAGAAAGTGTTTCCACCTCTTTCTGAAAGGCAGTCCAGGTGGATTGTACTCCATTGACCTTATTCATGCCACAGTTGTATCAAAACATTGTTGCCTTGCAGTTTTAAACCTGTTCCACTACTTGAATTTCGCTTTGATCCCTTTGACAACATCGCTAACTAATCGTTGCTCTTGCTGCCTTTAACGATCCTGCCTAATTTGGCCAATCTCTTTGTCAATAGATCAGGCAAAAATCTCTAGTTCTTCATTGGATGAAACTGAGGCCTTGTCACATCTTCCAGAAGCAATGTTTAAAATTCATGGAATGGAGAAAGTATGTGGAAAGTCAAGTTTGGTCTCAATTTAGAGGTTACTTTATGCACCTAAATTTCACTACTTTTCAGTACCCAGGGGAATTTAACCAACCAGTTAAAAGAATCTATTTTAAACAACCAATTAAAAGAATCCATTTCAGACAGGCTGCACATGGGTGGCTTGGGATTTTAGAGAGGATTGTTTTGGGGTGCATTGGAGTTCAAGGGGTTAGTCTTGTTGATTGATTCTGTGTTCCCTTCTTGTCTGTAATTTGGATGGACATGTTGTATGCTTGGTTTACTGAACTGTATGTTACCTGAATTTATTGATTTAGCCGTAAGCTTCTGCTTAGTCTTTCTTGGCCCTCTCTCCTATGGTAGCTGTATCGTAGCATGTGCATTCAAATGGCTGGAAATAGTCCAAAAACAGCACCGATCTTACTTGACTATTGAGTAAAAGATAAATAAACAAGCAGTACATTGCTGTACTAACAGACATTGTGGAATAATGCCGTCCACTGAATAATGTACGTTCACCCATGGAGACCTGTGCCAGCTGTAACCAGCTGTGATGATGGTTGGCCTTTGTTCCACCTTTGATGTTACACTTTTGACCAAAATTGGCATCACTTATACTCAAGTTGTGCAGGAGGAAAAGATCTTTTCAGTGATACCCAGATCAGAGAGGCTGGGTCTGTTAAGTGCAAAATATGCATGAAAAATGCTTAAAAAATTTAAGGGAAAAACACAGAGCAAAATTTCCTCAACTACATACTTGGTTACTCTGTGGCAAGAATTTCCCATCTTGATAATGCTTTCCTAGGACTTATTCAACTGGAAGCAATCCCTGTAGAAGGTCACAGATAAGAATAGGAGGAAAAGGAAAGCCTCCCCTCCTCCCCAAAAAATAAGTGAATAAATAAAATAATACTTGGATCACTTACACAGAATTTTGATTTGTGTGCATACTTGAGCAAAAATGTCCTCAAATGCAATACCAGCAGACAGAAAGGTATGGTGTCATGTTGCAAATACCGTTTTAGTAGATTAGGGCTAATTGAGCTCACATCAAGCCAAAATTGTCCCAAAATTGGTTTTGCCATAAAGCTCCAGACGTCAATGGTTATCCCTTTAGGTAACAGGAAAAACATATCTTGTGGCCTGGTGAACAAAGAAGGGTCAATATAGGCAAAATGGCAAGAATCTGAAAGTTAAATCCCATTAGTGGAAAAATATTGACTGTTATGTGTGGGTTACACAGGCAGGGTTGTGGCTAAGAAAATAGTCTGAAGATTTTCATTGGACCAGTTTAAAGAAGGTTTGTAGCCCCCTCCCATGGGGGGGGGGGGCGGTGGTGTTCTGGTGGGCCTCTTTCAGGAAATTTTGAAAAATGTAATTCAATTTGTTGCCTTCTTGTGCAATCTGGGCCCTCTGTTATACAAATTAAAATATACAACATTGAAGTAAGAATTGTTACTTAGTTGCCTTATTTACAATGATGCAAACAGGGCTGGAAATAACAGTCGATCATTGCACATTGTCCGACCACATTTTGAATATGTCCGGTCAATTTCACATTATGATCGGACATGATGTCCGAACATTTCACCAACACCTATTGTCCATCTGTAAAATTTGGTTATATAAATTGTTAAAAAGGCTCGAAGTTGTGACCGGCACGGTCACCAATGTGGCTAAAATTTCATCTTTGGCGACCAAAAATTCTAGTTTAGTCGACTAACAAAAATATGTCTGTGTTCATAGGCTACCATAATGGTGACTATGTTTCTCTGTGTTGACAATCAACAACGGTTATTTTCTCAGTCATGATGTCCTTCCATAAATACATAGTGAAAGATCTTTACTTCTATAACATTCAACATAAGAAAAGAAAGCAATCTATCCTTTTGCTTTGTTGTAGAGGATTCCCTCACATCGGAAAACTTGCAAATGGCTGATCGTGTTTGAAATCGCCCTATAATGCATTGCAAACCCTTAAGCATTAAGTACACCATGTATACCTACCAATTGTGTCTTTTGTAATGCATACACAAAGTTAGTGGCCAAAAAAGTCTTGGAAATTTTTTCTTTACAGATGTTATGCTTTGAATAATTTTCTGAATAAAATTCCACTTGATTTTTATCACTTAGTCGCCAAATGGCTACTCAAGCATTTTGTTTAATTTTGGGCCCTTGACTCCGACAGTTTGAGCCATATCCAGGAGCTCATTATGGGCTTCTGCCATATCATAAAGCAGAAGTGTTCATCTTTCCTGAACTTGCCAAATAAAGTACTTTACAGAAATCACCCTATTATGCATTGCGATATGCTGTTAGCCCTTCATGTATGTACCCTGGCGTCAATTTTGGTCAGGAGCCCATCACTAGGAGCCTGCAACTCCCATACTAAGCCTGTGTCAGTATTTTTACAGACCGGTCTATTTTTAGGCTTCTTTTCCCCCAAAACGTCAGTTCCCATCTACATGAGCATGCATTGGTAAGGGGAAAAATGGAGGCCTGAGGTGGACATGGCGACGTAATCTTCCGGTGAAATTACAAAGGTCGTGCTTGTGATTGGTCACTGAGGTTCCTGCAGGGGCTGAATTCGAGATAAATTCAAACTAAAAAAAGGTTGGTCTGTGAAAACACTGGGACAGGAATAATTGAGGAAGTTGCACAGTTCTAGTGATGGGTCTTCTTGGAATGACCCCAGCTTGGTTTACACCACCTATTAATTTGAAACTTACTTGACGGGAAGAACACTGCCTTTCATTAATAATATATTGTTATACCATTGGCAATGAACAAACGTGTCACATGACTATAATTATGTTGTAAAGGCAAGGGATAGAAGCTGCCATCTTTGTTTTGAAACAGTTGGTCCCATTTTAGTGCAATGGTTTTAACTCTCAACTTGATTGAAAAGTAGCACAATCAAATAACTGGGAGTAATTGCCTCTTTTACAAGGAACTTGTAAATGCCAGTATAATACAGAACTATAAAAGCATTCTTTAACTAACACTGAAACTCAAAAAAAGAAAGGATGGTCAAATTTCCATTGCAGTTTACAGCCGTGACTGCAAACATAAAATTGACTCAAGGGGTGTTTACATGACACTCATGCAATTGTCATCCTGAAAGGAGCCGAAAACTTGTACTGTGCAACTTGCATATATGTGTTTAGTATGAGTTCACTGTTATCATTTGCTCTAGTACAAGAATTTGTGGTATTGTGAAAACAAAGCATGACAAAACTGGGGTTAACTTGTACCAGCATGAAGTTCCCACCAGTTCCATGAAAACCAGCAGCCCTTTAGCCATGGAAAATCTAGTCACTTGCTCAGCAAAGGCTTCAAAAATAAAGTTGAAAATATCACCATTGTAATTGTGCCATCATATTTTCACAGTTACAAAAACACCCATACCCCTTTCTCCCTTGCACAGAAATACCATTTGAACTTTACAATTTTCTTTATGAAGTTTGCTTTTGCAATTCTACCATATTGACAATTACGATTTAGGGAGTTTGGGAAGACTCCGTATTCTCAGGTTCCCTTATTTGGGTGATTTTTCTTTAGACCAAGTTTCAATGTCAAAGAGCTGACTGCTTACTGTCTTTGAATGCCAAAACAGAGGATTCAGACAATGGCTCAGGTGATTTCCCATCAGTTACAACTGTGGTGTCTTTCTCGAGTATGCTGCAGGAGACTGCATTGTGGTAACAGATGAGGACCTAGGTACTAACCGTTTTGGAAATTTATCAATCAAGCTTGACCTTTTATCCCTACCCAGTGTCTGGTTACTTCTTTTGCTTTGTTTTGAAATATTTTTTGTATAATTGAGCCTTTTCCTTTCCTGTTTGTCTGTCAAGATTGCTGGACTTTTGGAACATGTGGCAGGTGAATCCCATTAATTTGGATCATCTGACCAACTTCTTGTTGGAGGTGAATGTAATCTTCCTTCCCTGTGCTATGTGCGAGCACCATATGGTCTGGGACTAGGGCTATGGTTTGAGGGCCGTCCACCATAGTAATTTGATGGAGAGTTGTTATAGCTGACATCATAACAGCTATTGAAATAATTATTTAGTCTTAGAGAGAACTTTTCCTGCAAATGGCTAGGTCTGGGGCTTTGGCAGTAATTTTGGTTCAGAGCTAAACAAAAAGAGACATATGATTATCCAACTGTTGTACTCCTTTACCCATTAGCTCCTGCAAACAAATCTGGACAGTTTCCACCTTTGCATGGGCAGCACCTCGACTTGAAGTTCAGATAATGTTTGAAGGAGGATGGAGTGGTCATTGACAGTCAAAACCTGCAGCTATAATTGCTTTACAAATGTCTGGGGCCCAGTTGTTGAAAGGCTGGATAATACTCATCCACTGAAAAAATCACTATCCACTGATGATTGTTGACAAAGCATACTACGCCATACACTGGATGGTGATTTATCCAGTGGATAGCATTATCCACCCATTGAACAACTGAGGCTTGGTGGCTTACTGTCTCAAGGACTTTTGTCTGGGCTTATATTGATGAAACTTTGGGAAGTGTTGATACAAGTAACAAACAGCATAGGTTGTCTATGAAAGAAATTTCAGCCTGTAACACTCAAGGGGCAAAACAAATGCTATGCTACAAGGCCAAGTAAAAGCTGAGCTATTTATTGAACCACATTCATAGATGTTGGTCACTATCCTTTAGACACTGTATTGTAAAGAGAAACCACCACCCCTGGCAGGATAGGTTCACTTTAAAAATCTCAAATGTTGCCAAGAGTGTTATTTTAAGAAGGTAAGAGAGATGAGGTTTATTTCTACACCAACTGCTTTGACCACTCAGACAGGGTTGCTTATTAAATTAAAGGGTGTTATTCAACACTAAGACAAGAAACAATTCTGGCATTGAGTTATTTACAACAACAGTACTGAATTTCAACATACCATGACTTGTATATTCCGAGGACTTGTAATTTGCAGCATTCCTCTTGTGATTTTTAATAATTTCTTCCAAATTAACACCATTTGCAGGGACCTTATGTTTACAAACAGCTGCTAATACTCTTGGATCATAATCAGGGCAGACTCTATTTGAGTACTTGATGGGTGGCAATTCTGTAATCTTTTTGTTACAACAGCAAAGAAGTTGGCTCTTGTCCTTTCCCTGGTGTAAGACATAAAAGACCAAACTTAGGCAATCTTCAATGAAGCCAGGAAATCTCTCTGTATGTTTTATTCTGTGATCAAGATAGTAACAAAATCTTGTTTTCACTTCAGCAATGTGGTGTTAGTTATCTCTTCTTTGTTCTGATTCAGCATCTTGGAGACCTCCTTCACTTCTGCTTCTGCCTGAAAAAGGGGTCAACTGAACAGTGAAAACAGGTGTGCTATTGCTGTTACCCCAAACCTTAATCTTTACTGATTTTGCCAATGTAAAAGGAATGGAACCAATGAAAAGGCACTACTAACACGTATTAAAAGTCACATGAATGTGCTGTAAGTCCCAACACAAAATAAGCATTCTGTTATTTTAATACATAATAAATTTATTTATTAATTAAACAGGTCACAGACAGACAGTGTCAAATATATCGAAGAAAAAAAATTGTTATTCAAGACCAAAGAAAAGTGAGCCACAGGAAATCAAGAAATGGCCTATTCATTCTAATTTTTTGCCCTGTTCTGATAGGAACAAGCAAATTATATTTAAAACTGATTAATGTGCGCTTGTTCTGCTTAAGGACTGTGTAATAAATAGGCATTCCCTATTCTTCCCTTTTGCCTTAACTGGTTGAGAAAGGAAATAAGTTTTGTACCTTTTTAATTTGCTCTCAGTGCTCTTTGTGCAAGGCGGTCATCCCACAGTCAAAGAAACCTTGACAAGGTAGCTGGTGACAAGTGTTGACTCTGGCCTCTATAGTGACAGTTACTACTTGTAAAAGCTATGTTTTGGCCTAATGGCTCTCTTTGTCTTGGGTTTTCCCTGAAAGATGACAGGGTTGGCTGAGCTATCTCAAAGTGGTATTGCAGAGTGCTTCTGTGCCCTTCTCATTTTTTTGTCATTCTATCAACTGCCTGTGTGCTTGTTTGTAGCTGTGTTGGGAGCTTTCTGGTGTGAAGATTGTTTTTGACAATTTTTACTTTCAGCTTGCCTCTGTTCTTGACCTCTTTTATTTCCACGTCAACTTCCCCCATTCGACATCGAATCTTTGAAGGGAAACCATGGAATGTTGGTCTAAGGTTGTTCCGAAAACGGATTCAATAAGTTGTATTTTCTCTGTCGCCTCTTTGATATCAGCAACTTTTTTAATTCCATTGAAGTCCAGTAATACAATTTTTCTGTCCTAAAAATAGTTAGGTATCTTGATGTAAACCTACCTTTTCTGCCCCATCCATAAAACTTGCTTCGATGTCAACCATCTTTGATATCTTTCCCGCCACTACGGGAGAAGTTCCTGGTTCTTAGCAGTCCAAATATGGTTTAAGCATATTGTTCATTAATCTAGTTAAAATTCGAGTATTGGATCGAGTCTTGAATTTTCTACTCTTCACTTGAAGAATGGACTATTAAAACAAGTAATGAAATCAAATTTCCAATAATGAACTCATTCATTCACCCTTGGCAGGAATGCTTGAGCTGTTTTGACTGTAATGCTCTTTACCATGCACTGGTATCAAAACTGGCAAACACCAGGATAAATGAATTTATGAATGCTAGAATGGAATAACCAAGGGAAGTGGTGAATGCCGATGAAATGCTTGGACCATCTCTTAAAGCTTTTGCTTTGGTGACAAAACGCAAGTTATTGTTATTTTGGAGTTATTTCCTTTCAGAATTCTGTGAATAGGTAAAGTGGGCCCCAGTTCAATCATTGTTATTGCTTGTAACTTTTCCAATTACATGTGTTGCACTAACATCTTTAACAATTCTTCGAGTAAATTGCAGATAACCAGTCTTGGGCCAGCAGTAGCTTGTCTAGTCGGGACACAATGCACAATGTTGACATCTTGGTTATTTATATCCACTCCTGAAGCTTTTAGGAGGTTTATGCATAAAGACATAGTGGCGAATGCCGATTCTTGCGGGTCCATTTCAGGGAGACCAACTACCTTGACATTGTACTGGTAGCTGTAACGCTGAATTTCATCGATTGTATTTCTGATATCATCTACTCAAGAAGTTAGAGCATTTGAATGTGACCACAAGTGGAGATTGTTGTAAGCTTTTCCATAGAATTGAAGAGTGTTCATTGCTTCGTCTTTCGTGATGGAGCAACTTGCTTCACCACCATTGCCAGATTCCTGTGCATCGTTACGTGTGAGAGTTTACTGCAGATTTTCAAATCCATGTGTAAGGGTAGTGATTTCTGCTTTTAGGCTGTCATTTTCCCTTTTCGATGATGTTACAGTGGCATTAGGCATATTAAAAGCTACTTAAGTTCAATCTGATCAGGGAGCTACCGAAGACACAACTGCTCTTACTTTGCAAGTAACAGACCACCACTGTCAAGTATTCCCAATTTTAAGAAAAAACTGCTAGAGTTTTGGGTAAAATAATTACTGAACTGGCAAAGGCGCACACTGTTGCACTATTTATGTAGCTGTATTCTTACTTACGAGGTGGCATCAACTGAAAGCTTGACGGTTTCTAGAGGTCACCTTGCCTCACATTAAAATATTTATCAATACTGTATATTAAGTAAAAAGGCAAAATAAACAACAAATGAAAAAACATAGTCGTAACAAAGAATGTATCAACAATGTTTGCCATTTGTCCTTATAAAAATTTTTATCACCTTAAAGATAAAATTAAAAAATATTCAGACTTCTTGTCAGCTAATGGTGTAAAATTGGTTTTATATTTATCTATGCAATGGCTTAATTTCCACTTGCCATTGGTGAATACCCATAGAGATTGGTCACACCTTGTGTCTATTACATCTTATGCAGTGCCTGAAATTAATTTGGACTAAATAAACCACTATGCAAAGGTTATTCTCAGGCCTGGATGAGGAAAAAGATTTTGTTTAAAACCGGTGGTACCACTTGAAGCACTTAGGTCCTATTATTATTACTTTGGTCCTATACATACACTCTAACTTGATATACATCGTCATTCCTGAATATGCTACGTTCGAAAAGGGATGGGTTAAATTTGTATGAAGAAAAAGCTTCAAAAAAGAAACACAACAACTATGAAATAGTTACAAAGTTGAAATTAGAATAAGATGCAGATGTTAGCATGTTGCCCTGTCAGTTGGATCCAGTTTTTTTTTTAATCTTGATAAGTCTCTTGTAGCAAAACTCCTTTAATTGCTTACATCATCAATCAATGATGTTAACCATCCTCCTATGTACCAATGGGATTCACAGCCAACTAATTAAACCTAATTTTAGTAACTATGAAACAATAAGTCAACACTGTGTGACAGCTATTTACTGTAGAACATTGTGCTGTGAACGGAGATCTCATTGACAATTTTGATTAGCTTCAAAGGGGGCAACTGAGAGAAGAAGAGAACCACCTCATTGGTATTATCCTATTCTGGATTCCACATTTATTTATTGGCATTAATTTATTATTGTAAGCCTCTTTATTGATTCAATATGAAAACTCCACTCAGAGTTCCTTACCAGACTATATCTAGCGTTTTAAGGGTCCATTTGCTGAAATTCTTGAAATATGACTACTGAAAGTTGCTTATAGTCAGAGTAGCCACATAAATTTGTAGTCACATAAATTTACTGTGCAGGACTTAGAACATCAACCAGAAGTTAGGATATTTATTGCTATTGATGTCTTTGGGCCCTGACAGCAACCCACAACTTTCCTTGGTTATTGTGACAGCAACAAAATTGAACACTGTTTAAGACTATTTAAAAATTGTGACATCCCTCCCCGACTAACCTGCCATGCGAGAAACTTTTTCTGTCTCGATTTCCTGGTGTTGTCAGGATATTCTGTGGACATAACAACAAAGTGTAACTTACTTATTGAAGTGTCTATTTCTTGGCGTGATTTTTTACAATGCAGAATCATCCACCCTTGTAAATGTAGCTTAAAACTGTTAAACTGAGAACTTAGAGACATCTCTCTAATGCTTGAAGTTATGTTATGATCCTTATGAAGGCAACATGCAGTGAAGGCTGTATACACTAGACTCCTCAAGACAATAGTCTGTAAATTTATAACTGAACTTCAGTTTGAAAACTCTGTTGCTTTGAAGATAACATGCTAGATATGACAAAGCTGTACCTTTTTTCATGTTTATGACACCATTTTTCAAAGAAAGCCATTCCTTTCTTGATGTTATGGAGAACAGGGCTGTTCAAACTGTTTACCCTGGGTTTCCTCAGGAGTCCTTTCCCAAAGATGAGGTGACAAGCATCCATGAAATCAATCACTCTCCTGATTGGTTTCTTTGGTAAGGACTTGAATTGCTGCAATCATGTAATGTTCCTATGAATTAAAACAATATTTATTTATTTATTGATCAATGAACAATTATGGTAGAAATCTATGAATTAAAAATCCAAATGGAGGAACTGTTGTAAGCAAATGGGGTTTCCCCGCTATTTAAACCCTGATTGGTCAGCACCAAAAGGGGGCCTTTCATGGAAATATATTACACTTTCTAGTGTAGATAAGAGATAAGCAAATTTGAAGCCCACATGTCAATACTATTATTTCTGGGCAATCACAATATAGTCACCTGGATGATCTTAGCTGGTCTCACATTGAGACATGTCCAGTTGTCGTGGTAGACAAACGCATATTTCAATCCAGGGACTTTGCAGCTTAGACCCCTCTCTGCTCATTCCATTTCTTGCCTGTAGATCATTTTGATCGCGTTCCATCCAAACATGGTTCCATCTAGAGTGAGCCTCTTTGAACCCCTGCTTCTTGAGCTGTACAGGGCAGCTGTCATGTTTTAAAGCTGTGAGATACCAAGAATTAATTTCAAATGTACTCTGCCATTTTTACATTCAATTGACCAGGTGTAATAGAAGTGGATCACCAAGGCCACTTTTGGAAGAATCAAAAAAGCTGTATGTGCTTCTCCAATGCCTAGGCCTTCAGGACTGGGTAATACGACTCAGAATAGATTGTACACTGGACATGTAGAAAGAGTACCTTACTCTTAAAACAAAATTCCTCGCTGGAAAGAATGGCTGGGGTATGGGGCCTCTGTTACTTCGACCATCCCTCATGCTTAATATAGAAGAGGATAACATGTTTTTGAGCATAGCACAATGCTACTGAATATAATTGCCCTTCCTCACAGGCAACAACATTAACACCAAATTAATTCTCTTCAGGCAGCTAAACAGTTAACCTTGTTACTATTCAGCTAATTCAGAGTATACGTAAGATAAAATATCTACTACATACTACAAAATCTGAATTTGCCATATATCACTAAAGTACCTGATGACTTTGGCAAATCATTGCAAATATTGGATTGTCATGTGGATCCTCTGGATTGGGAAAAGGCATCTACAAGATATTTTCTGCTCAAATCTTCTGCATCATCATACACAGGCAGTACTGCTCTTGGAAACCTGCATAGGATTTTAAGCAGGGTCAAAATAGGACCCAATCATATCATAACCTGAAGTCAGGTCCCTCCAGAGAAATTGGACAATAGAACTAGCCCTTTGGCAACCACTCTGAATGGCAGATGAGAACACATCATGTAACAAAGGCAATTCATCTTCAGCCACGGTAAATCCTGTTATGCCACCATCCTTAAGGTTCCATGCCATCTTCATTTGCACCTTAACCCATTGACTCCTGTGCCGCCTGTAACCGGCCTTGACATGCCTTGGCCTTTGTTCCACTTCTGACGTCATTACCTTTGACCAAAATTGACATCATCTATGCTCAACTTCTGCAGGAGGAAAAGATCTTTCCAATGATACTCAGATCAGAGTGATTGGCTCAGTGGAGCCTGAAATGTGCACGAAAATGCTCAAAAAGTTGAGTGAAAAGCTGAGTAAAATTTCTTGTGACTACATGTGGCTACTCCATGGTAAAACATTGCCTGTCAGTGATGCTTTCTCAGAATTTTTTGAACTGGAAGCAAGCCCAATGGAAGGTCACTGTTCCGTATGTCCCAGGTTCGAAGGTCAGCAAAAAGGTTCAGTCTTTAGAACATACAACATTTTAATTTCCGAGGAGATAAACGTGTACACTTTTCAACATGGCCGACAACTCGCAACCT
>Ga0099807_1099589_pt1 | contig 12642 bp, 7 predicted proteins | sample OrbTnscriptome_FD_81149 | JGI IMG/M metagenome (GOLD analysis project Ga0099807, IMG submission 81149) | Coral microbial communities from Puerto Morelos, Mexico - Orbicella T R A metatranscriptome (Eukaryote Community Metatranscriptome) | ecosystem: Host-associated > Invertebrates > Cnidaria >...
CTGGTAAACAATTGTGCAAGATATACTGTGACACTGATTTTAAGGACAAGACAAGGCAAGGTCCTATAATAAACTTTAACTTACGAAGAGCAAATGGAGACTTTGTGGGATATAGTGAGGTAAGAGAATGTTAGAAGAAAAATTGGCATAATTTTTTTGGTCAAGTTAGATACTGTTAAGTGGTAATTTGCTGGAGGTTATTGACCAAGCATGAAGTCAGGTTTTTTTGTTTGCTTATGGACCGAGTAAGATAGTGCCAACTTGCCCGCTTAGGTAGCAAATCTCAGGGCAGGATTTTGTTCATCTAGCATGCTCATAGAGCTAGCCATAATTATAAAAAATGTCATCCTGCCTGGTTGGGTAGCCAATCACAGCTCAGGATTTGGTTCATCTTGCCTGCTCACAGAGCTTACCATATAATAAAGCTAAAAGGAGATTATTGGACAAGGTTTTTAGTGACATCCAGAATAATCAAGGATGTGAAAAATTGATATCAGCTGAAGGTGAAGGCTGAGGCTGATAACACTTACCAAGACCTTGGTTATTAAAACAGGTGACCTGCAGATATTGGTTACTTTCCAGCCAGAGTTTTTGTGGGATTATGCAATTATTGCATAATCCCATAAAGTCATTGTTCTTCTTGAAGGTTTTAGGACTTTACGAAACCTGAGAATATCTCCCTCGATGAGAGTTAATAGTTAATGAAGATAATGAAAATTTGAGACGTAATCAGATTGTCGCATTTACAAGACGGTAGACAAGATGATATTTGAAATGTAAACTGCCTTTGCTTCTTGTCAAATTCCTGCTAAATGGCTCAAAAAGACCCAGGAACACAGGTAGATAACAGTACATTTATTTTACATGAAATTCAATGTAAATGATTGTTATTGCTGATACAGTGTTCGGGTCCCCTGTGCTTTGGGCAAGCAAGAATTTCATGAATGCAAATCGAATGGGAGCTTTAAAATTGCCTACAAGCCAAACCTTAAGTTTGTTCTTTTGTTTTTAAAGTGGTGTTTCAAACATCCACTGTCTAAGGCTGTTTTACAGTCGCTTGCATGGTGTCAAGTTAGTTATTCTTTGAATTTCTTTCGCAAGTACTCAATATCTTACTGCAGAAATGCTCTACATTGAATAAATTTTTGCACAAGCGTTTTTATAAATAGAAGCTATTGTAATTATATAGATAGCTCATTTCCTGAAGGTGCCCGCTCATACAGGGTCAACCATACTTGATTGCCGAAAAAAAAAGACATCGAAAGTCACAAAATTGATGATCTGTATGAGTTTTCGAATAATTTAAGCCGTGATTGAATGTCTTAGATGATCAACAGTCAAGAGAATTGAGGAGAATTCAAACTACGTGTTCCGCTATTTATTTATATGATATTGTAAATAAATACGCATAAATACGGACATGGCAAAATGAGGAACAAATAGTTGATAAATAGAAGCAATAACATAATCAAGTACATTCATGTAGAATAACGATACTGTTATTTACCTGTGTTCCTGTGTCTGTTTGATCTGTTTAGAACACAGGCAGCCCGAGTTCACGATGTGAGGAGTTATTATTTTTTTGGTTATCTTTATGCGAACATTCAGCGAAAACACAACATATACGGCCGACATCTACTACTATAATTACAAGATTCTCCAAAACTTGTCTGAACTCGACACAAATGTTTCTGAACATTTTCCGAACATGTTGGAAGATTGCTAAAGATTTCTGAAGATGACTGAACATTGACGAAGACTTTAGAGGAAGATCCGAAGATGTTTAAATCATACACCAACGAATTTGAGTACAATTTAGGGGTAAAACTTGATATCAGTGAGTTTAAAGTACATTAAATTCATGAACAACAATTTCATTACAATTTTTTGAAATGCAGGATTTTAATACTATCCTCCACTTATTTCTTGTGGGTGTTTCTGTTACTCAAACCCTAGTAAGAGCGTACTTTGTAATATCCTGTGACCTCTGTTTAGAAATTGCTGCCTTCGGCCTGTGACCTCGGGCAGCATTTTCAAGACCGACTCACTGGTCACAGATTGTTACTACACGGACTGACCCAAGCCGGCTAATAACATGTTTATTGTTTTTCCTGCAGTAAATTGGCTTACAAATGGTTTTGTTTATGCAACTTTGTCATTGTTTTGGCTTACACGCCATCTACAAACCATTTGTAACAAATATCTTTGCGTTGAGCAAGTAACTCAGATACTAGAAAAAGAAGGATGTATTAAATAAAAGATTTATTTCACACTACTTTATGTTAGTTGCATTTAGTTCACCAGTTAAGTTCTCCAGAAGTGTTTATGCAGTGTGAAATTTCATGCAAAGTTTGAAGTTGTACTACAAAAACAATCTCTGTCAGTCGTTGCTAATCACTTGAAATCAGACTTTTCTACTGTAAATTGAAAAGTAGAAAGCAGAGAAATTCTCCAGAGAAATTCTCTCATATGCAGCAACAACCAGAGAGATAAACTGGACTGAAACTGAATCATTTTTTACTTAAAATTGTGCAGAGAGAGATCCACACAGGATTATGTGCCATTACAGGGCCGAGCTACAAACGACCAAACAAACTCTCACAACTTCAAAACACTCAATTGAATTTACTTACAGTGACTTTCCTTGCCATTTAAGGGCGAGCGGTGATGAACTTGCATTGATTAATCAGCAATGGAAGTGTAAAAAGAGTAAAAGATTGAGGATTAATGCTAATTCATTCCAGAAAAAAGATCAACACGACAGAATCCCCCCACTGTGGTGGGTTGGATGGGAAAATTCTGGAACCAATCAGATTGCAGGACTTGTTTAAATCTGCTCGCTCACCAGTTGAGAAAAAGATAAGACCATATATTTTACTTTCCTCCTTCAGTATGTTAGGACTACAGTATATTTTACTTTCCTCCTTTAGTACACTAGAATGACCATACATTGACTCCTAAATTGTGCTTAAATTCGTGGGTGTATGATCAAAACATCTTGGGATCATCTTCACCAACATCTTTGTCAATCTTTGGTTATCTTGTGAAATTTTCAGTAATTTTCAGAGCATTCTTTTGTTTGTGTGGCCTTGCGACACGTTTTCCTCCTTCAATACGTTCGTACAACCGCATATTTTATTTTCCTTCAGAATGTTAGTACTACCGTGTATTTTATTATCCTCTAGGACATTAGTACAACCGTACATTTTAATTTCCTCTAGTACGTTAGTACGACGGTATATTTTACATTCCTCCTTCAGTATGTTAGTAAGACTATATATTTTACTTTTCTTCAGTGCGTTAGTAGGACTGTATATTTTGCTTCCCTCTAGTACGTTAGTACAACCATATATTTATAGAAGTTGTGATACAGTTGGAGGAAACAAGACCACAGTTTCACAGGCAGATTTTTGGCCGGGGAACATACATAAACTTTATTAACATGTCGAAAAAATATTTAGCTGAGCGGAAACACCCTCCTACTAATTTTGGACACTTAATATAATTTAAAACCTACTAACTATATGAAAGGCCACAGGCAAGAGCATCCCTTAGGTTTTTTGGCCATTTTGAAAGTGCTCAAAAATAGCTGAATTTTGGCATGCGGGTTTCGGTTTACCTGAGAAACATTGCTCTGAAGTTTTTTTCGCTGGGGTGCTCCTCGTTCTTGAGAAATAACGTATGCTAAAAAACTCAGTTTTCCAAGCGGCATCTTTTGGAGATCTTTTGTTGAACAAAAAACAAAAGAAACCTTATTATTTTGTTGAAGAGCAAACAGGCAGACTGTTTATAGTGTATTTCACACAACCTAATTAGCTGTCTTTAAGTCAAAGGAAAATAGTATATAGAGAGGAAATCTGGGAACAGATTGTTTACATCGGTTATTGTGAAGTGAACACAACACATGAATCGATCGAGCGTCAAACGAAATACCATCAAACAAAAAAGAGATGTGCAGCATTAGAGCTCTGTCAACTAATATCCATAGCATTGTTTTAAAGTACCTTGTATGGCTGCCTGGTGGTTGAGAGGCATCATGAAGTCTTGATAAACCCGTAAGTGATCAGCACCTTTTAAAGAATCAAAATGTGTTCTGAAACTTTGAAGGCAGCTGGTATACTGTAATCGTGTTATCGACTTTTGAAGTCAGATTGAGCCAGGCAGCAAAGTCCAAGAGCAGTTCTTGCCCAAGAGAAATACCCTCTTGTGAGTTGTTGCCCATTTGCCAAGCCTTGCTAGTGTCAAAGTTTGGAAAGCAAGAACTGGTTTTAGAGTTATAAAATTTGTCTTTTATCAACTGCCATGTTTTCCCACACACGAGGTGTAAAGACCCTTCTTGCCATGCATTGCGATCACATTCTGCGGACGTTTCTCAAACTGGTAACTAAATTGTTTTTCATTTTTCATTTAAACATAATAATGGCCAACAAGTAGCGATCAGTTGTAACTTAGATCTGTGATCCAGGTTGCGTTGATTTTATCTCATATCGGCATGATTTGTAGTGTTTTGAACTTCTGGGATCGGCGGACATGCAGATGTATGGAGACCCGTATGTTGCGAAGGGTTAATTTGTTTAGCTGTCAACCCTATTTATAGAGCATTTTCACGTGAAGTCATCAAATTCTTAAATCCAAAACTAAAGAGCCATAAAAGTTGTTATCCTCATCAAGCATAAGAAGTACTAGCGCATTTTAAATTTCGAAGTTATGGCGGTGCGTGACATAAAGCTACGATCACGTTTGTCGAAAAATATGTATTTATCTTGTGATTTTTAGCCATTTAAGACGCTGTATTTGGAAAAGTGCTTATTTAATGTTTATTTGTTCAGTGCAAGATAATCATTGTCTCAGATAACCAAAGTAAGTTCCAGATGTTAATGCTATTTTCCGGCAACCATATTGGTGTACCACAGAACACCAACATGGCGGCTCCATACGAGGTTCTGTAAATTTGCGCGGAACATTTCGAGGAATGTCTCAAGTTTGGGACAATGCACCCACCTTAAACTTGGAGAACTGTCTTCTTTATTTATCCTCTGTAATATCACAATTTCTTGACCTTATCTACTGAATGGTTTTTGATATTACTTTTTATTGCGTGGCAATAAAAATGCTCTATAGGTCCTCTTCTTTGACTGTTTGGTAGTGACATCTACGTTGATTGCTGTATTTGATTTGACCATCCTAGTTCGACAAGGTAGTTTCGATGTTTATCAGCTGACTGAACATGGCGTAAGAGTCCTGGTTTTTATTGTTATTATTATTATTATTATTATTATTATTATTTAATTATTTTTTATTTTTTTTATTTTTTTTCATAGTGCAACTAACAAACTTGACTATTAAGTAGGGAAATCAACCTATGGTGACTGTTGCTAGTTGCCTAAACAAACCACAACTGAAGCCCTAACTTTGCTGAATAACGTTGGACTAATCTCTAATCCTAATTAACTTAAAACCCTAACCACAAGAGCCTTGAGCATTTTACTGACCTTATGTGATATTAGCATCTCTGTTGTAATGCGTTCTGATGAAATCAACATTTCACTGTTTTCTAAGTGAAATGAACATCCTTGCCATCACATGTTAACGTGAAATCAACATTTTTACCTATTTAGACCTGAAATCGACATTTTTGAGCTTATACATTGCGTGAAATTAACATTTTGCTGTCTTGTAAGTGAAATCAACATCCTTTCTGTCACGCGTTAATGTGAAATCAACATTTAAACCTTTTTTAACCTAAAATCGACATTTTTGAGCTTATACGTTACGTGAAATTCACATTTTGCTCCTTTCTAAGAGAAATCAACATCCTTGCCGTCACGCGTTAACGTGAAATCAGCATTTAAACCTTTTTTGACCTACCATCGACATTTTTGAGCTTATATGTTGCGTGAAATTGACATTTTGCTGCTTTCTAAGAGAAATCAACATCCTTGCCATCACTTGCTAACGTGAAATCAACATTTAAACCGTTTTTGACCTAAAATCAACATTTTTGAGCCTATATGTTACATGAAATTGACATTTTGCTGCTTTCTAAGAGAAATCAACGTCCTTGCTGTCACGCATTAACATGAGTAAACATTTTAACCACTTTTGACCTGAAATCATCAAAATTGAGCTTATATACGTTGCGCGAAATTGACATTTTGCTGGTTTCTAAGTGAAATCAAAGTCCTTGCGGTTGCGGCGGGCTGATCCTTTGTTATAATAAATCAAGGCAAGACTTTGACTTATAACAAAGGCTTGGCAAGGCTATTATAACAAAGGATTGGCTCAGTTTATCATAACAAAGGCCTGGCTTCATTTATTTGAAGGACTCGGTGGGAAAAGGGCTTTAGGTATTTTAATGAAAAGTGAACTTTGTCGAAAATGCTCCAAATTCCGCATGCAGTTTTCTTTAGGTAGGTTAAGCAATGTCCCGTAGTTTTTGCACTAAAGTTCACTTTGTTTTCAAGATATTGCATATGCAATAAACCTCTTGGTTTTTCCAAAGTGTGTGCCTTTTTTGGATACGTTATTTCTTGAGAATGAAGAGAAACTTCAGAGCAATGTTTCTCAGGTAAAACGAAGCCCACATGCCAGCTATTTTTGAGCACTTTCAAAAATGGCCGAAAAATCTATGGGACGTTCTTGCCCACGGCCTTTCATATTGTCTAGTAAATAATAGGCCATTTGGAAACAAAAGTTTTGCGCAATTCTATGACTTAAAATGGCGTAAGAATATATTATAATCAATTGAAATAATCCACTTTACGCTCAATTGCGGATTAGTTAATCGGCAGATTAATCTCCTTTTGAGCAACCATTTTCTAACACCCGATTAGCTAACCCACAATTAGGAAATTTAATTGACAATTAGGCTTAATTGGATGTTAGTTAAATCGCGGTTTTGAACAACCGGGCCCAGTACGTTTGTACAACCGTACAGTTTAGTTTCCTTCAGTACATTTGCAGAACTGTACCTTTTACTGTCCTTCAAAACATTGGTACAACAGTATATTTTACTTTCCTTCAGTACGTTAGTATATGACTGTATAATTATTTTACTTTCCTTCAGAATGCTACTAGGACTGTATATTTTACTTTGCTTCAAGACGTTAGGACGACCGTAAATTTTACTTTTCTTGAGTACGTTAGTACAACCATGTATTTTACTTTTCTCGTTCAGTATGTTAGTACGACAGTGTATTTTACTTTCCTTCAGTACGTAAGTATGACTTTATATTTTACTTCCGTTCACTACGTTATTACGACCGTATATTTTACTTTCCGTCAGAACATTTATATGTTAATACGACCGCATATTTCACAAAATTTATGTTTGAGAGCAAAAAATTGAAGAAGCAGGGGTTGGTCAATTTTTTTGCTATGCAGGCTTTCTTCGCTTTTAGTCAAATCCCTTCAAACTGGTTCAAAAAGACCCAGGAACACAGGTAAATAACAGTACATTTATTTTACATGTATGTATATGATTGCGTTATTGCTGATACAGTGTTCAGATACCCTGTGGTTAAGGTAACTTTCCACCTTCAGGGGTGTCCTTCAGAAAAAAAAAATTAATTCCTACACACGCCAGTTTCAATACAACCGGAACAATCTACATGTCAGAAGAAAGGTTATTAAATGAGGTTTATGATAAAAATACAATTTAAGCAAGGTTTTATTTTAAGAACTCCAGGAGCCGGTAAGATGTGAAACAAAAGAGGGTTGTTCTATTGAGTTTATTGGTTATTGGGTGCTGCAACACAAGCAAAATGGCTGCACAGTCTTATTTTGATATTTTTTGATATCCTGATGGGTTGTCTAGATATTGGCATCTTAAGCTGGAGTACCTAAAAATATGCCTGATGTGTTGCATAAATGGACACAAACAAATTCAAAGTGTGTGGGGAAATTTTGATATTTTGCATGTTTTTCCTGTGGTGGCCATAAATCCATCAATTCTGCATACCCTTTAAACTCAATCAAGTAAACAGTATTCTGTAACACATTTGTTTCTTAAAAGTAACAACTTGTCTATGTTGATGCCAGAGATCCAAAAAAATGTATGTTACATAATTCACCTATTTCTACACCTTTATCTTTCCAGTGATTGCCTTCTCACGTGTAGCAATTCAACTCCCAGATACTTACATTGAAAAACAAAAATCTCCAACCGAATGGAACAAACTATGCAAAAGCCCACAAATACGCATTTCAGACCTATTTTTTGTTCATTTACAGTGTTTCCGCCAGACCGCGCCATTGCGGGAATCCCACGTCGTAATCAGAAATGGGCCCCAAGAAAAATGAAAAAAGGGCCCATTTTGCCCTTTCCTTTTTCAAGGCTACAGGCTTAACACAGGCATAGTATTCTAAAAGATATCCCAGGGCTCGAAATTGCGACTGATATGTTTGCCGATGCAACTAACATTTCATCTTTGGTAACAAAGCAAAAATTCTGGTTTAGTTGCCATAATGGCAACTACATTTCTCTGTGTTGACGATCAATAACTGTTATTTTGTCACACATTATGCCATTCTAGAAAATGATATTGAAAGATCTTTGCTTCTAAAACATTCAACATAACAAAAGAAGTCAATCCATCCTTTTGCTTCTCTCACATTGGAAAACTTCAAAATGGCTAACCATGTTCGAAATCGCCCTATGATGCATTGCAAACCCTTGATCATTGACTATGTTATGTATGCCTATGGATTGCACTCTTATAATACACGGATCCTTCATGTACTAGTATCTGATTCAAAAGAAACTTTATTGAGTAGAAACACTTCAAGAAGCACTTACTATTAAATTCTCATAGATCCTAATAAACTGTTTTATTTTGCTTGGTACCCTGATGCATTTTTTCGTTCAGTAGCTTTCAATTTATTGGCCCCTTTCCTAAAACAGTGGCCCCTAAAAATGGTCTTCAGGGGCCACTTTAACCCTCAAGTAAAATTTTCTGGCTGAAACACTGCATGGGAAATTGGGAAAGGAAATAATGTCTATAAAGTGGATTTCCACAATACATACTTAACTGATAAATGACTCTTCCAAAACAGAATACCCTTTGTTAATTCTAAATTTCATTACAACAAAAATTACAACAAAGCTCTATAAATTTGGGTAAAACACTTCTCCAAATAACATGCAAATGAAAAACCGCACAGACATAAATCTTGTGACGGGGTGGAGGCCCTGGACCCGGGACCTCCAGATTACAACACCAGTGCCCTAAACCACTCAGCTACACTGCCTCCACACTGTATTTTGTGCCCGTTGCATCATCGTGTTTTCATAGCTATCTTCGGTCATCTTGCAGTTTTAATTCCCAGTCAGGCCAACCTAGTTTTTATGGGAGGGTGGCATAACCCAAGACCCCCTAGGATGAGGGGCCTTGGGGCCCCTAATTCATCACAGCCGCCTTCCCCTCCAGCTGCAGATGCCTACTTCAAAACATTTTGAAACCCCTGTTCACTTTCTCCTATTTTAGTTCCATCAGTTTGAGGATTTTTGCAAATTGAAAGTGCTAACATGGTTTAATGGCTAAAAGAAAGAGATAGGGAGAAAGGGGGTCTCTGCCCCTTTGTAATTGAAAATAATCTGATGAAAGCCATTATTTATTACACAGCTTTGAATTTTTTGATAGAATGTGCTGGCCCAATGAATCAAAAAAATCAAAATCAGAATACTAGGATGTTTTTTTTTTTATCTGTGAACACCATTATATCCAAGATTGACCTAACTGACTCTCCAATGTCACAATCTTTTACATAACCTGTTTGATTGTGATGTATGATGCTGGGCAAAACATTTTTACTGTCACTGCAATTACTTTTGAAATTTTTTTCACGTCAACATTGAGGAGAGAGGTCAGTTGCCAATTGCTGTTTGATCTTTACCTTGCTTCTCAATTTAAGTGATAACTGCTTTCCTTTGAGAGCTGGACATTTCTCCATATTTAAAGGACTCCCGCTTGTACTTTCTATAATAGAGTCCCCAATTAATTCCCAACAGGTTTTATAATATTCAATTGGTAATCCATCATCACCTGGTGATTTGTTATTCTGAAAGCTATCTAGGATTAATTTTATTTCCTCAGGGGATATTTTATCTCCACAAGATGCACCTTATGGTTGTATCATTTTAATTTATTGAGATAGTTGAATGATGTTCAGGTTGCTTAGAAACATTTCTTTAGTGTTGTAGTCCATGTTGGTAGATCTTGATTTATATGGGTCGCGATAAAAGCATCTCTGTTTATGAAATATTTTGTAGGGATTAGTAACTGTTGTAATAACACCACATACAAGTAACTTTCTTATGTTTCGTTCTTTGGCATTTTGTTTAAAATAAGAAATGGCATGGTCCCGAATGTTATATTTCAGCCAATTCCATTGTTAATCTGATAAGTTATTAGCTCCCATTGTTTTCCATTGTGGGAACTTATTTTTCAAGTCATCAAGATAATTTCCATCTTCAAGAGGTGAGACATTCATTTTCCAAATGCCACAGCCTTTAAGGATGGTGCCTACTGAATACAAAGGCTTTTGCACCAGATTAAGACTGTGCGGAAAAAGTAGATCTTTGCAAGGGCTATTGGAATCCACAAAGAAAAATGGGGGTAGCCACACATTTTTTTGAGATAATTAGCCTTGAATCTCAACAGAAATGCTAACATCAGCATTTTTCTGAAAAAGAAGGAGAGGATAGTTCTTCACAAATTTCCTAAGAATTCACCTTTATGTACAGAAAAACAAACACATTTATAAATATCTTAAAACTACTTGGTGAAACATAACATAAAAACCATTTTTGGTATGTTTTTAATGACAAAATGGTTGCCACAGCACTTTTGGTGTCTCTGACAGCCTTCCTCTGGTTCAGCTAAAATACAGTCTAAACAGCTTTTCCTCACAACCAGAAACTAATCACGTGTTGAATAGGCTTGCCACTTCCATTTCATAACATAAAATGTAGGGGTAACTGCACGTTTTTTAAAGTTATTCATCGTTTTTGAAAACTTTATGGTGCCTGTTACATTTTTTCCCGTCATCTCCCCAGTAAGTTAAATTTTTGCGTCTCTTGCACTTGTTTTGCACACGCACTATGCCATCTGCAGGTACATGTTTTCATTTGGATTTCAGTATAATTTTTGACAGATAACAGCTAGTTTTTTTAACCTGAAGCCGTTAACAGCTAGTGGTCAGCGATATGCTATTCTGGTATTCCTGGTTTTAGTACAGGTTCATTAAACTTGATTTGGTCACAGCAGGAAACTTTTGCTTTCATTTTAGTCGCGTACTTGGTAGCATAGTTGATTACGTCAATGCCAACCCTAGCACACGCATGGAGTAAACCATGTCTTGCATGATGCGCAGAATGTGTGTGCACAATAGTAGCCACCGTCCTTAACACGCTGATACGAATTGGTTGAAGCTAGCCCAATCGCTGCGTGATCTGTTTTTATCGCTGGAATAATATTTGTTGAATTCACAAAGTCCTGCGGGTTGTTTGATGTTAGCCAAAACTATAGTCCAAGTGACTAAATATCACCTCAAAACAGAATACCTGGATCCCTCATAATATAATTTAAGTTTGTTTTTGCAAGACAGACATCACAGAAAGTATCCTGCAAGCCTTGAACCCGTTTGGATGGTTTTTTTCCCCCAAGTGCTGTTGCTAAAATCATGAGTGTTTTACCTGTGTTTGTATTATCCAAGGCACATGACTTGCATCTTCTTGCAAGACTTTACTCGGCAGGTATATTTTGCAGGCTGCAGGTTGCAGGTTGAAATTTAATTATAACTGGAAAACTGCTGGCACTTACAGGTGGTAGACTTACTGTAACTGTTACATGAGCGATGGGAGGAGAGTATACTCCTATTATTTTAAGCCTGCAATGAATTATCGTTTTTGAAGAAACATCTGAAATATCATCTGAAATATCTGCTGAATTTGGTTATTTCTTCCCTGTGAGTACCAAAATAAAAGCACACTGAGTTTGTGCTAGTATATTCCGTCGGTTAAAATCTTAAGACTTATATCATTTCATTTCTTTATTTATTTGCTTTATTTGTGATGGCAATCTTCTGTTGTTGAGGGAAGACCCGAGCCAAATCTGGAATCGATGGAAACATCTATGGAACGGCCATCCAGATGGCTTTGAAGAAATTTCACTGGTCTCATAAGTACTTATAGCGGATCGATCATGTTCTCAATATGTGAAAGACGCGAACTACTTTATGTAAGAACCTCTGACCAGTATATAGGTTATTAATTATTTTTAGTGCCAGCGGTTTTCCAGTTAAAATTAAATTGCAACTTGCAACCTGCAACCTGCAACCTGCAACCTGCAAAATATACCTGCTGGACTTTACTTCTGAAGGGTTTTCTACCAGAAAGTTAAAAGACAGTTGAAATCTTTCTGGGCTGTTGTTGGTATTTCTTGTCCTCAAAATCACATCAGCTTTGCTTAATTTTAATCATGTTTTAAAAGTGTTGCTAAAAAATTATACTATTTTTAACAGGTAGAAAAGATGGCCAGCTTATACAATATTCACCTAAGGACAGGTTGCTTTTGCAACACAGGGGCCTGTCAGAAATTTCTGAGCCTATCAAATAAGCAAGTGAAGGACAATCTGTCTGCA
>Ga0099807_1254601_pt1 | contig 12467 bp, 4 predicted proteins | sample OrbTnscriptome_FD_81149 | JGI IMG/M metagenome (GOLD analysis project Ga0099807, IMG submission 81149) | Coral microbial communities from Puerto Morelos, Mexico - Orbicella T R A metatranscriptome (Eukaryote Community Metatranscriptome) | ecosystem: Host-associated > Invertebrates > Cnidaria >...
CGCAGCTAAGGAAACCTTGAATGAATTTGACAGTGTACCGGACCGCGGGCCTGTTGTTCCAGCAGAACAAAGCGGCAAAAGTTGGATTGTGAAGTCAGGAGCTGTCATTTCGGACAGGGGTGAGTTTTCCAATGTTGTGCAGGCTAACCGCAGTTCAAAAACTACGCTGAGACCCGCTGCTTTTTTCGAAGCGCAAAATTTATATACAAAGTATACATTCTTGCGGTTGTGAACTTCATAACAGACCATTCTTTTTGTAGTGTATTTCATTCACAAAGCACAGCAAGGATAATTTGGTCCAGTGATTACTCTATACATCAAAGTTTTCTACCAGTCTTTAATTTAATAATTCGACTCCTACTCTTTACTTGAGTAAAGAGGTCCAGCGCAACAAAGCTGAACTACCTCCAAGAACAATTGTCTCGAAATTGAGCGAATCTTGCGAAGAATTATAACTCGTTCTTGTTATACACGCTCATGAATATAGAGTAACGTTTATTGAAATTCTAACGTGTACGATTAATTTGTAAAATAAATAGATAAAGCCGAAGCGAAGTTTGCAGAGGAAAGGGTCCGTAGCTGGGAGAGAGAGACATTTGTTAGCAATCTAATAGTTTTTCAGGCTGCCTTTGTGATATACAAGACCTTAATGCGGATATGGACTACAGATCTAACGTAAGGCAAGGTAGTCAGTTTAATACAACATTCTAGGTTGTCCTTCATTGACAATCTTTAAAGCAAGAAGTTTGGCTGCAATTGAGTTTCCAGATGATGCTTGCAGACGCAATAGATACAGTTCCCTACGTGCGAGGCAGCGCTGTTTTAAGTATTCGCTAATCGACTTAATTTATTTTACCAGCGGGAGAATTGTGCCGGTTGTCTAAACACAGATTACTACACGGAATCGAGTATTGCTTTTTAAATGTAACAGAAAGTTGGTTCATTAAATGGCCAACACGATGCTTATTTGAGCATATGCTCTGAGTGATGTGTTGAAAGATAGAACCTGCTAAACGCATAGCGCTTGAAGTTTTCAGCTAGAAAACAGCAAGCTATGTCAAAGATGCAGCGAAAATTGATTACAGAAATAGGATTTCAAGTGAATGTAACGGTTGGTGTACATCGCCTCCCTTATTCTTTACTTCCAAAGTTTTTATTTTAACTTAAACCCGCGCCTCCATCTTATAACTTATCTGCCCTGGCCAGGTCAAATTCTCGAATATTTGTTTTTTCAAAGCTAGGAGTCCACAGAAACTTAAAACGTAGGGTCACTGACAGGAAATATAGACAAAGATCGAATAAAGCTGGCTCGAAAGTTGTCATCAACGAAAAGTAATTACATTGTATTATAAATACCCAAGAGGGGCAAAATGTTTATTTTGTCAAGGAGAGTTTGCTGTTTTTCACCGCCTATTGCATAAATTGCTCTACCAGGTCCCTGTTGTTTATTATTCTAAACCGCGGAGCTTGAGGGCTTTATTATTTTCGTTCACTTCCACGTCATTTTTGTGGCTTAATCTTCTTTATGAGAAACCCATTAATCCGATATCTGAATTATGACGTGTCGCGCGAAACGATGCTAGCTGACGGTTTTCCATTTCGCGCGACAAAGAATCAATTGCAGCTCACTGCAGTTCTCAGTATTAATGTTAGATAGTTGCCAGTTTATCGCATTGTTGGCATCTCTAAACGAAATTAATTTCTAAATCTCTTTCTGTTAAACATCCGGTTGCAGAATATTTGAACAAATATCTCTCCTCAATGGCGTATTGAAGCCGGCCAAATCACTACCGCATGGATGGCCACGAATGAAAGTCTATACACATGTTATCACACGGAGTGCCCAGTTATCGATAATGTAGCTTGCCGCTTTCTTTAGGCTTTCGAGGTAGCTTTTTATAGAAAATGGACTTATCGCTTTTCAATTCACTTATCTTAGATTTCTGATAAGAGAATCTGCGCTATAAATAAATTAAAATGAATTATTGAGGTCGGACCGGTCGATTCTGAGATTAAGCGGTAAACTTTTTTCTTATTTATAAAAGACTATTCAGTTGTTGTTGTTTTTTTCTTCCTACGATACGATGTTTAGGATTTATTAAATTGACCTTAAAATATTTTAATTTGTGCTGAGTGCATTTCCTGCATGATTGACCACCTTCCTTTCATGGAACGATTTTTCAGTGACCAACTCGAGCATAAAAACCGCAAAATCGCGACGTTTCTTCAGTTTGTGTATAACAAAAACCGCACTGACGAAGAAATCAAATCGTTACTAACTTTTAGCCGGTTTTTCAGGCTTTTTTTTTTTCGTTTAGTTCGGTGGAAACTTGTGCCTACAGCGGCCATTATAAAAGTAAAAAACACCAATTTTTGAGAAAAAAATACTGGAAAATATGGCCGTTAAACTCATGTGAGCCTGCGTTTTAACGTTAACAGAGAGCAAAGGAAATGGCAGATAACATATTCGGTGAAATGTCGAAATTGCTTTGACCTTAGGAAGGACTTAGAAATTTAATTAACGGATAACTTGAAAATTGATCGAGAAGAAATACGGAAACGATTAAGCAAACGAAGGTATATTGTGATTTTCATTTTTAAGAGGGATTAAACATATAATATGAGCAATACCAAGCCGCGACAATGATACATTTTGGAATAAATTAAGCAAATGAAACAATGGACCCACGGAAAATTCACTGTTTTCACTTGTGGCAATGTGTTTCCGATATGAAAAACCTTCGTTCAGATTTTTTGCATTGTAAGGAAAAAAATGTCAAGAAAGCCTTTGAAATCGCGCCAATACTAACATACGATATAATATTGAAGGAGATAAGAAACGCAGGAAGCTTTACGGAAAAAGTCATTAAAAAATTAACGACTTAATCTTCTCGCCAAAAAAAAAAGGTCTTGACTTAAAATTTTAAAATCCGAAATTTGAAAACAAAGGAAAAGTTATGAGCAAACTGTAACAAAAATTCCATGCTCGCGTTGCCGGAAAAAGAGCGTCTCTGTTCATAAACCGCTTATTACAAAAGGCTTTGAAGAAACAAAACCACAAAGAAAATGACCTAGTAATTTAGGGAAAGGCTATCAAACATGTTCGCCACATTGTCGCGAAATACCTTGATGGAGGTCGCCAACAATTGATTTGTTTATTTATTTTCTATTTTTTAACTGTGCATATTTCTCACATTATTGAGAGAATTTTTGTGGTGAATAAGTCGAACCCACAAGGTGGTTCATTGTCCGCCGGGCTTTTCCGCTTTAAAAGGACGTCGCCTGCTTGCCAACTGTAAAAATACTTTTCCAAGGATCTCGTTTTAATTACTGGGAAATCAAATATTTAAACGGAAGCCACAAATCAGGTAAATCCAACCTGTAATACTGATAAATCTGCTTTTGGGATAAGCACACATTAAAGTTGTTACTGAAAAACCACAATCGACGACAAAGTCGATCCAGGGGCCAGTGCCAGTGTGTGCCGTGTGGGGAATGGTGGACCTTTGACTGCATACCAGCATTGGGTAAATCCAAACCATGTACCTCCAAATTAAACTGTAACATAACAGGCCATAATAGTGGAATTGATCATCTCATGGAAAGCATCTTGATGCAGAAAACTCATCGTTCATTAAGAACTCCGCAGTAGTGACCGAGAGTTTTGTAAAAGTATTCTCAACCTTTGTTTTGTACCTAAATAATCCATTTTATAAAGTTTAAAGTTAGGTAGTCTGAATTCTCAATTTAGGAAATTTTCATCCAGGTTGCGTCCACACAGAAATGTTAATCTTGGCCGAACGTCACATGTCGGGTACATCACAAGAGAAATAAAGGCTAGGAATGCGCAGACAGCATCATACTTCATAACCTTCATATTTGCGCCAACTCGTGAAATACCGCATTGCATTGTAAATTACATAACTGAAATAAAGAAGAATCAGTGAGTAAAATCGAAATGCATGCGTATAAGAAAAAAGGATAGAGAGAAAGAGAAATCGAGAGGGAGAGCCTTGCTAGTTTAGATTCCGAGGAACTCAAAGAATTGGGCGTTTCTCTGTTATTTCAACGCTCTCTAGCTGAGTATGATCACCACAGGACAGAAGACAACACGCACTCCTAAAAAAAGAATCGTGTCGTATTTAGTTGTATAAGGTGACCTTTCAAGTGCAAAGGGAGAGCAAATTGCAGTAATTTCAATTAGCCCGCTACGCACTCATTTCATGACATACACACTGCAGTCACTCTCTCAGTACCTCATGCTGCCGGCAGACCACAAACATAATAACGTTGACCGAAAACGCCGATTTTAATCAGATAAAAGCACGTTCCTGATCGCCATGCCCTGATTATATGGACATCTTAAAAAAGTTACAGAAAAACCGAGAAAAGAAATGACTTTAATTATATGCATGTAACGCGAGCGTCAGCGAAATTTCGATTGTAATTAATGCTAACTCGCATCCGAGATCAAAATATTTCTTCTTTTTACAGATTGTCTACCTTTTTGTTAAAATTGTCTCGATCTGCCAGTTTGGTGTGAAACAATACTTCTTCCTAGTTTACTAATGTATGATTTTTCTCTTATTCACTTTTATTTTACTCATTGTTGATATTTCAATGCAATCGTGGACTGCGAGATGTTAATCGTAAGAATGATTTCCAGTGAAGGTAAAGTCGGGAGGCTCGAAAAGATTAATTAATTGCTGAAATCTTACATGTGAAGGATCGTAAATTATTCTAAACAGGAACCGTAGATTATTTCAAGGTATATTATGAAAAATAATACATGTATTCCTAGCAACTGAGTTGTAATTCCGAGCTCGGTTTTCATGAAAGGTTTACATAAAAGAGTAACGTGGACCTGTGTGTGTCAAATACTGGACGCCATTACATTGAGTCTCGTCTTGTGTATTGCTGTAGTTTTCTTGAGAATTTTGTAGAGTAATCATAAATCAGTACTTATCTGTGCGATGTCTGTTTTGGCGTTGCCTCGGGCTATATTCCAGTATGACATATACGAAGTTCATTATCACACAGTTGAGGTTCATTGGCGATTATTATACGCCAAATCTCGTTCCCAGGATCTTCTCGGCGTTAAATCTATGATGCGGAACTGAACGTCGCATTGGATTTTAACACCAAGATAACCTAGTGGGACGCAGTTGACAGGTCAGACGCACGCTCATAAATCATTAAGGATAGTGGTCATCACTGAGGAGTTTCACGAGCGTATGTATTTTTCGTTTTGGACCAAACCCAGCTTTGTGCATTTGCAAAATTGCGTATAACTCTGGCAAAACCAAAGACGAATGTAATCAAATCTAGCCAATCACGGCAAGCGTCATTGACGAGTTGACCAATAGGAAGTTGAGCCGGAAAATGCAACCCGAGTCAAGCGCGGGAAAACGCACTCATGCCAAGTTACGATTGGCTAGTTTAGTTTAGCTCCTGCTTGGTTCGACTAACAGCACACGCAGGGCATTTCTAACCAGTAAGATCTCTCAGCAAGCGCCATGCATTTTCAACATTCATTTGAGAACAGCCTTCACAATAACAAAGCCAGAAACGACATTCACACCCTCGCAAGGTTAAATACATTCTGCATAGTTTGGGCAAGTTAACGTTTCTAATCCAAGACAATAACAACCCATTTCCATAGATCTAAATTCCTTTTGATGAAGAAGATAAAAGGAAAAAAACAATATAAATTTATAATCACGGTCTCAGACTCCAAAAACTCACCAAGTCATTTTTGTTGTCTGACATAAGCTTTCAAGCATTTATGTCTGAGTCCTGTTAGCTTTGATCGCTATCGAAGCAGCTACATTTATAAATGGGACTATTGTTCAACGACAGACGTTTTAACCCATTTTCTGTCACGATTGCGGTGATTTCTTGTCCAAGCAGAAACTAAAAGAGGATCTAAAACCGATCAGACTCCAGAAATGTTTAGATCTTTTCGACTCTTTAACAATACCGAGATCCAGAAATTCGAAAGGATTCACAGGACGTCTGAATCGTGATTTGCATGGACCTTTTTACCCCTACATATAGCTAGTGGGAAATGTTGACCTGTCGCATCAAATCCGTTGTATTTAAACTTCTTTAGGGATTTCCGATCGCTGATGACCTATTATAGTTTTTACGAAATGTTTACACGAAACATCAGCATGATCAGTGTTATTCATTTGTTGCCTTTTAATAGACTTTCTTTAAAGAGTTCCGGCGAGGATGATCGAAAAATAAAAATAAAAATAATTAAATAATAATTCCCTGAAGTGTGGATTAACGGCTTTAGAAAAGCAACAAACATGACATGGAACTGAAAAATTTTCGAGGTATGCAAACTTAAATGGCTGTGTATCATTATCTGTCTATCTAAGCTGTAAAGTTGCCTACAAAACTATTCTGTCTTCGAGTGACGTTGTGATAAATTCTGTGACAGTAATAAGAATACTTTGACTATAATTTCAAAATGCGTAACGTAAAATGTTGGACTTTGCAATAAAAGCAACCCGGGCTTAAACTGATAAAATAGAAATCTAATACATCAACAGGGATTAATGTTAGGCCTATTTAGAAAGATGAGTCTTTAAACTTCTCAGTGATCATATCAATCAAACAGGTGTTAAGGAATTCCAAATCGTGGGTGCAGCAATGGAGAAGGTTCTGAATCCACAAAGGTGTTTACATATTGCATCAAGAAGTGGAGCGTTACTTCCTCCATGCAGCGATTAAAAAACAAAGATTTTCTATTTCCGCTGACCTATTCCCGTGTCCTTCTTGTGTTCTTTCCAGGGCTGACGCCCGCTAGTTTTGAAATTTTCCTGTTTTAGATTACGTAATAGTGTTTCGTCTGAACAACAAACTGCCTGTATCACTGAAAAGAATGTCTTGAGGTCAGCCTTCAAAGACCTCAAAGCCAGTAACATAAATGAAACTTAACAGATATAATGTCAGTTACATAACATTCTCGCAAGCCTCGGTCCCTATCCTGGGGAATTTTTGATGCGGTCGTAATATTAGAGGCCCGAAGACCAAAAGTTCAGTTACCTTTAAAGATGGTTATTTTATAAATTCAAATTTGTAGACAATTTAATCATCTTCGATCTTGTCGACGAATAGCTTGTCACGGTTAAAACGATTATTTGCTTTAATCCGGCACGGGTTTGGCGTGTGCCCACCCTCTTGGGCAACCTTTTTTCGCCCATCTTAACCCGAATTCACTTCAGTGTCGTTATCACGAAGATTACAATAACGGCAAACGCCTCGTGACGTCATCACCGTGTTGCATGTCATTCAACGACAACAAAGTTCATATACAGTAAATAAATGTTGAAGGTGTATTTGGAATACGCGGTTAAGCACAATCACCGTGGCCGGATTTTGTGGGACAACGTTGAGAGATTTTAATCTTCAAGAACCATTCAAATTCGGTTGGAACCAAGCTGCTGAGATCGGTTGCCCCCTCGCGTCCAACGGTGGTTAGTCATTGCTACTCTTTTTTTCATGTTGACTATTCTTAATTATCAAATACACTCTCTCACAAATCACTCTCTCCTTAAATGTGAATGAACGCAATGGTTGACAACAACAACAACTTGAAAAATTCATGTGCAAATGTAGGAGGGTGATAAGTGCAATGAATGGAACGGCAACTGCAACCTTGATTCAGACTCTGGGAAGTGTAGCATCGTTAATTTTCACGGCGTGGATGTAAACTGCAGGACATAACAGGAGAATAGAAGTCGGTGTTTTCGCGACAAATACCATTTTCTTAAAGAGGGCGTTCTCTTAAGGAAAACATAGCGATCATTGCAGCCTCGATTTGTCGCAGGTTTTGCGCTATAATCCGCTAAAAAAAAACAACGACAACAAAACGAGGAAAAAAGAAAACGAAATACGTGCGTAGAGAAGAGGGTATCTGTTTTTAATAGTTTAAGGTCATGTCCTCGGAGTTGATATCTTGAAACAGCAAGAGCCTTCGGAAATGTTCCAAGGACTTTTTTGGCTTGGGAGTAAATCTTTTCATCTGTAAAATAGGGAATTAATCTACCATTATACTGCCGCCAAAAAGAACCAGTTAAAATTTTCATGAGTACAAAAAGGACTGAGGAAAACAAAGAGAAGAAAGATTGCCTTTAGAAATGAATGAAAGAATGTGAAAAACAGGTCAGGGAGGTCACCACAAGACACTGTGACGAATTGTAAGCTAATTTGTTCTATGAAAATTGTTACATGGATATCTTGAGAGCAAGAACAAAACACAACAAAACGTGCATCGTTTTTGCAGCTGTTTGTTTTTGGTAGCTTCTGCGACATTGTAAAAACAAGAATTATTTTTCCACCTTTGCGTACTCTATTTCAAATTCTGTTGATTGGCGACCACATGCGCACGAACTCGCTGAAACTCCATTGTGTGTCACTACAGGCTAGGGACGTACTACGTGTAAAGTCTTTGACGCCGACATGTGAGCAAAACCTGCCGGCGGGTAAATAGAAAGCTAAACAATTCAATCTGCCTTTGAATTCCTAGGCGCGAACAGGTGGAAACTTTCAGGTGGTCTAAACGATATTTTTTTTTTTCCAAAAGGAATGCTCTAAGTTATAAGGGTCCCTTTCTGATTGTTTTGTGACTGGATTTACGGGCATCGAGACAGATGACAAATCAACTCAGACAAGAATAAGATTCTTCTATTAAAAACTTAATTAAGATATGATAATCAGTAGTTAATTAGGTTAATTGGAACTTGCTTCAATTTCAATTTGTGAGAGACTCTCTTAAAACCCGCGCAACAAGTAATGCAAGCTACACTTAAGCAGACTCGACGAACAACTTTTATCAGAAACACGCCATACAACGATATGAAAGATTCTTTTTGTCTTCAAAACAGCAAACCCCATCGCGTGAGGTTCCGCACGAGACAGTCAGTGGATTTTGTTTTGCCAACTGATAAAGATCATAGATTAGAAGCAAGTGCTGTTAAGGAGATGATAACATCTGCACGGAAGAAATAACACATACACTGACAGTACAACCAAAGTGACAAAGACATTTGATCAGCGACTAGCCATAACTACATTCTTTTGTCATGAATGTTTACAGTACTGTTTCACTTCGTAGAAATCTTGTGTTTGGTTAGAAACAGTTGCGATATGAGTTGCTAGTGTACCATAAGCACGTATTCTAAGCAATTTCGAAATACAGTAAATAACGTTCCTAGTGATATCTTTGATGTGGTAGACTGTAAGCATAAAGACTCTTCTCAGCTTGCAATAGCTTTACGTTTTGAAATACAGACAAATTTGTGCTACAAAAAAAGATCACCATGGTTTGAGTTCGAATTGATGCAAAGAAACCAGAAGATTTTTTTTTAAACAACGACAAGACTGAAATTCTTTGATTAATATCAGCCCTAAATGTTATAGAGCTGGTATATGTTGGTTAACACGTTTCACTATGATTTATTACACTTTAAAACCTTTTTTGAAATTGGAGGTTTAGACTTTCTAAAATAGTGCTCCTAAACAACTTAATGCAAGAGTTTAAACAAGGTTTTCATCTCGATTTTGACGTAATTACAGCCGTATCAAGAGAACGTGACTGTACAAAGCTGTCCTAAAAATATCACTGCTCATAGTAAGATAAGTATTACCGGTCTATTTTGAGATCAAAGAACTAAAAAGGCGTTACGGGTGTACTGTAATCTTGATAAACAGTTGACAACTTTAGCGGATGGATTCACATTGTGGGCGGCTGGAAAAAATAACTTTTGAGCTGCTATGTCGACGCCAATAATGCAAAGCAACTAAGGCTTTGATAGGAATTAAGGTTGTCAGGAGCCCTCAAGTTTGCTTTGCCATCTTACTCTTTCGTCTCTCAAACAGGTACGTTTTTCAAAACTACGCCGTAGGAATTTGAAAACGCAGCTTTATTTCTACGGTTAGGCCTACCGTCCAGACTAATCCGCCACGAAAACGCAGCTTTTCGAAAACGCTCTTCAAACCGGAGGAATTTAACGTCAGCTTTTCGTTTTCGTGTGGACGGAAAACATTTTGAAAACGGAGCTTTCCAAAAACTATGCCATCACGATAATCATGTGATTTCCTTGACTGAGTTTAACTCAAACACAAATCTAAAATGACCGGTAATTATCGCGTCGTGAAATTCCTCCGGCGTAGTGTTAACGGCAACATCTGATGCGTTTTCAGAAACCTCCGTTTTCAAATTCCTTCGGCGTAATGTGGACGTCGGGGCCTTGGAAATTACAACAGCACCTCTTTTTTGCAGTTTGACACTTTTGACATGTGTAGCTCAGTGGAAATTTGTTGTCAATTTTCGGCAATTCAATTATCGTGTTATCTTCGCGAGTCAGCCGCATCGGCTTCAGTTTCTGTTATTCTTCTTTTAAAGAAAAACATTCATCTCGTGAATGGGAGTTTCGTTAATGCGGTTTGTGACGCTTGCATGTACAAACAACCAGAACAGGTAAGGTATACTGGGTCAAGTGATGAATAATGGTGTAAAGAATAGACCGTTCTGTTACAAGGACACTCCGAATTTATAGTAATGTGGGACGGTAATCCACCTTTTAATTCAACGCACATGTGTGCACACAAACACATTCAGAAGCATTGAATGGAAGCAAGGACTCGAAGGCTGGGTTCCCGCGAAGGAAATATTTGTTAAAAGCCACACTTCGGTTTTTCCAATAGATGTCACATTCTGTGTTAAGTTACTCTTTGTCGATCTTAGCCAAGAAATCACGGTTTTGGACTATAAATACTTGATTAGTAAGGTGTTTATTTAATTAGGGGAGTCAATCTCGGCATAGCTCTAAATTTAGCAACTTTATTTATTCACACCTGGGATTACGTTAAAAACTTCGATGCATTTTTAGTGGTAACACAAACGTCAAAAGTTTGAAAATCATTTTTGTTCCACAAACCACAATTGTCGGAATGAATAACGCCTACACAAATGCAACTTTTCATACAGCTATGCCACATCAATTGAAAAACGTACAGTTTTGAAATGAAGTGGCACTGTACACTTCTGCCACCAGGGCCACGGAGAGTCGTATCATCAAGCATGTTCATTTGTGAGCCCTCGGTTTTTGATAGGAAAGAAATACTGACGTGACATCTTTTAAACTGCTTGTGCTGTAGAGCGATTTCACGGCAGCCATGTTCAGTAGTGTTTCTAAACAATAAGAAATGTTTGCCTATGAAAAGAACTCATTTCCCAATGGACAAAAAGTACATTGATTAGGGCACCAACATGGCCGCCGTGACGTCATGTGAAAACTCCCTATTCGGACTGGACAACATCCATAAAAAATTATCAGTAGTACATGCGGTTTTTTCCTCTAAGAAATGAATCACATAAACTCGTCTGTTATGTATAAATAGTGAGCGATGCGAAGAATACATTAGCCCTTCTTCCCAGTGCAATGGTGAAATCGTCTAGATCGCTAAATTTGTTTCAATTTCAGGCGAATTCTCGTTTTTATACATTTTGTCTTATTTTGTGCAGCATAGTACAGAAATTCAGGACTCAATTAGGACAGATTTACTTTATTTTTCCTAAACTAACTTTTGCATTGTGAATAGAAAATCGAAATCGAGACCATTCAAACAAAAGCCAACAGGGATCTCAATCTTACAATGTCCTAACTGGAATTTAGCGGTATTTATTAAAAGGTTATCACAAATTTCCAGAATGTGTACCGGGATAAAACGTAGTAACTGGATAGACTTTGTTGTTGTCGTTAAAGACCTGCTGGCCGCCATTTGTCGCACTCTTAATTATTTTCAGCTTTCTCGTGACAATCGCATTGCTTATGAACCTGTTAACGATATTGGCCTGATGTAGGCAGCTGGCAACAAACTTATTGGCTTTGGGCGGTAACATATCCATATCTCCTCTTAGTATAAACACAGTATTATACACTTGGGTGATAAATCTCGTATTTCACACACTCGTAAACTAAGCTATCCAAGCATCACGAAAAACTAGGAACATTTATCGAGAGTGACTTTCTAGCATTTCTACTCTTCACGATAAAAATCGAATCTTGACGATCGAAAAACGCGGGAATCTGGTTTAATAATTCACCAAGGAGTCTTTCAATCTGCTTATCAACTCGTTATCAGCTTGGTATGACTTATTAACGTCACTCTTATTCCTTCATTATCTGTCATGATCTCACGCGATTGTCTTAGAGTTGTGCATTTAATGGTTCTTTCTTGGTTTTGTTTGCAAACAGATCGCAACTCCGCCAGAAAAAACACACGCAAGATGAAGATCGGTGTGGTTGCTTCTCTGGTGTTTGCGGCATGTATGTCTTCTTGTTTGGCGTTCGACTGCCCGAGACAGTGCACTTGTGGCGAGACTATTCGATGCAGGGTACAGGACTTGACGATCTTGAAGAAAATTTTACCAGCAAACATCACACGGCTGT
>Ga0099807_1165923_pt1 | contig 12454 bp, 6 predicted proteins | sample OrbTnscriptome_FD_81149 | JGI IMG/M metagenome (GOLD analysis project Ga0099807, IMG submission 81149) | Coral microbial communities from Puerto Morelos, Mexico - Orbicella T R A metatranscriptome (Eukaryote Community Metatranscriptome) | ecosystem: Host-associated > Invertebrates > Cnidaria >...
ACCTGCCACATTGTGTACAATTTAACAGAGACTCCTGCAGGTCACCAATTCCATCTTGGATCACATGTGTAGCCTCTTTAACCTCCATGGACTTCACACTGTACTTGACCCTTTGGATTGGGTGAGTGAATCTGAGTTTGTAACAAAAAATTGAAGTCATTGTTTTGGCCAGCTTGCAGAACAGATGGTTTTGTGGAGCAGGGCATGAACTATGGTACTGCTCAAAAGTAAGTTACCCCCTCCCACCTCATTTCTCGCTAGACAAGAGTCTCATCTGGAGAGACGAGAGTCTTGTCTCGCGAGAGCCAGTGAAGCGTATATTTTGGAATAAATTACAAGCAGTTAGCTTGTGAGAAAAAAAATTAAGATGAAATCCAACGGGAAATCAAGTAATTCCAGTTTTTTGTGGACAAAAACCTGGCACCATTATTATAAGTATACTACTGTTCTTTTGACATTTTCGAAAAGCTTACGATATAAATAGTTTGCCTGAAATGACACCAAAAACAATTTCCCATGGGAACTTGAGATATGGGAACTTGAGAAAATAAATTTCAAAGTTCAGAGAAAGTGTGCAAACACAGGTAAAATTTCATCATCAGTTTCATTTCACCAGTACTTTTAAGTGTTTCATATGAACTTTAAAATATGTTCTCACCATTTGGTGTTGTTAGGAATGATTTGTTTTGAGAAGATATTTAAAACAGTCACACAGAAGTTTACAACAATGTGAATAATCTCAGTACATGGTTTTTGTCCACTTGCTACTCAAACTTCTGCTGGATTCCTTCTCAATTTCATGTAACACGGTGAAGTTTACCCTGCGGGAACATCCAGTTTTTCCACCTCTTGTTATACATGCCGCTTCAAGAAAAAAACTTAAACTTGCTAGCAAAAAACTTAAATGGAAGTAGTAAAAAACAAACGCCAAAGACGTTAGTGAAAACTTGCATTCAGCGGTTGCTTTATTTTGTTTGTTGTGGTTTTTTGTTGTGGTGTGTTGCATGAATATGAACAACAGCTTTTGAATGGAAACTCACTTCGCAAGACCCAACACTATCATCCCAAATGAAGAAACTGAATGGAAACAATTTTTAAAATTTCAGATGAAGACATCAGTGAAAGTGCTCGAGTAATCAATGAGTGAAGAGTCAATTGTTTCAGGATTATGTTTAGTCCATGGTGCAGTGAAAAAGCATGTGGTTGCATGTCTTTTGAACTCCCTTCTGAATCGCAACTTGTTATTTTCAAGAAAAAATTCCAATGTAAACAATGTTGAAAATCAAAAAAATAACCATTGGAAAGAGAACTTCGGTAAATCTGCACAGCTTTTGTCTCACAGCAAAAAAGGAAGTGAAGTTTGATTACGTAACAAATTCAAAAAGGTGACTTGATACTTCTCATCATTTGATAATAAATGCACATGGAAGATATGTCTATAGAGTAAAATGGAACATGAAATAGAACACAGAAGATGTCAGTTTGAATACTGAAAGTTGTGTTGATCTTAATTCACTTGTTGAACCCATTTTCCAAGAAAGTTAAAATCTGTTGAGTGATCAATGGAACGACTGCGATCTTTTGGTCAAATTAGTTGTGTTGATGCTGAACTCACGTAACAACCAAGTTAAACAAAGTCTGTGGATTGATTGATAGAAGGCTTCCCAAAACCCTAGAAAAGAAAGCAATTTAAAAACAAAATGGCTTTATAGAAGTTCTAATAGCAAATGCTGCAAGATAAGCTGTGTCACAGAACATGCTTAACTGCAAAGTTAACCCAGCCCGTCGATCATCAATCAAAAACAACAATTTGGTCCACAACTTTAAAAATTGCAAAATGCACGAAAGCCAAGAATGGTCTGCATTTGCTTTTAACCATGGCACTGTATTCTCTTCATTGATACTTTCTTTCTTTACAGACCTTTCTAAATTAAATGGACCTACTTAATCACGGTCTCAAGGCAAAAGAAGCTGCTATGATTGATCAGCAAAAGAGGCAATTTTGGTATACAGGTATAGATACTGTGGAAGTGATGTATGATATGTTTTTGATTTGACATAAAAACATCTGCAGCATATTCACAGATATGAGTGACCCAGTGAAGGAGTGAAGGAGTGGAGTGAAATCATCCCACCATGGATCATGTAAATATTTTCCAAGTTAAAAAATGGATGAAATATACAAATTAGGGGACTGTTGATGTCATCCACTCAACCCAGTTTGATATTATATAAATGTATCTAAATCAATTTGCTGTAGAAAGCATTGAAACTTGGTGTACTAACAGTTCTTAATGGAGCTCTGTCACGGTTTGCACATTTTGAAAAGTTTAGCCTAAATTTTTCAAATTTGTCATTGCAATCCGTGTCAGTCTTCGCCATCCTTGACCATGCTTGTTCCTCTATGGTTTATTATTATCTCTTTGAAGTTTTTCTCTTAGTAAACTACTATTTTCAGGTTTCCTTCCATATTAAGGAGATTTTGTACATGGCCAAAAAAAAAAGACAAAACACCATGACTGAGCTCCTTTAAGGTAGCATACCTACAGATATAATAAAATTGTGTTTCCATGGCAACACTCTCGTTTCCAGATCCCTCCCACCCGTTTTCAATATTTTACTGAATTTCAGCCCAGACAAATGAAGCCAGGTGAAGTTGTCTACCTTACATTTATATGCTTGCTATATCACGCAAACAACAAGATCTGTTAGATCTTATAACCACGCTTTTAAAATTTAACTGTTTTCTTAGCACTACAGTCACAACGCAGTGCACATTCCAAAGTAATCCTTGATGATTCATTGATTACTGTAGACACCACATCACTTGATCAACACAAACTGTATTATTGCACCATCAGTCGTACTCGTAGCCATTTTGAAATCTCCGATGACGTAATGTTCTTAATCTGGAACTTTCTTCAGGATATGTATGGGCATGAACGATACGAATGCAACAATAATAACACTAGTAAAAGTCATGATTAAATTTAATTGGTTTTTCAATGAGTAAAGGGCTAGCAAAGTAGTCAGACGAGTCACATAATTCAAGAATTACATTATTCACGGCTTCTTTAGTACGGTGGTTATTTCCCTACCAATGACGTAATCCTTCCATGTTCTGACATGTTCTTTGCTTGGCTTGCAAATATCTAATACTTTCCTTCCGATCTATGAACTCGCTGCGATGAAACAGCCAAAGAATTTACTTCATTTGCCTAAGACCACAAGAAATACTAGCAAAACTGCAAATAAATTAATGACCGTCGCTTCTGCCAAAATAAACTTGCAAAGTAAACACGATCTTATTTGTCACCTAGGGAAAGTGAAAGCTGCAACGTTAGCGCATTGTATGGCTGACATATTACTTTCTTTTAGCGTGTTTATTATTCCCTTTGAATCCAATGCTTCAATAAAACCAAAGGAAAATATATTTTATACACAACAAAGAAAACAATATCCGTAAAATTGTCCGTGTATTAATGTTTCAACAGCTTTTGGCGAACAAACATCACATGTTGCGTGACTTGAAATTTGGCCGAGCGGAGGTCTGCGTCTGGTCACCAACAAAAAAAAACACCACGGCTAAACCATGAACCGCACTCAGCCCATGGCCGCACGGTTAAAAAATAATAAACCACAGGTAGAACATGAACCGCGCTCAGCCGATGGCCACATGGTTAAAAAAGATATTCCAAAAAGGAAAATGCCATTCTTTTTACTTTGAAAAGCCTTTCAAATAAGCAGGAATTATTTTTTACTTCATAGGCACTTTAAGTTTAAAAAGCCGTTAAAGATTTGTCATTAATATTACATACTCAGAAGCGCATGTTGTCTATCTGAAAACATATTGTTTCGATCCGATCAAAATAAAATAATCTGATCTGTTTTTTGAATATTGTTGCCTAGCACATGACCAGAATCTAACCAGGAAATTCTGTGCAGTACAAAAAGTTGTTTTAAATCAGTTACTATTTCATGTCTCATTCCATACTAACAGTGACAGTGCATTAATTAGCAATCAGTCAAAGCTACAATCAATGTGTATTTTCATAAAACCAGCCGTTTAACTAGTATTGTGTTTTTGATATTGTTGAAAACTAACTCGACTGTGCCATACATCGTATAAAATTGTAATATTAGACGATTGTTTAATTAAGAATAAAGGATATGTGATATCATCCAAGCTAAATTGTATTTCTTTGAAGGTTAAACTTGACTACTGATAAGTCTAGCTCACAACGTTCTCGAGTCTAGCTTATCGGTAGTCAACTCCATTGGAATTTAAGCCGAATAATCGAACAAGCCAGGTGTAAACATTGCGGGTTGTTGTCAGAAGGTTACACGCGAATGTGATGAATTGAAAATTAAGGAATGTTTATGATTTTGTTAAAGCAGAAGTGTGGGTTAACAGCAGATTAAGTCAGCGAGTTTCTGTTGAACTCTACTTCATTGTTATCAATGGAACAGGAGTTGAAATGACATTTTGTGCGTGGGACTCTTTCAGATAGGGATGACTATGTTGAAGTCGACACCCTGACTCAAGTTCTTAAATTTAGTTCCTGATTAATTTCAACCCAAAGTTTAGTTTATCGCTAGTAAATCATAGCTCCTAGTGTCGATCAAAATATGTAAATGTACTTGTATTAAACGGTTTTGTAAATCCTTCTATAAGTAGTTGCATAACAATCTTATTTATGTATTAATGGTCTAATATAAATATAGATGTGGCCCGCCTAGATTAGCCCAGGCTATCTGCGGGTTCACGCCGTTACTATTGTCAAGCTTTTTTAACTGAATGTGTATATATTTCTGCAAAATTGTAAATATGCGAGTCATAATAAAGTTGTTGTTGTTGTTGTTGCTAAACATTATGTTGCGACATACGTCAAACACGTTTTCACGTAAACGAAAGCTCAGAGATCAGAGAAAGCTCAGAGAGTTTTGATGTTAAGCAGAAGTGCGGGCTGCTACAGATTAAGAAAGAGTATTTGTCTGATAGGTGCTTGAGTATGTCCATGAATTTAGCAATGCTTGTCAGCTTTTAAATTTACTTTTTGTGTGAACATTGAGTGGCTTTTTGTTTTGCAAAATACACACCAATAGGTGTATGAATAACAAAGGTTTCTTCCTCCAATTAACATACACGCATACACACAAAATTAGATGCAAATGCATGTAACTACCAGATCAGTAAATTTTACACACGTTTAATTACACCACCTTACACGCACTGTCCACAAATGCTACAAGCAGACCACACACATGTTAAACACGTGTAGGTGCTGCAATCCCTTTGACCAACACTGTACTTTGCAGTTTACAACTGTGAACAACTAACCAGCGCAGTTATTTCAACAAGTCCACACAATTTTCAAGTAAAGTTCCAAAATATTCTTTCCTTGATGAAAGAATTGTTTATCAAAGTTTCTAAAGTGTGCCACTCACGTTAAGTTAATTTTTCTTCAAGGAAAAGTTCTGTGGACTGTTTCAGCATGCGTTGCTTGGAAAATATTCATTGACTTCATTGGCTCCAACTAGAACTCTGGCCCCAGTTGTTCAAAAGGTGGATGAAGGGATGAATCATTATCCAGTGGATAAGCGTTAACAAAACAAACCATGCCATCCACTGGATAGTGACTTATCCAGTGGATATATCATCCACAGGAACACCCCAGGCCTGATCGAAACTGAAATGATATCTACATTTCTATTTGACACAAATTGTTCATTCTAGCAGTTACACACTCTTTCTTTGAACAAAGGAGTCTTTATCAATGTTTCTATGGCATGGTTTACATTTAGCTTAGTAAAAGTTCCGTGTTCCAGCACGTGGCAATAGGTTGCTTGCTTGAACCACGTTCATTTTCTAACAAAAAATGTTCACTCTTTGAAGGCGGGATTGTCAAAGCGTCCATCCCCAGTTCTATTTGGCAGAAAGCAGTAAATTGCTGATCCAACAGCAAAATACTTTCCATTTTAAAAAAATATTCATTCAGTTAATTTTCTGCTAAGTGCCCAACTGCAAAATGTTTGTTTCAGTTAAGTCTTGTCTGAAGGCATATGTGCGTACGTACTGAATACACATGTTCAAGAAACGAAAACTCTCTCTCGCCCTGTTGCAAGCTGTCAAGCCATCAAAAATGACAATGAACTGTCAAGTTAAGAAGAGACAATGCATTTGCTCATGAATACATACCAATGACGCATACGCACGTATACTATGTACACGTATCGCCATCCCATATCTGCATTTTTGTCAGACGCGAATTACACTTCACTTATTTCTGAGCTGCAAAGTATGGTGGGGTCAAAATTACATTTTCACACCACGGTGACTGAACGTACAATGTCCTGGACAAAATCAATAAGAAGCTATTTCTTGAAAAGAAACAGTGTTTCATTCTCGGAAAGACATTCAAAGTCTGAGAAAGGCTGGGGTTTTGATATCTTGTGCATGAGAAGCCCTGGGGTGAGGGGGATATGTGCTAATGTGCCGCTTTGCACCACATGTTTTCTAGAAGAAGCTACTTTTTTCATCATTATCGATAAGAAGAGCAACTAAAGCCATTCACAATACCTTTAACCTCATTCTGAACTAGAGAACTACAGCAGGTCTGAAAAAGGGTATTAATTTAAGGGTCAGGCCATAAATAGGTTAGAAAAATCGCAGACTTTGGTCTTAAATAGGGTACCTACGTGTATTGGGAAGCGGGCTGCACAGCACCACCAAATTTTTCAGAAATTCAAAGTATCGTGTGTGAGGCCAAATAAAGCTAAGAGACAAAAGCATTTGATGCATAATTTTTCCATTTCTGCGCCAGGCAGTCCTTGATTTGAATGGATGTGACACTCTACATTTCGTTGTCAGTGATGCAGTATATTTTTCTTTTCAAAAAGGACACCTCATGTGTGATGACAGTTGTGCAATTATTCCTCCACTTTCGCTTGAATATTATGAAGCTAAAATACAAATGCTATCGCAAGCCTGCAAATAATTTTTGTCTATAAGCAGGTCATTTGTTAGGCCAAGGACATGTTTTGACCTGACAAAAAGCCAGTCTGATTGGACAAATTCTTTTTTGCCGCTAGAAACTTAAAGTAAGAGACATTGAGACATTTCGGTATTTCAGACCCTTCGCCAAAACGTTGGTTGCAAATTCAAATGGCTTAGAAGTCAACTGAGTGTAAAATCGATACTAGCACCAGAGAGGGGACCTTTACAGTAAGTCAGGTATTATTTTACCCCTTGAAAATTGACAAATTTACATACGTTTGTACCCCTAGTTTGCCTTCACTCACTTGATCAAGTTTCCCACGTGGACAGCTTGTCAGTGCAAAAACTGACCAAAACTCACTCACAATAACATTCAAAGACTTGAAAATTGGCTGAAATGAATTCTTCCACTTTTTCTGAAAGCAAGTTTCCCTCGACAATTTTTGCAGTCAATTGAATAAATAAATTTGCGTAGTTAGATGAAATTCAAATTGGAAGTGGTCATGACTACAAAGCGCAACTAATTTGTACGTTCACGCTTTTCACAAAAACATGTCTGTGGCACTGAAACTGATTCAAAATATATTGAACCACAAGTAAGAAAAAACTTTATAGAGCTATAAAACTGATTTTTGATCATATGGACTGGCAATACATTTGGTTTAGTTTTAGAGGTTTTAAAGTTTTTGAAAGCGATCGCATTCAGATAAACAAAATGTGAGAATTTGGGCTGTGTATCCAATTTGCATAATATTTAATATTTTAGGCCCAATTCAGACGCCGAACTTTCCATGAGCCGAACCAAATACATTGAATTAAGTACATGAAAAGTTTGGCGTTTGAATCAATTGTGAATGGCTATTTGAATTTGGAACTGCCCTGCCGTTCTTCCCGTCTAGCTCAGCCAGGAATTTCGGCTTTGGAACGGCTTTGATTCAGACGTCAAACTTTTCATGAGCCGAACCTAATGCATACATTATTATAACATATTTTACAAACAGTTTTCGCTTTGTCTGAAAATCGCTGACATTTCGATGTGATTTGGTTTAAACTAAAAGTTTGGCGAATTAAGTTCGACGTCTGAATCAACAGGTGTACTTTTGATAATTTGGGTCGGTCCAAATTCAAAATAAGTTCAGCTCATGAAAAGTTCAGCATCTGAACTGGGCCTTAGTCGAGTCAAATTACGACTAAAAACCACAACACTTGCACATAAAAAACAACGAGTAACAACATATAAGACCTCAGATTCAAGTAGTTTTTCAGACGAACATAATTCAGACTAAATGGGGCTTCACAATCTTTCAAGACACCACCGCAAAATTCGTAAATTAACACATAGCCTGAATAGTGGTGCTGATGTGGCGTGTTTACAATTCAACGTGAAATTTGAGACAAGGCATTCGACATGATAAAGTTATTTCTCAGAAATGGAATAAAAACGAAACTGATAACAAAGCCTTTTTGCATAGTATTGTGTGGCAGTATAATGAATTAACTTGTTCCATATTCGGCCACAAATTTCCAATTAAATTATTTTTCGTTTAGCAGAAATGCCCGGTCAGAGTGTCCGACCAGACTAAGCTTTTACCTGTCAAAACCTCAAATTTACCGGACAACCGTCCGATGACCGACTGTTATTTGCAGGTTTGCTATCAGTGTTTTCATGGAAACCAGCTCTTGAAATGCCACGGTATGTCGAAATACAAATTTTCTTATTTTTAAAAGTGTGCTCTAAGAAGTAAAGCTAGTGGAATTGTGGCGCAAAACTTGAGAAATTCAACTATATCTGGAAGATGTCAACACCTACAATATCAAGAAAACCTCATAAAAAGCCATATTGTGCCTATTTTGGATTATACCAACATTAATTAAATTACAATATGATGAACTAGTTACCTTCCACAATATATCATATCTATAGTACTGTCCAAATGCTTCAAGTGCGTGTTCTTTTCCCGTAAAAAGCCACAGGAAAGGGGCAGGATTGTTATTCCTGACAAGTGTTCTGATTGACCAAAATTATGTCGCCGTAGTTGTGATCTTAATCACATTTAAATCAAGCACAGAAATAGATATCTTCATTTCTCTAGAATACCGGTACATCATTTCAGTAAGACTTAGAACATTTAAGTCGCCAATTACTTCTACCTGCATGACATTTTAATTTCCTTTTCTTTTTGTGTCACGAAATAAAATTTGGTTTCAAGAAGTTATTTTTGCTGAACATGTTTACCTTGTGAATTACACACGTTTACCCTGATAACATTCATACTCACTATGTCAATGAATCACTCTGAAAGGGAAAACAGTACCATTTCTTTGTTGAACTAAACAAAACTAACGGCTTCATCCGCTTAAAATATCGCATTGGTGGACAAATCGCGTGGTGTGGGTGTCTCTACTTCGAAAATATATTTCTTTTTCACTATCACTATCAAGTCCAGTTCGCAGTTTTCTTGTGTAAGATAATACCAAGAAACGAGAGTTTCACTGAAATATTGCAAATGACACATTTTGTTGCGATGCACCGAGTTTTGACTGAAATTTTGCCACCGTATTTACGTTAACAATTACGAACTTTACTCTGATTGAATATTACCCCCACTATGTAAATAGTTCACCCCTGAACTGTAAACAACACCGTTTCGTTTCTGAGGAAACAAAGCAACAAGTTATTTTTGTTGAACATGTTTACCTTGTGAATTACAAGCGTTACTGGCTGATAACATTCATACTCACTATGTCAATAAATCACACTAAAATGGAAAACAGTACCATTTCTTCGTTGAACTAAACAAAACGAACTGCTTTTATCGGTTTAAAATATCGCATTAGTGGACAAATCACGTAGTCTGGCGGTCTCTCTATCTCCAAAATAATATTCCTTTTCACTAATACTATCCGAATAGAAGTCCTGTATGCAATTTTCTTCTGTATTTTAATAACAAGAAATGAGAGTTTCAGTCGTAATTCCCCATTTTCAAATAAAGCAGCAATTGCAATGCTCGGAGTGCCACATTTTGTTGCAATGACCGAATTTCCATCGTATTTACATTAACAATTACGAACTTTACTCTGATTGGATATTACAAATCACTATGTAAATAGTTCACCTCTGAAGTGAAAAAAATACCATTTCGTTTCTCAGGAAACGAAACAAAAACAGGAACATGAAAATCATGGTTCCAGTTTGATTGTGCGCTGCATGCACATAAGCTCAATAACAGTTTCTGAACATGAGTAGAAAGAGTATCTGCTGTAACTTACAATGTCTCACCTTCCAATTTCTCCAAGAGGTTTTGATTTCGTGGTGCTAATCAAAAGGATTGCAGTCTGGGAACAAGACTGGATCATGCTTTGTATTCTCTTGGTATGATAGTCACAAAAATTATTCCGTTAGCTTGAAGATGTCGCAAGATACATGCACATATTTGACAAAGACATTGAGCACTTTGCATGGAATTTTGCACTTTGCATATAAAAGCAGGGTCTAAAAACAGTTTTCTTTTTTAGTGCAGAGTGCACTATTGGGATGGTTTAGGGGGCTGCTGTTCAGTCAGGCACTAACACCATAACACAATAAGGTGTAAACTTCAATGTTTGTTTAATTAATTAATTTCAATTAATCAATTAGCCTTGTGGGAAGGGGGACTGGGCAGTGTAGCTAAAAGGTGCCCGTGTGCATTGTACAAAACGTGTCATACTTACGTTACTTTCCTTGATAACATGACAAAAATATATGGCTGGTTTGCAGTGTCACGCCATCAAAAATAAAAATCATAACCATTCAATAAATTAAGTCAAGAAGCTGGGATATGAAAGACGATTGATATATAAACAACCTCGCCAAGATTTAGGTCTGTGCAGTTTTTCATTCTCCCGTTATTCAGAGAAGTGTTTCACACAAATTTATAGAGCGTTGTATGGAGTCGCCATGTTTGTGCCCCTCGGAAGGACACAAACATGGCGGCCATAAAGTAACAGAAACATCTGTCATCGAGTTTTGCCATCGAAATAAAAAGTTATTACTCTGGAGCTCCGAAACATTGAAATTAACACTTTTTCCAGAGCAACAACTGTCTAGTTAGCAAAAACTTGAGCAATAACTCATCTTTTTGACTACTCGAGAGCCTTATCAGACCGCCTTTTTAATGTCACACAACACATAAACTTGGAAATTCAAACGTGCCCTACTTTAAAATGAGGAACCCTGTCGACCTTAAACGCTGCAAAACATCAATTTATTAAAGGGTCTCACATCTGATGAAACTAAAACTTCAGAAGGATTGGTAATTTCTTATTTTGGAAAGTGATGACTTCACATGAAAAGCAGCAATGTATGGTTTTGAAAATCTCATGCTATCCTTGAGTTCTCTTAAGAACAAAGGCAATTTGCTCCAAATGCATGCTCCGATTAGTTAGCGTCAAAAGCCGACTATATGTTAGGTGAAAGATACATTTCATATGGGACTATCCACGAACGTTGAGTTCTTTTCCTTGTGGTAGAACATAACATGTAAGATGCATGAGTTCTAGCGTTGCCAGTGTGATAAACTTCGTTCTCGAGTTCAGATGCACGCTTTTTAAATTTTTGTAATGAGTGATACCACACTCTCGTTTTGGCCGGGGATAGCTGCTATATTACAGGTAACGTCAGTTCTCCTTTTATTGTTGCAAAGAACGCTACTGTGGCTTCGTATCTTGTGGATTCTTCCATAGCTCGATTCAAGAAATGTTGTCTGTTGTGTGTTTGCCAGGGTTCAAATAAAGAATGGAAACATATTGCTTCACCCTAGCAGCTTGTTTATTTCCTCTTCTATGAAAGAGAGCCAAAAGTTCATATTCAGCCAAAACTTTCCTGCGTTAGTTACATGTAAAACTGGCAAATTTGTGACAAAAGAAACTTTGTTATTATTGCAGTAGACTCCGTGGCACTTACTGAAACCGCCAATTAATAATTTTATCAGTTGATGAGGTGACTCAATCACCAATGTGGGATATAATTTCGGTCAAGTAAAGATCTCTTCCTTCAATACTTCTTGTCGAAACGCTCCTCAGTTGTATTACTCGATACCATTGTGTATTAGTTTGACGTGGTTTTATTGTTAACACCAAAGCTGGCAACAGAATAAGAACGCACTATTCTGTGACTGGATGTGACTATTTGATAATTAGATTAGTTTTAGTTTATCACTGAAATGAAAATTTGCGTTTTAACAAAAACAAAATCGTTCCTCTTTGACTTTTCAGCAGATATTTAACTTTCATATTCCATTTAAATTGATCTGTGGAAAATATAATGGCAGTAGAAATGCCCCCATACGAGATAGAAAAGGACAGCTCCTCACCACTGAGAAAGACCAAGAAGCACGTTGGGTAGAACACTTCAAGGAAGTCCTCAACAGACCATCACCAGAAGAGGAGCCTGATATACCAGAAGCTGAGGAGGACCTA
>Ga0099807_1096866_pt1 | contig 12415 bp, 8 predicted proteins | sample OrbTnscriptome_FD_81149 | JGI IMG/M metagenome (GOLD analysis project Ga0099807, IMG submission 81149) | Coral microbial communities from Puerto Morelos, Mexico - Orbicella T R A metatranscriptome (Eukaryote Community Metatranscriptome) | ecosystem: Host-associated > Invertebrates > Cnidaria >...
GCATTTTTTTCTAGATAATTAGCCCTGAATCTCAACAAAAATGCTGACATCAGCATTTTTCTGAAAAAAGAAGGAAAGGATATTTCTTCACAGATTTCCTTAGAATTTGCCTTCACATACAGAAAAGCAAACACATTTATAAAGATCTTAAAACTACATTACAAATGGTAACATAAAAAACACTTTTGTGACGTTTTTAATAACAAAATCTTCGCAACAGGGCTTATAGCGTTTATGACAGCGTTCCTTTGGTACAGCTAAAATACAGTCTAAATAGCTTTTGCTCGCAACCAGAAACTAATCACATGCCGAATAGGCTTGCCACTTCCATCTCATAACATAAAATGTAGGGATAACCACGCGTTTTTTAAGTTATTCAAGCTGTTTTCAACTTGTATGGAATACCTTTTGGTTGGGTTACATTTTTTCCCATCCCCTCCCTAGTGAGTTAAATGTTTGCATCATTCCATTTCGGAATATTCAAAATGGCAGCTAGTGTGACTGCACTTGGCAGAAGAACTACTTTCTGGCGTTGGAGTATGAGATTTTCTTTATTCTGCAAGGAACAGAGGAAAGTTTATGGATGAAGAAGCTCCTTCATGTTAATTACAACAGCGCTAATGTTTTCTGGCGGGTATATATTTTTTGGGGGCTCAGAGTTATCGATTCGATCAGAAACCCAGTTTGTACCATGCTTTTGTTTTATATGTCTACGGTACCTTGTTTGCCTGCTGCGATTCAGTTGAACGGATATTGACTTCCATGGCAACATGTTTTACAATTTATCAGTGACTGTCTATTCCTTTCTCGCTCGTTGCTTTGAGATTCATTTTCGCTTCTACTACACGTCGCATATCGAGCGTGAATGGAAATTTAAAGAGCATTAAACCTGTGAAGAAAGCTAATCATTAGCGTCAGTCATGCATCACTGACATCATGCAGGTGGGACTTGCGTCGACTTATTAAAGTAGTTTTGCTGAGGCAGTTTTTCTTTGTCCTTCTGCGACTGAAAGAACACGGGTCTTTTTGACGATAATGTGTGAAGCATAAAAGCAAAAGAACTTTGATGCAAGCTGACAGAGAGTCAGACAGAACCAAAATGAGCTTTAATAAACGGTGCATGTAGTTGTACATGTGCCTTTAAAACACCGAGTGACCACTTTATTCTCCTTAGCGTATTTGTATTTGTATTTCCATTTTTTAAACTAACTGCTTAGGGAATCTAGATACCGATACTATTAATGCAGCAATACTGTCAATTTCATGTGGTAATCTACTTGTTTTTGTTTGGAAACATTAGACTGAGAATAATTGGTACTGACGGTTTCACACATGTATGATTGATCTTTTTATGTCTCATCAATCTGTCACAGTTATTTAAGCTGGCCTTTGATTTAAGCTTTCTTTAATTTTTTTCTCTCCAAGGAAATAGTAGAACATTGAAGGACTGATCCTTGCTACAAAATTTTTGAATGATAAATCTATTTATTTGTACTAAAATTGTTCCGTATGTCCCAGGTTCGAAGGTCAGCAAAAAAGTTCAGTCTTTAGAACATACAACATTTTAATTTCTGAGGAAATAAATGTGTACACTTTTCAACATGGCCGACAACTCGCAACCTCGTGGTTGAACAACAGGTCTTACTGTGCATGTGTGTAAAACTCCTACTAGAAGGGGGACCCCAGGGAATTGCTAATTTACAACAAGGCTTTCTGCGGAACAAAAATGAAAAACTTATCTACTTCCTGAAAATTATCTCTATATCACAAAATGGTTTGTTCTCTTTTTGAACTCCTCTCTGGTTGTGTAACTGCCTTAAATACAGAATATATACCTGATATCATCATTATAATTATACCATTGCTTAAGTTATTTCTCATCAACTAAAATTATTCTCACTAAAAAAAAAGTCATTGATAACAAAATGTCTGCCAAAGCAAACTGATATTTCACCTTTTGTAGTGATTGTTTTAAAATTTGTGCAATGTTATGCAACATACAAACTCCTCAAAAATCTTTTTTACAACCCTTGTCATATTAACATGCCTAAAATATCACAACTTGGCTTAAAGAGCCTTTGATACACACCTTCCCAAAGGCTTGTCTAAAACTACAGGTGACTCATAGGATGTTTCATGGTATATCATTTGAAAGTATTGCATACTCAGGTATTTATTCTTTCGACAGATGGTCCGATAGTGTTCTCAAGACCTTCTTGGAAGCAGTCACTCGGCATTTACTTTTGTGGCCCCTTTGTTTTGCACTTAGTACACTGTGAAGACCATCATATCCACCTCTATCATGAAAGAGTTGCATTTGCTGAAGATTTAAACCTGAACCAGCAATTTTTTGTACCATTGCTTTTGATAATACTTTCTTTGATATCATGTCTTTGAAGGAGGGGAAATTAGTGGTCATCCTGGCATGATGTTGGAGAGACTCGCAGACAAACTCTACATGGAAGCTGTGCGAAGAAAGGACCGATTTCTGAGTTTCAGATGAAGAAGTAGATCTCTTAAGGATTTCACATCCTCAAGGCCATTATGAGCATCATATGTTTTGTTTAGGCAGCCCCTCTCCAGTTCTTCTTGTTTGTAGGAACTTCTGTTGGGCAATAATTTCTTTAACATAGGCAAAGTGTCAATGAATCCTGTTAGTACTGACTGTAGCTCACTTAGCATGTTATTTGCTATTATCACCTTGACCAAAATCCTAGAGTCAAACACTTTACCATTATGGGCTACAAAGGATGATTTTACTCTTAAAAGACTTAAGAAACGTAACGAAGTCATGTAGACATTCTGTTAGGGTAATGGCTTTAACCAGCTTTGATTTATATAGGAGCTGCCCAGCTACAATGGTCAGTTTGTTTGCTTGAGAGGCCTGTTGTGAAATTCCATTCTTGGGCAAAACATATCTATCAAAGGTCTGGTGTTGCCCTGCACACTGCACTGCCGATAACTGGCAAATCTCTGCATTGTTCAGACCTGCCAAAGAAAGACAGCAGTAAATTATACATGTACTGTAAGTAATAATATTTATTAAATGTTTTTTTTTTTCTCAACAGTATATTTAGTTTGTGTGATTTCAGTATTTGCCAGAAAAGTGGGCCAAAAGGTGATCTGTTGATTTCCCTAGGAGACAGATGTTGTGAATTTATTTCTTTTCCTTTGAAAATCTACCAAGAACAAAAGTTATTAAGGGTATTATGAGGGTAGTTTTTGTATTCAGAATTTCCAAGCAAGTCTTTAATTTCATGGAAACCTAAATTTGATATTTTCCAGTTGTGAAAACTTTACAAGCAGTAGTGGAAAAGTTAACATAGAATTCCACATTTTGCTTCAAGCTATTCCTCTATTAATTTGAAACGAGTGAACCTAAATTCCCTTATACATGTATGACTTGACTATTATTAATACCATATTTTATGAATCTTCCAAAAACTGTGGTTTGCATGATGGATTTCACACAGGAATATACATGTACTGTACTTTTAAACTGTACAAAGTCATGTACTTTGTGTCATGTTTAGGTTTCTTTGCAAAAAGAAAAAAAAAACAACTCACACATACCACAAGACAAACACACACGTGCATAAATGTTACTATGCCAAGGAGATGAAAGGGTTGATCTACCTATATTGGAGGTTTCAAGGTCAAACACAACAAGTGTTGAATTCTGGATATCAGATATACTCAGAGGGGTAGATGTTGGTGCATAATATGGAGTAGGAATGGATGCTAAATCTGGTTGATCAGTACTAAACTGCACACCACTCTGGTAGGTTTTTCCTTCAAGTACTGCTGCCTGGCGTGTCTCTGAATTTCTAGCTTTCTTCCTAACTATTCTCTTTCTTTTATATGCTCTAGTGGTCTCTCTCTTTTTTCTTTTCCTGTACTCCCTTTCCCAGTTTTTGTTGAACTTTACAGTGACACTTCCAGGGGAGAGATTATTCGCCTCGTTGATCTAAAAAGATTAAAAATCATTACCCGTATAGAAGTTTAAACTTAACTAGGTACCTCATCTGATCTCTGTCTCAAAGTATTGTACATTTCAAGTTACGTGTATGTTACTTTGAATACCTAAATAAGTTTGCTTGCTACCGTTTGCTATTTGCAATGTACTGCATAAATTTATTTGATACTGTGAAATACCTGCCCAGGTCATCTAAATTATATAGCTTCAGTATGATCTTTTTTCCCAATTTTTTTTTTTTTGGCATTAAACTTGTTCTTTTCATCAATAACTGTGCTAATCATCACTCATTTCTGCAGAAAAATATTGAGTTTTATATTTTGGAGCCATAAAAGGTAAACAGAGGGGTTGTGTGGCGAGCATATAATTATAATTATCCCATGTAGTTGATTTACATTGTATTGTTTGGTCACAAGTTGGATACTGTACCTTACATATTGTTGATTTTCCACTGTTTTTGGTTGCCACAGCAAGTGCGACTCTGCCCCTTAGGCTGGCAGAACCTGAAAAGTGTAGATGTTTAGGGGCATGACCTGACACTGAGTTATTAAAGCTTTCATTGGGTTGTGTTGACCCCAGTGGTGCCTGCTTGTCTGCATAACTTGCAAAGAGTTCAAAAATCTAAAAGATATAGGACAAAACAATATTGGTTTTGTGCTGAGTTCTGCATCTTGTGCTTACTTGTAACATAATAATTTCTGAAGACGAACTGCTCAATAATAGTAACTGTTTACTTTACCTGTAAGAAATCTGCCGTTAGGTCCTCTCCTTCAAGATCCTTGCCATAAGGTAATGACTGCTGCCGATAACTTTCTGGATTTTGTTTGTACTGACACCAGGAGCCACAGGAACTGTGGTCCCCAAAAGCATGGTTTGGAATTACCTTGCAACCCTTTCGAATGCCCTCTGGATTGCCTTTGTTCTGCATCAGGACATCCCCAAAGCACTTGACAAGATAGTCAATGACAGTTTTGCTCAAAGCCTTGTGGCTGGAAGATATTCTTAGTAGGTGACCATGGAGCGCTTTATTGGCATGTCCAATGTCAGACCAGACACTGATTTGATCATTCACATTTTGATGGATGTGGGATATGGTGGTTGTATCTCCATCCATGATAATGTTCCCAACACTATATTGTATAGACTGGCCTTCCCTTTTGTTGTCTAGGTTCAGCTCTCCTGTCAAGCTCCTTGTAAGCTCAACACCCATAGAAGGCTCCATTGACTTAGCAGAACCTACAATGGCAGCAAAAAAATTATCAGATGCAAATAGTACATCAGAAATATTTCTATAGCACTAGGAAATATCCCTAGTACCTCTATTCTACCTGGTAACAGGTAGAATTTTGGATGCTCTGAGGGTGTGAGAGCACCAATTGGCCATCACTCAAGAAATTAGAAAATTGAAAATTCCTGATGGTTAGGGATCCCTCTATGGTAGGGGTATCAATATCATATATAACAGCACTTATACAGTTAAATCATCACTTTGGTAATTAAAAGTCACAAGCTACAAAGTTAACTTAATTCCTTTATATTTTGGAAATTTTGTTTTACAATTATCTAACTATTACTTGTGCTTCACTGGTTGTTTTTTTCTTTTTTGTACTATGCATCACAAAATATAGTCAAACAATGGCATAAAACCAAAGCCTTTTGTAACTATTGTGCAATTGTCTGCTTACAAGTAACAATAAAGAGTCATACATAAAAACTGCAAAAAGATGCATCTATTAGACCAGAACTTACCTGTCCAGTTTTGTGAACACTGGTGCTCTCTTGGTGTTTGACTGGTTCTTCTGGCATGATCGTAGACCTTGCAACTTTTTGATCTTACAGCATAACTCAGAACTCCTCCAGTTCTTGAGCCAATCAATGTTGAATGACCTAGAAACAAAATGCACACTTTAAGGATACTCCCAAAATCAGTCAAGAACCTGCATCAGCTTCCTATAAGCAAACACCATCTTGAAGAAATGGTGGATCAAGACCTCTTCATGAGGTGGGGCTGCTTAACTTTGTATTATTTTTTTTTAAAATAATTCTATTGATTTTCTGTTGTGAAAAAAATCATTTAGTAATATTTGACAAATTTCTGTTGTTAAAAATCTGATGTTTTCATCTGTAAAGCAGTGCCTTTTCATCCACTCTAACAAGGTGTAACCCAAATTTTATTGACATAATGAGAATGACTTGGTCAGTTTAAAATTATATTTTCGCATTCGTTATAACTGTAGTTAATAATTGGAAAACAAAAAAGGCCTCGCATGACTCAATACAATACCTGACAAACTATTGCATGCTCTTCCAGATCCTCATTTTGCCAGCCGGCATCAAAGCTAACGTTTATTTCTGCTTTGTTTCTGTAGCAAGGTAAAGGAGATTTGGTAAAAATCGGTTAATTCTTTGTCCGGAGACCCAGAGAGTATTTTTTAGTGGCAAAGCCACTATCTTTTGAATTTTTTAAACTGGTCAGAAGACACTTTGTAAACGTATTTGTTCTGAGATTTTCTTCCTTTTGTAAGCACTTAAGTTTTTGTAAACGCGTGAATCTATCTGTCTCATTCATAGTTCAGCTACTTACACATAATTCTGGGAAATTACACCTTGTTTTAATTTCAAAACTAAGACTGTATTTTTACCTTGTGGTCTCAGAAGGGTTTGACTCCACAGTAGCCTCCACCTCCTTTCTTATGGCTTCTGTGCAGGTCTCTTTAGTGACCTGGAAAATCCCCCAATTGCCCCTTCCTCCCGAAATTTGTACGCTCTTTTCGAGAGCCATGGAATATTAAACGAGGTTGGGAACACGTTCATGCCAGTAGCTCCTATTCCAGCATTTATTGATCCTTTAGCAAAGTGAAAAACAAAAAAAGATAGTTTCAAATTGTAGCGCAAGTATATGACAAATTGGACTACGAGTACGGGCGGTCACGTAACAATGTTTGTTTTTATAATTACATTGAAATAAGTTCGCACGTGAGAAAAAGTTCACTCTTTGGGAAGTTGTGAACGAACAAACTACAATAAGACTATATAGGGGTAATAATAATTTTAGATAGCGAGAAAAACTACTGAAAAGGTCTTGGCAAAATGAGAAATTGATCAGGCGGCATGCGCAATCATGTAACACTGGCTGTGTTTTCGCAATAACATTGCATCGAAATGGGTTCCCCCGTGAAACTGGGTTTCAAGGACTACCGTAAGTTGTAAGGAAATGAATAAGAATAAAGAGAAGGACAATGACAATAAATTTCACGAACCTGTTTCTGCCTTTGTATTTATGTCCCATATCGGTCTTCCTACACTCTTGTAGGACTGCGGTGAGTTTTCCCGGTCTTTATAGCATTGAGCTGTGAGCATTCCTCACACTGAATGTAAAGGATTGACCCCAGACCCTGGGTCGTTTTCTCCACAATATTTGTAATATTTAAGGTCTTTTTACACTCTGAGCAACCCGCTTTCAACTGGTCAGCTAAAAACCCCAGTTCCACAATTCTTCTGCCGTCTCTCCAACAATATTTTGCGCGCTCAGGAGTCCATTCAGGTAATTCTGTTCCATTACTCGTTTCAGCGATGTTTTTGTCTTTCGTTTCGCATTCCCCTGAAGAAACTCGTCTACACTTGTTTTTACATTTGTTTCTAATGAACTGGCCATTCTGCTTTCTTTTACGGTAATTTACCGAAGGTGGCATACCATCCAACTTTTGAAACAAGCAACAAGCAAAGTCACGAAAATAGTAAACTCGTGGCACGAGACCACCATTGCACGAGCTGTGTATCACAAGATCTATGCATTGCATGATGTGCAGAAAATGTGCGCATAAACAATAGTAGGCACCGTCCTTAACAGTTCAATTAAGTAGAATTGCAAGCCAAACGTGATACTGCTATCTAACAGGTACCAATAGAATGAAAAGCACTATGTAGCATTTTATATGTGAACTTCCAAAGAAACTCACCTTGCAATGAGCAAGTTTTCAATAAACTCTTTAAATAAAGTGTACAGTAGCCTTACACAAAATCACTTTTGGGTAATTAAAATACACAAGAATGTACCTCAGGACACACAGAGTTTCAAATTTTCAAAGGCCTCTGATCAGGATGTTGTAGCATTTATTGTTAGCACTTTGAAAAAACAAGCCAAATACAAGCAGGAATAATGAGAGCATTCCTTGCAGCCTTTGTAGCAGTGAAAGAGGCCTTGGTTTTTATTTACACCTGGATAGTCTGTGTCTGCCAACTCCAGAACATCAACTGTCGCAACTATGAAAATAAAAAAGTGAACTTTCCAATTACATGTTGTTCAGTTGCCATTCTTTCCAATTGAATTGGCAAGTAAAATTTTGCTAGTCCAAGTATGTCACCTGGCATACCTGCCTGGCTGACGACTTGGTGAAAAAACCAACATGTATCCCTGGTATACTTTGCAGGGTAATAGTGAAGTTAAACCTTTTTAAGAGGAGAGATATTTCATTCTTTTACAGCTCTCTGTTTGAAATGTTTACAACCCACTTTTTCTTAATTGCCTTTTCCTCTTGGTTTGATGGTTCTGCTAGCTTTTGCTGATGCCTGCTCTTAATGTCTGCTCAAATGCAATAGCAAGCATCGTGCAGTAGCTTGAATTAAAGTACTTGTTGTAAAACAGTTTCTTAGTGTATTAAGTTAATGATGCTGATAACAATGATCATGATGTTAGTTAACATCAAAATGTTGAACCATTTTAATAGGTGTACTGTATTTCTTTAAAATCAATCTTTCTTTTATTGTACATTCTAGCTGTTGCTAAATTAGCTTGGTTTTATCTCGGGCAAAAGACTGCCCTGAAGGTCTACAGTAACTTTAAATCCAACAAAATGTACTGACTAAGCCATGTATGCTTAATGTACACTTGCACACTGGGCAACTGTAAAAATTGTTATTATAAATTTTAACTACATGAAAAACAAAGCTGTGTTCTCCAGAAATTACACACTCAGTGAGATTATTGTGAAGATTAGAACTGTTGAATGTAACCTTAGTTTTACTATTTAGGATTCTATGTACATGTACCCTGTAATTAGTACATGAACTCAGTCTTTTCCTTCATAATACTCAACACTCAATGGGCCAATTTTGATCACTGCAGTTATTAAATTTTTTGTGCCTCAAATGTGGCGCTTATTTGAGGGTAGTGCTCCTTTCAAAAATTAGATGCAACGAAGATGTCTTTTTCTTTTATTTCAAGGGACACGTAATTTTCTAACTGTTCAGAAATATTAGTGTAACTATCATTGTCACTATGTGTCTCTCATGGCACTTCTTCTTTACCAGTGGTGTGTGCAATCAACTTCAATCTCACTGTCCCTTTACTTCATTGCTCCAGATGAAAAGAAATGTTTTAATACAGTTTTAGAGTTGCTTTGCTTTCAGAGTTTGCTTTGCTTATTAAATCGTGGGTATGTAATTCCCGTACATAATATGTAAGTGGCACCTATTTGGGGGCAGTACATGTTCTTATTTAAACTAGAAGTAATCATAGATTATGAGTGCATTCGTGTAAAGGTGTTTAGGCAAGGTTGACATTCTGGTCTATTGAAAAGGTGTAGAGGTACATGCAAAGCTAATGAATTTGGGTAGGCCATAGGACCAAATATGTTGTGTAGCACATTTGCATATGTTCACTTTAGAAAAGGGTACTGTTAGATAAGCTTAGTTCTGGTTCATCATTCGTGAGGTACCATGTGTAGTTTGTTTTGTGGTAAGTTTGTCAGGGTATATGGTAAATTGTTGTTCATACCTGAGAGATTGTTATAAGGACAGAATTGGTTATTAATGGTAATTGTAGAAGAGCAGTTAAGACAATTATCACAGTCTAAAAGTGAAGTTAACGAGTATTTTTAATTGTGAATTTGAACTTGAACTGAACAACTTGAACAAAATAACGAACAGTAGGGTAGTTATCACAGAGGGTGAATTCCAAAAGTATTTGTATAGTTTACATTGAACTATAACTCAACAACTTAAACAAAACAATATGTATTATGTAAATTTTCCGGACATATGATGAGAAATCGTTGCTAAATTCTGAGCTACATAACTCGCATCGTTACATTTGCGACCAGAAATCATGGCTAAATGCCCAGCTACATGACTCAGATGGTTAGATTTGCGACCAGAAATCACGGCCAATTTTCAAACTAAACCACTCGGTGAATTAAATTTCTGACCACAAATGATGGCCAGTTTTGGAACAACACCACTCGGTTGTGAATTACAAGGACAGAATATAGCAGGCCAAAAATCCAAGTAATCACATGCGTAGAGCAGTGCGTAGTGTTAAAATGAACTCGACAAGAACTTCTGACTACAATGTAAACAGAGTTTAATTGACAGAGATCAATGTTCCATACAAACTTAAATGAAATGAATCACGTTGCAAGATGAAGGTAGAATTAAACCACGTGCTGTAAGCTTAGCCGTAAGTTGTATGATGTAAACCGTATGCCGGTTCGAACTGAAATACAATAACGAAAATAGAAGCTAATGTAACTAACATACCGAAGTATAAAGATAAAATAACATAAATGAAGAAACTATTGCTAACATTCTCAATAACGTCCGTAACAAGGAAGTGTAACATAATCGGCACCTATACTGATCGTACGGAAGGCTGGAAAACGATAAATAGGCTACATGGTGTCTAACTTGGATGGTACTTTTATAGCAAAATAACCCTATATTGGAGATATGGACCTAATCAAGTGCGATTCCGAGCATACAGAACTAACTAACCGATTTAGTAACGATACAGACCATTTGATAGGTGGTAAAAGGAAACTTAACCGAAACAAATAAGAACAGAAAACCTAAGAACTAACCCTAAAAAATAAGGAATAGATTACTCACTTTGGTTTGTACATGCACTGAACTTGACTTGATAGAATAGACGATCGAGTAACAGTGTATAGAAAAACTATGGCCCAATGCCGAGTAGAAGTTGACGCAGTTAAATCTGCACTTGAACTGACCTAACCAAGGAAAACCTCGTGGATATATCTAACCGGAGAACACGTACGCAAAACCTAGCGGTTATGACTATTTCCCTAACGGACATAACAGCTGAGGGCTGGTCAACCACAGTAGATTAAATAAGTAAGTAAGGCCTTGTTTGAAAGTGGCAATTGCTTGATAACATCTACGGTAAAGTAAGTTCCTGCGACAAAAAAAAAACGAATTAACATCATGTTTCAAAACCAACATTGGTAAGTTAAATTTCTGACCACAAATCATGGCCAGTTTTGGAACAACACCACTTGGTGAGTTAAATTTCTGACCACAAATGATGGCCGCTTTCCGAGCTACACAACTTGGCAAGTTAGATTTCAGACCACAAATTATGGCCAATTTTCGAACTACACCACTCGGTGAATTAAATTTCTGAAAACAAATCACGGTCACTTTCCGAGCCACACAACTCAGCAAGTTAGATTTCTGACTACAAAGCTCAGGCAGAGGAGCAAAATAACACAGCTGAAGTTGAGCTTCGTCAATGCAGTTGTTTGTTGCTGACAATGGGCGATTTCGTCTAACAGTGCAAAACTCTACTTTCGCACCAGAGGTCATACATACCTCCTTAAGGCATCGATAAATGTTAACAGTGATATCTTTTAGTCTCATGATATCCAATCAGAAAGACTAGAAAAGAAAATGGACTGCTTACAGCTTCCAAATTACAGCGTAAATGTCCACAAACACCTGCACTTGAACTAAACAAAGACCCGCACTCGAAAGAAATGTACAGCATATGGTTTGGCGATGAATGAAACTCGACTCAAGTCTGCATTAGGACTGTGTTCTACGAACACAATAAATATGGTATTAAAATTCTAACTTGAAGCAGAGGCTCTGGGGATTAAGACAATGGAAATCATATTGAGGTTAAGGAAATACTTGTGTTTTAAAAGTCACGAATAATTGCTGACTGTTATAATATGATTTGGGTTGGGTCTGTCTTAAGACAATAGAAACATTTTATATTCCACCTGTTTAGTGTGTCCTGAAGTCCCAGATGATTTGCAATGTTTTTGTACACATACATATAAGTCAGGAATGTCTGGCACAGTCACCGAACAAAAAAAAAAAACAAAAAAAACTAATCTGGGATTTTCTTGAATTGTTAAAACCAGATGTTTAATTTTTAACTTAATTTTCATTCTACTTAGATATCCTTTAGAAGACATTCCCAAGAGGATTTACATACTCAAGTTATTATATCAAGAAAAGGTACTGTCTAATATAATAGAGCACAAGATTATAACAAAACTAATGATGGCAAATTTAATAAATAAAAGGCTTGCTCAAAACTCCTATCCTTGCTCACAACCCTCATAAAATGGAACTGAACAAAGCTCACATGTAAATCTTCTGGAATAACTCCAAATGCCAGCATCCAGAATGGCC
>Ga0099807_1086625_pt1 | contig 12350 bp, 5 predicted proteins | sample OrbTnscriptome_FD_81149 | JGI IMG/M metagenome (GOLD analysis project Ga0099807, IMG submission 81149) | Coral microbial communities from Puerto Morelos, Mexico - Orbicella T R A metatranscriptome (Eukaryote Community Metatranscriptome) | ecosystem: Host-associated > Invertebrates > Cnidaria >...
TGCTGCTCATATGAATATCACACAAGAATCAGTGGCACTAGTATGGATAACCAACATACAAATACCGTGGATGTTCCGCAGGGTATGCAGAGAGAAAAATATGGCCATTATTTTTATCAAGCCTGCAGTTCCTAACAATGTTTCAATAACATTTGGATATAAGCGCATATAACCCCCAAATTTTTTTTTACTCCAAAACAATATTGACACATTCTTGATCACAATACCGAAAAAAAGTTTGGTTTTGGTTGAAACTGCAATTTTTTATGAATTTTCAGTCGTGAAAAATTGCTATAATGAAATCATTACCGAGTCAAAGAATGAGTCAAAAGGATCTGGGTCTAGTACATTTTGTGACATCATACACAGAGATCATTTGCACAACATTCGCACACATATACTTGCTTGCCTCAAGTTGTTGTAACATTATTCTGCGCAAGAAAATGTACATAAAACTGTGAGAGCCGATCCAGTTCTTGGCAGTGTACATTAAGCACCTCAGCAAACAAGATTTGGGAAGATTGAATCACCAGGTTTGATCAATTGGAGAGTCTGCAGCGAAGAATGAGTAAAGCTGAAATTATAATTACAAGGCTTTGGTTCATTCAGGTTACAGAATTTTGGTAGAATTCAGGGTAATTCATCTTGTCAATTGAAACAATTACCTTTGTTTGAATGCATTAAGTGATTCTGGTGGCCACTGCTGATCTGAGTCAGAGTTTCAAATCTTCTCAGTCTGTTTACACCTACTACGCGAATGATTGACTCGATTTGTGGCAGTTCGCATTTGTGCATAGTTTACTGAATGATCTGAACAAATACCATCACAAAATTAAATGTGTCAGACTTTCGTCGGCAAATTGCAATGTAAATAGTTATTCCAGGTCAAGGTATTCTGAAATTCTTCCTACAAATCTTCAAAGCAATTCCGGTTTATTTAGATCGGCTTTGCATTCCCTGTGGAATGAGAATGCTACATCAACTGGGTTTACAAGCTCATGGACACAGTCTTCCAGAGTTTAGAATCTGAAGAAGTTTGGATGATAAACGTGCAATACATCTAAACAACTTACAGTATATGTTTAAGATTGCCAAGAAAAGGTTATTTCATTGACATACTAGGGAAGTTCATCACTACTCTTCAATGGCAGTCTACTCTGGAGACAACCATTTATGTTCACATCACTTTACAGGATTTTAGATGAGATTATGGTTGAACTTGATTACATGCCTTCCCAGCAAGATGCCCAGGAATGGCATCAACTTTTAACAAATGAGTTGGTAAGTACAAGATCAAAGTATAATGTTGATTTATTTTTTATGTAGCTCATCTATAACCTGTGACAAAAGTATTGGAAAAGGTTACCTATTTTTCCTCCCCACTCCCCTACAATTCAATATTGAGGTTAACCAAAAAACTCAAGTCACACCATACTATCCAATCATTGTCAATCACTGAGAGAGGCAGTCCTGGTCATTTGACACCAAAGCTGACATCATCAACAAGTTGTAACAAGAAGATCTTTAAGATCTTACAACCGCACTTTTAAAAGTTAACTGTTTTGGTAGCGCTACAGTCACAATGTAATGCACATTCCAAAGCAGTCGTTGATGATTCATTGATTACTGCAGACACCACATCACTTGATCAACACAACCTGTATTATTGCACCATCAGTCATAGCCATTGTGAAATCTCCAATGACGTAATTACTTCCAGCACATGTCATAATATGGGATCCTGAGTGACCCGAAGAAAAAAAAAAAACATGAAAAAAAATATATATATCGGTTTTGAACCTATTTCCAGCAAATTTGGCACACCAGAAGCTGAGAAAATTACCCTATTGCCGGCCATCATTTTTCAGCTCTTTTCGTCATATACCCCCTCGGGAGGGTTTTGTAAAGTTAGCAAATTAGTATGCAAGCCACCGTATTGGTGATTGCCGTTGGCAAAATGTTTATTTGCTCAAAAATTGTGGCCAAATATTTTCGGAGATGGAAGTCAGGACATTTTTAAGGACACAGAAAGTAATTTGGGACCAGTTGCTTGCTTGCAAGGCTGAAATTATCCAGAAGTAAGGATTTTTTAACTTGAACATAACGAAGGCGACGCGGTGAACAAATTGAATAAATTATCGGCTCTTCTCACTGTCTCGTTCTGTTTTTTGTTTCGTTCTCTTTTGGAGCCTGCCGAGGTCATTTTTTCGTCTAAATAGCCTGAGAAAAGTTCGAAAAAGATGTTCCTCTTCAATTTTCAGCTCTCAGGCAATAATCCTGGATTTTTTTGACCGAAAAGTCGGTTTGTCTTATGTTCGTGTGTTTCGGTGGCTATGGGCGACCATCGCTTCCTTTGTTGACTCAAGCAATGAAGCAAGGTGACAAAAAAATCTAATTATATTTAGTTCTGGTTTTGTTCGATTTCGTTGAAATTTTAATATGATGAAGCTGGGTTTTTAAGGAATAGATTTTACTACTGCTGATATGAGGTAGCTATTAATGCTAAAGTGATATATTGCTTCAAAGTCAGGGTTTTGAAGAGATTTTTTGCAAAGCACGAGTTCGGCATGACTTTGTAATCTGAGATTTTTGTTGACCCTGGAGAAACAAGGTTTCGCGAATAAACATTACAGATTGCGTAATTCAAAGTTGGCTGAGTGGAGGTCTGCATCTGGTCTCCGAAAAAAAAAAAAAAAAAACCACGGGTAGAACATGAACCGCACTCGGCCCATGGCCGCGCGGTTAACAAGTGATTGACCAGTTGTTCATGAGTGGTCATTTTCAATCTATTGATTGTTAGACATTCAAAACAGTGTCAGTTCTTAATTTGTAAGTAAAAAAATTGTTTCTTTTTTGTTGAGGTCATAAATACAAGTGATTAAAGGTGCTAGCTCCAGTTGTAGTTGTGGAAGTTGACTAAGTAGTGCTTGTTCTAAGTTAGCATACCAGTGAGGGGTGTCGCAGTCAAAATTTTCTGCCATAAGATTAAATTTATTGTTTCAATTGGTGTTTTTATCAGATGTTACTTAGAGGTAATTAAACATTTTTTTGGTTATAACTTTGCTTAGAATCCATCCCTTTTCATATAAATTTTTTTAAATGAAAGATCACAATAAGATCTATCTGAAAAGCAAAAACAATTTTTTTTTGGTAAAATGGTCAATTTTGATGTATACTGATACCTTAATTGAATGTTACTGGTCAACATGACTGCCTGGATGAATGTTTAACTGATCAAATCACCAATCAGGTTAGACAATGTCCAATGCCCAGTCTTTATTTCCAGCCATGTTTTGAGTTTGGTTGTTCAAGAGGTTGCACACTTACTGAAGCAGACATTTATGCAATGCAATTCTTTCAAGATTACAATTCACTGTTGGCTTTTTAACACCCTTTATCTCTCAGTTGAACTGCTAAACTCAAAACAGTTTTCTTTTTTTTGGAGACTTATAGAACTAGGTGCGATTTTTCAGGCTTTGTCAACTGTATTGTTTTGAATGGCTGTGCAATTTTTTTTAGGTTACTTCCAACCTTCAAGGGCACACAAAAATTGACAGCTTTTTCTTTTATTTGACAAAATTTAAGTCGGTCATTTTACCTAAAGGTTACAAAAGAAAAATACTAAAGATCTCAAAAAGCAGCTGAGTTATTTTGAAAAAATGTGTCGTCAAATAAAGTTAATAAACCGGGAAGGTGTCATAATTGCTTAAATAGATGAAACTGCCAGGGGAAATTTCTGTGGCAAGCACTCACTTTAGAGCTCGTATTTCATGTCCTTTGGTATTGTTTTTATCAAGCATTTGTTCTTTTGTCTTTGGCTACTTTGCCCATTAAAGTGTCTTTCTTGCACACGCATGAAGGTGGTCCGCTGATCAGTAAAGCCCGCAATTCCACATGAATGGGACCACAAATGTTTTCTTTTTTGCTGTTGTTGTTAGCAGCATAAGTGGTAGACGAAAAGTTCCACAAATACCCGAAGGCAAGACTGGCCAAGTAGAAAGAACAAAGAAAACCTGAAAAGTAGTTTTTCCTGCAGTTTTTTAAGAATGATAGCTGGCCTGATTGATAGCAACATCAACATCACAATTTTCGTTTCAGCACAATGGTTTTAAAGAATGTTTTTCCTTTGAAATTTCCTGAAGGATGGATGTTTTTGAAAGAAAAAATAACTGATAATGCAAATGGATAACTAAACTTGGTGGAAACAAAGTTTCACGACGTAGGCCTCACGCAACCATGTTTGTTTTGATTTTTGCAAACTTCAATCTCGCAACCCCTCACTGACAGGTGATTGCATGATGCCTTGCGCTGAAGTGCACGCTAGAGCCCAGGCGTCTCATGCAATTATTGCTGTTTTGAGCCACCTTAAATATGGTGTTTGAAATAAGCCTTTCCCAAGCCTTTCATCCTATCAACAAAATAATAACTCCCACAGACTTTACAGAGCCCACAAAGAATTGGCGAGAACAAAAGGATAAAAAAACTTATTAAACAAAAAAGACTGCGAGTGGAAAGTAAACAATGACATATTAAAAACAAGTGCTAGCTTAATAATTATTATTCTTAATTGGTAATTTTGATTTGCATTGCTTCAAACAATTAATGAATACAGCATTTTTTGTTCTTTTACGCATTGATCAGCAATTTTATCCTTAAACTATATTTGTAAAATTATCATGATGAACTGCTCAAGCCTGTGCAACATTGCACACCCTTAAGAGAAGTCTGAGGCCTTTCGTTATTTCACTCTGCTTCTGATCCTGCTGGTATGAAATATACTACATTTAAAATATAAACAGATTGCTGAAAGAGTAATAGGGTTCCAAAACATTTTAGTGTTATCTCTCACTTAAGCTTGGGTTTCTTTATATCTTTAGGGAGGAGAAGAACTATGAACTGAAAATCAAGATGACCAACACTTGAGTCAAACTGTTGACATTTTTGTAAATTTTAATTTGTTTTCATTAATGAATGTAAATGAATAATTATAAATTTTCTTGATTTCATGACCATTGGACAAAAAGCAAAAATTGTTTGACAGATTACACTGAGCAATTTTTTGTTACACTTTTAGTTTAGTTGGCAATTTTTGCATATGTATATATACACAGTTTATTGGAACATAAGATGTATAAAGCTCTATGTACAAACAATAAAAGGATTATTGATTACATTATGCTGCAAATATTAAGTTTAATAATAGGAATAAGACAGTAAGAGTGAAAGGGCTAGCCTGTTACAAGAGACTTACTTTAAAACATACAAGGGACAAGAACTGGTGAAATTAACAAATCACATTGCAAGTACATTGTATTCACTTTAAAAACAAACATTAATGACTGGGAAGTCCACTGGGAGTCAACCTGTCATACAGAAACAGTGCCGGAAATAATTTTTCTTCTTTAACAGGACATGTGTCCTTTCAAATCTTCATTTTGGTTGGACATCTCATCAATTCGACCGGACTTTAATTTGCATAATTGATTAGCATAATTAATTGGCATAATACAATTTGTTAGCTGTAAAGATTTTCAATTCAAATCCTTCAAAACTAAATTTAAATTTGATTTATTTATCATTTATGATTAACTAAATGAGTTTATCTACTAGATGACTGCACCGATCTCTCCTCATTATCTCCTGGTTATATGTTCTTCAAGCAAACCTAGTTTTCTATTGAATGCTACCAGACACAGTCAGCTTTGGGACCATGCTGACCTGAACACTAGTTTCTCTCTTTGAAAAAAGTTCACCTCAACCTGAAATCAAAGTACATCTAGAAATCCGCTTCAATCTTCGCAGTGTTTTGCTTTATTTTCAATCGTTTACCGAAAAACCTGTTTTGGAGTGTGCTTTTGCTCATCCTGTGATATTATTTGTATCATATTTGGTTAAAAACAGTATGGATGGGGTCTCTGTGATGTGCAAATTAGCTATGGACTGGTATCTAATGTGCATGTGCGCCAGCTGACTGTGTCCCTTTAAAGCAGGAGCCCATCACTAGGAGTGTGAAACTACCCCAATTATTCCTGTCCTGGCGTTTTCACAGGCCGATCTATTTTTAGTTTGAATTTACCACGAATTCAGACCCCTGTAGGACTCTAGGGTGCGTACATAAAATGCTAACAGCATATTCCAATGCATGTAATGCATAATAGGGCGATTTCTGAAGAGTACTTTATTTGGCAAGTACAGGAAAGATGAGCACTTCCGCTTTATGATATGGCAGAAGCCCATTATGCGCTCCTGGATATGGCTCAAATTATCAGAGTCATTAGGGCCCAAAATTAAAACAATTCTTGAGTAGCCATTTGGCGACTAAGTGATAAAACTCAAGTAGGAATTTTATTCAGAAAAGAATTCAAACATAAAATCTGTGAAGAAAAAAATTCCAACACCTTTTTGGTAGGCTCAATTTCTGCCGCTTTCTTGAGTCCGGTCTATGTTCCTCCCCAAGAAGAGATCGCTGGACGCGTCAGTGGCAAAGCATGTCTGTAACGTAAATTCATAATTTAATTCTTGCGGCACTTCAGGTGGCAAGAAATGTGACCTGATGACAATCATAGGCAGGCCCACATGACGCCTACGGCTCGTGAAATTTGTGGCATTTTCGCCACTTCTCCTTTTAATTTTGGCTCTCCAACCTATTTTGTTTCACATTATTGTTGCGGAAGGGCATTACATGTTGTGCTCTGTAGAAGTATATGGTGTAGCAACTGTCATGTCAAAGGTCACACATATGTTGTACGGTGTGCATGGTGTTAACACCATGTTTATGTTTTGCTAGCTTGGTTTGCTTTGGCTCATATAAAAATTTAATTTTGTCTGGCTTTGCCAAAGACTGGTGTTGCCCTTCCCTTTAAGAAGACTAACATACAATTTGACTGAGTGTTTTATTTCTTGAGATCGATGTTCGTGTTTATCCCTCTCTTTGTTGACTTTGTTCGTTATCTGACATTCTGGCACCACATGATTCAAATAGAGATTCTAACGCATAAGTCTGTTGACGATTTTGCGTGTTGCAAATACCACTATTGTTTGGATCTCGCAAGATTTCATCAGTTTACGGTATTTGGTTAAATGTCCCACTGGTGCGATCGCACTTCAAATCGCACAACTTCTTTGCTACTGTGAGAAAGCTAATTTATGCAGCCTGCTCGATTCAGGCAGGCAGATTTCTTATTGGTTGAAATTGCCAATGCCAAGACCACGAGTCCAGTCGTGAGTTCGGGGGAGGAGGCCAGGCTCCTTTCCCAAACAGCAGCTGGTAATTGAGCCTACCTTTTTGGTCGCTAATTTTGTGTACATAGCTAATGTAATATCTATGAAGGATTCATGTATTCCAAGAGACACCGTCAGTAGGCATACATGACGTACTCAATGCTCAAGGGTTTGCAATGCACTATAGGACAATTTCAAACACGATCAGCCATTTGCAAGTGTTCTGATGTGAGGGAATCCTCTGTAGCAAAGAAAAAGGATATATTGCTCTCTTTTCTTATGTTGAATATCATAGAAGCAAAGATCTTTCACTATGTATTTCTGGAAGGACATAGTGTTTGAGAAAATAACTGTTATTGATTGTCACAACAGAGAAACGTAGTCGCCATTATGGTAGCTGGGTAACCTGTGAATGCGGACGTATTTTTGGCTGTCCACTAAACCAGAATTTTTGTTTGCCAAAGATGAAATTTTAGCCACATCGCAATTTCGAGCCTTTTAACAATGTATCTAACCAAATTTTATGGATGGCTAATAACTTGGTGTTGGTCAAATGTTCGGACATCGTGTCCGATCATAATGTGAAATTGGCCGGACATATTCAAAATTTGGTCAGGCAATGTCTGATGACCGACTGTTACTTCCAGCCCTGCAGAAATGTACATCAGGAAAGGAACAACAAGACATCCATTGTGCTGTTGCCATGGCAACACTATTGGCTACCATATCTTTCTGTCAAAAACCAAACATCCCCTTTGCAACCCTTTGTGAATTTATGACTTTCCTCTTTCCTTTTTATCACTTTCTTTACTTGCGTAATAAAAAACCGTAAATCACAAAAATGAAAGAAGATACAGTTGAACCTCCGGTTGCGACCACCTCTAAAAAGCAACCACTTCTCCTCAGCAACCAGTTTTCCACAATACCAAAAGTTCCCCAGTCAAATCACTACATTTGCAACCTCTTTTGAGCAACCACCTCTCTTAAGCGACTGCAACCACTTTTAGAGCTAAAAGTTTGAAATTTTCTTTTGCTTTTAACCTACTGTGAGCGACCACTTGACAGATAATAGAGAGAAAATTGGATAATCAGTTGCTGTGAAGTTATCGTATTCCTAGATAGCGCAAGAGACAGATGGGGTAAGTCTTGGCAGTTACCATATTCCTATGAGGCAAAATTTTGATTCAATGTAGTCTAAGCTCTCATAAGCGACCACCTCCTGTAAGCGACCACTTACAATCCCAGACAAAAACAGTTGGGACAGTTGAGCTAGATCACATATCCCCCATTCCCCCTAATCAATGTTGGAAAATGTCACATTTTTCTCAACAAAAAGGGAAAACATCACCTGATTATCAACATTGTAACTGCGGGGGAGGGGAGAACTTGTTTCATGTCCCAACTTTTTTGTCTGGGATTGTCTGAAAGAAGAATTTAAAGAATCTCACACCACACTCTGTAAAACAGGTTGGAGAAAAGGGGAGTTGTACCGTCTCATGGGTACAGCTAACGAGCACCACTAAAAAGAAACAGCATACAATGACAAGTTTCACCTGGGTAGGCACTAAAGAACATAAAGTAAAAAAAATGATCTTGTTTACCGTATTTACCTGTGGATAGGCCACACTTTTTTAAAAATGGGACCAAAATTAGGGTTGCAGCTGATACGCAGGTACAAACGTTTTGACACGTCATTAATATCCACAAGATCTTAATGTGGTACACTAAATTGTTGTTTTAATGTTCACTTCAAATTGTTCCTTAGTTACAACACATACAGCTAAACATTAAGTCCATATCTGTGAAGAATATTAATTCTCTCTGCAGCAATGAGCGCATCAAGTTTTTTAACGTCTTTTGTTTAGAGATGTCCAACACAGCTTGCACGGAATAGCCATTCCTCCTCATGGGCCTTTAGAGTGCTTCCTTTTCCCAGTTACTCAGCGGGAAATTTCACTGCCATTGTCAATAAAATAGGCTGCAATTCTGCTGAATTCCACTGGCAAATGTCCGACAATTTTCTTCTCGCCACTGCCAAGTTCTTGATAAACAGCCACTGCAAACTTGTCGTCTCCGTTTGATGCTTCTCGATCAGTCAATAACAAATCGCCAATTTTGGGTTTCCAACTGCTTCCATAAACAAGGTAACCTCTGATTTCACTATCCATTTCATAAGTGGGTGTAGCTCCACTCATTTCTCCTCTTTAATTTGCAAACTGTGGCTTCTAATTTAGGACGATCTCGATTTTTCACATTTGATTCATGTAATGCAACGCGACAGATGATGCGCACATGCTTGCCGATCTATGTAACCATAGTAATGCACAATTTCTCATCCAATCAAGTCCGATTGCATCAAACTTCAAAGGCCATGTTTACGTTGAGTGAAAGTAAAATGTGAAGTCATTTCTAGCAAATCATGAAACCAAAAGGTTCTTCCAGGATATTTACAGCACGCTTCAAACTTACCGTTGTTACTTATGCCATAGAGAAAGGAAATCGAGCAGCAACACGCCAGATCCAAGTTGATTAGGAGAACGTTAGAAGGTGGCGATCACAACAAGAAACACTGAAAGGTCATCATCACGACCAGAGAGCAGCACACTATTGCCTAGCAAAATTTCCTGAATCGGAGAAAGAACTGAAGGAATGGATTGACGAGAAGAGAAAGGCTGGTATTGGAATTTCCCCCACAGTTATCTGTCTAAAAGCAAAATCGATGGCAAAAGCCAGAAACATTGCTGAGAGTGAGTTTAAAGCTTCGGTACATTGGTGTCATCGCTTCGTGGTTCGACATGACTTGTCAATTCACAGGAGAACGACAATTCACAAAAACTGCCTGAGAACTTTGAGGAGAAACTTCAGAAATTTCAAGCCTTTATTATTGCTGAGTGAAGTACAAATACGAGCTCTCGCTGATTGGAAACGCAGACCAAACCCCACTTAGTTTCGAAATGCCTGCAAATTCTACGGTGGACTCAAAAGGAAAAAAAAAACAGTGTCAGTCATGACAACTGGTCATGAAAAAGATCCCTTCACAGTGATGCTAGCCTGCCTAGGAAATGGAACAAAACTTCCCCCCTATGAGGTGTTTAAGCAGAAAACTCTACCAAAAGATTTAGTGCTGCCACAAGGCATACATCTTCGTGCTCAAGCCAAAGGGTAGATGGACAAATCACTAGTGAAAGAGTGGTTAAACACGGTCTGGTCCAAAGTTGACGGACTTCTATGAAAAAGAAATCTCCTTGTGTGGGACTCCTTTAGAGCTCACTTGTGTGACAATATTAAACGGTTTTGAAAAATTCACGCACAGATGTGGCCATGATACTGGGCGGGATGACAAGCCTTTTACAACCGTTAAACGTAGGCGTGAACAAGCCCTTCAAAGACAATTTAAGGCAATATTGGAACAAGTGGATGCTTGATGGAAACCACACATTCACACCAGCAGGCCGCATTCATAAACCTGACCTCAGCCAGATTTGTCAGTGGATTTTAGACAGCTGGAATTCCATTTCCCCCGACACCATCAGACGTTCATTTCTCAAATTCTGCATCACAAACGCACTTGTTGGTACGGAAGATGATATCCTTTGGCAAGAAATAGACGAGTCTGATCCCTTTGCTGATGATGATGGAGTGGAGTCAATTGTAGACGAAGAAGGTGAACTGTTCTATGCTGGTGAAGATGAAGTTTCAGTCTTGGATGTTAACGAACAGGAATACCGTGACATTTTTATAAAAATGACATTGATGAAAGTGATTTTATTGGATTTTAATGTTAATACACTGCAGCGTTGCGATTCATTTCACTTGTGTTTGTATATAAGGCACACAAACTTGCCTTTGATTTACTCTGTATATAAAATGTTGGCAAAAAAGTTTTGGTTTACTGTTTGAACATTTTCACATTTGTACATGTGGTTAAAAATAAACTTGACTTGATACACATCAGCTGCTGTTGATTTAAGACTTTGCTTTGGTTAACCGGTTCCTCGACCTCATTAATTTTTTTTCCATGAAAACCAATTGAAAGTTTGGCGTGCAGCCTATACGCGGATGCGGCCTATCCGCAGGTAAATACGGTACTTCTTTAGAGGGGTGGTTGATTCGCGCAAAACAGAAATGATGCAAATTCAGTTGAAACAGTGGGCACCAAGCAGGTAGATATTTTCGCTTTGTCCAAGCTGTTTCATGGAGTTTATCAGTGGACAGCAACAAAGCGTTGCTGCTACCTAAACAGGATTAAATCGTGCATGTCTCTCTCTGTTTTCCTCTCTAATACCGGAACGTGTATAAAGCGAGGTGTGTTGTCAGCTCCAGAAGTGTCAGCGGGTTAACTGTGATTAGCCCTCACAATTAACCATTACTGGTGAAACAGTTTGGTTCCAGGCTGCTTCATGTCTTTCAAATTATACATGTACCTTTTTCCACTTTATAGGAATTACTAAAAACCATTTAACATTGTTTGAGATCAAGACCTAGCAAAACAGAGCATTGCGAGAAGGTTTATACAATTGACTGTTCAATAGACCAATTTTGATGTATTAAAATTCAGCCTGAAACAATATACCGAAATTAGTCTATTCAAATAGAAAGGGTACTTATGTAGTTAACTTATTGTCTCCAGCAAACAGTAAACCATATTTCAAGTGTCAAACTCTACTATTTTCCACACATCACATGTCCATTTTTTATAAATTATCCGTAAACTAAACAAAAGGTAGACTCTGGACCATTATTTGCTGTTAGCCACACTGTGTGATGAAATCAGAAAGCTTGAAATGCAATAATTACATGTATTAAAAAAATTGATTCCACAATAAGGGATAACAGAATCTAAATTCATTTAGCTGCTACAAAATTCACATTTATTTAAGTCAACTTCAGTAGTATCATTATTTATTGCTGGTACTAATAAATAACTATCTGAATTCTAGAATATGTGATTATGAACATACAGTTATGACCTAAATGATTGCCCTCAACCAAGTATTGCCCAAACTAACCTCTACTTCATTATCATAAAATGATGGTTTAAACATACTGATCCTTGTTGCACAATCTTGTAAACTTTGCATTGTGAGGCAATGGTTGCCATGCATTTCCACAAAGCCACAAAAACAGGT
>Ga0099807_1160224_pt1 | contig 11952 bp, 9 predicted proteins | sample OrbTnscriptome_FD_81149 | JGI IMG/M metagenome (GOLD analysis project Ga0099807, IMG submission 81149) | Coral microbial communities from Puerto Morelos, Mexico - Orbicella T R A metatranscriptome (Eukaryote Community Metatranscriptome) | ecosystem: Host-associated > Invertebrates > Cnidaria >...
GAACGGGAACGGGAACGTGTATGGAATGGAAACAGAATGCGTTCAGTCAAGCGTTCCCTGTTAGGTTTCTTCTGATCAGTACTGTAAATGGTTTTCAATGAAAAACATTGATTTGCACTCCATTGAGTGAGAGACAAACATGTTAATTGTAGAGAGTAATGACCAGCACAAACTAGCTGGCCTGCTGCCTGCACGCAATGACAGTGAGAGATATAATTTCAGGACTAGGCATATGTTTTCAATCCCGAATGTACAAACAAAGAGGTTTAGAAATACTTTCATAATGCACTATGCAAATAAACTACAATTGTAAATAGAATTTTATACTAGTTTGATGTATTTTATTATTATATAATTCTTTTATGTATAGTTAGGAATTTTTATAGTTTGAATTTTTTATACATGTAGTATACAACACAAGTAATTCAGCTTATGGATGCAAGTTGTGAGTTAAATAAACGATTTATCTCTCATCTCTTAACATTAGGGTGCTGAGACTACACAGTACAGACTGGAAATCATTTCTAAGACTTCTTTTTTGTTTTAGTGTTGTGTGTTTTTTGATGAAAAACACACATAATATGAAGAAAAGTTAGGTTCAGTTCACTTCTGAACAATTTTGTAAGAATTACTACACAAATAAAATTTATGTTTAAGAGCAACATTTTTTCATTTGTCATGTGGACATATCCTCTGTTAAAACACTTTATGTTAGGGCCAGTCCCCTGAAATCTGGTGATCATATCAAGAAATATGTTGTGTGTCCTTAAATCTGATAAAAACTAACACATATAATTATTAGAACTGAAAAATTTGGACAAAGGTCATTGAAGATCTGAGCAAGATCATTGCCAATGTTCTTGTGGATCTTTCAAAATTCTTTAATATATAGATTTAGTCAAACCTAAAAACAGAGCTCCTGGGCCGGGTTGTTCAAACCGATTAAGGTGGCTCCCTAATGTATTACCAAAAGAGTAAAGGAAACGTACTTAATTTCTCTTAAAGTTTTCCCTGAATAGATTTTCCAGTATGGCCCAGAGCTCCTAGGTCGGGTTGTTCAAACCCAATTAAGGTGGCTCCCTAGTGTATTACCAAAAGAGTAAAGGAAACGTACTTAATTTCTCTTAAAGCTTTCCCTGAATAGATTTTCCAGTATGGGTACTGTTAAAATAAGGCTTATTTTTTGGTTGTCAATTTTTGCCTCATCATGGAAATGATATTGCCTGACATTTTGACTTGGTAAAAAGTCAAGGTTGTACAGATGGTTTTTCAAATATTCTGCAATTTGTCATTCTTCTAAATATATTGGATTAGCTCTGACACATTATAACAAAAATAGGGTATTTTATAGAAATTGTATGTGGTTACAACTGAGCCAAATTTTAAAAAATTCACCGAAGGAAATGCAAGAAAATTCATTGTCAGTTTTGCTTTGTGTCCTTATTGTGACATCATAAAAATCGAAAAACACTGTGTTTTCCCTTGAGCGCGTGCAGATTACTTGAGCTTTTGTCCTATGCACATGTGCAATTGTAAAACTGTTTGATCTTGTTTGAGGATCGAAAGTAGCCTTGATTTATTTTATTTTTTGTTCAGTCATACCATGATGACCTAAGCTGAACATAAAAGTCATTGAAAGATTCTCAAGTAGCTGTTGTGCTTGTGCGCAAAGCAATCAAATACTCAGAAAATTCAGCATAACTGGAAGTAGATTTTGAGCCCGATCGGGGCGACATTGTTTTTCACAAATTTCTTCCAAAAAAAGCTGCATTAGAAGAAATTAGCTACAGTCAAACCTCCCATAAGCGACCACCCAAAATGTCAAGACTAGGTGGTCGCTTACGAGAGCTTGGACCATATTGGGTCAAAATTTGGCCTCATTAGCATATGGTAACTGCAGAGACTTACCAATATTTTATAAGTTTCACATGAAAAGTCAATTTCGAGAAAAAAATACAGCACTTCCCATTGAGAAATTTCCATCTCTTGTACTACTCAGGAATGTGATAATGTTACAACACCTTATTATTCAATTTACACTCTATTACCTGCCAAGTGGTCACTTACAGGAGGTTAAAAACAAAAGAAAATTTCAAACTTTAGGCCCCAAAAGTGGTTGCGGTCTCTTACAAGAAGTGGTCGCTTACAAGAGATTCTAAATAATATGGTGATTTGACTAGGAAACTTTTGGTATTTTGGAAAACTGGTCGCTGAGGAGAGGTGGTTGTAACTGGAGGTTCGACTGTATGATCCGTTTGTTTCCTAGCTAAGGCCAATCTGTGGGCAAAAAATGAGCAACTTGATTTTTTGACTTGTGCCATTGTTTGGTTGATATTCAAAGGCAGTGGTAGAAATTGCACTGGAAATTTAAAGGCAATGGTAGAAATTGCATTGGTGTTTTGGAAAACTGGTCGCTGAGGAGAGGTGGTCAATTAGGAGAGGTGGTCGCAACCAGAGGTTCAACTGTATGATCCATTTGTTTTCTAGCTAGGGCCAATCTGTGGGCAAAAAATGAGCAAATTGATTTTTCGACTTGTGCCGTTGTTTGGTTGATATTTAAAGGCAGTGGTAGAAATTGCATTGGTATTTTGGAAAACTGGTCACTGAGGAGAGGTGGTCGCAACCAGAGGTTCAACTGTATGATCCATCTGTTTTCTAGCTAAGGCCAATCTGTGGGCAAAAACTGTGCAAATCGATTTTTCAACTTGTGCCATTGTTTGGTTGATATTTAAAGGCAGTAGCTCTTAAAGTATCTTATTAGCACTTTTACTGTTAAGGTTGTTGGTAAATTATAAACTAGGTTATCTAAAAGATAGTAATGCTGCAGCACATTCTGTTGATAGTGACATATTTAATGCCGTGATTCATCTATCTGCGCGTTTCAAGACTTAAATTAACTGCTATTTCTCAAAGTAGTGTCAAATCGTGGTGTCACTTAAAATCTGTCCTTGTGTGCATCAACTTCATGCATGATGACACATCGATGGCGAGGTGTGACAAAGGATCGAGACAAAAAAGCACATTGTTATCTGTATGTTTGGACATAAAACGATACACATCAGCCTTCCCTTTACCAGATCGCGAAAACTGAAAGATGTGGAAATTGTAGGAGCAGAAATCTAACTTATAAATTCTGTACTGGTACGCATTAAATATCTCTAGAACTTGACAGACTGTGTCGAGAACGTGTTCATCACAATGTGTGAAAATGCTCAAGCTTTAGCTTAAAGTCATGTTTCGATGAAAAGGAATAGATTGCAGCATATATGAGATCAGCATGTTCCACGGTTTTCATTTGTTTTAATTATTCTACAGGCTTTAGTAACGACGATTTCTCTTCATTTAAGAATTCGACGAAGGAGGCAAGACTGCTGAGAAATGACATACTAAGATTAAGATGTCACAATTAATCGTCCAGATTTACAAACTTTCACATGCCGCATGGCAAGAGTTGTAAAACTCAAGCACGATCTCCTTCACATCGCTTTACAGGTAAATCAGAGCAAACTTTCTCAGTGGAATCCACGTGAAAAAGGACGACGGCTCGACAAGTATGACATCCTCCGGTTGTTTGAGGCGCAATACACTCCGGTAAAAGTGGCGCAGTGCAGTCTGGTTAACTGTAATGCATTCTGGTAAAAAGTGAGGAATTCGAGAATTCGTACCCCCTTCTATATATTCTTCTTAAATCCTGATTATGTTGCTGCTTGCTCGCTACGCTTGCTCCACAGCAATGATTGTAACAAATTAATTAATCAAGTAAAAAGTAATTAACAAATTAATTGTGAGAATTTTGGGTAGCTATTACATCCTAACTGCAGCTTGCCCAAAGTGGAATTTGGATAATTGATTTTCTTTGCACCCTGTATAATAAAATGGTGGCTTGGAAGTTAAAATGTCCCCCCCGCTACAGTGTATCATACCACAATGGTGCACAGCAGACATATAATTTAACCTCAAATGTCTACAATAGCAAAGAGCACTCACCAAATTCATCTTCTAGTGCCATGACAATCTCAACTACATCCAAGCTGTCTAAGCCAAGGTCATTGATAAAGTGACTTTCAGCAGACAGCTAAGAAAAAAAGAGCAACAAACTTGAAAATCACTTTGATTTTAAGTCAAGCTTCAAGAAATCTTTGGTATACAGTGAAACCTGTATTAAGCGGACACCCTTGGAACGCTCACTACTGTCCGCTTAATACAGGGTGTCTGCTCTAAACAGGTTCTACTACAGTGTATACAGTCAAACCTGTATATAACGGTCACCCTTGGGAAATGGCCAGGTGACCGTTATATACAGGGTGACTGCTGAACACACGTTTCCTTTAAACTCCCCTGGAAGTCAATAAATAGCATTTTTATGTGCAAATAATCACTCAATTTACGTTTCATTGACAATAACGAGTAACAGTAATAGTAATAAACACCATAAAGAAGGCCCATAAAATGTCCATGGTGTACTTTTAGGGAGGTGCAGTAAAAGTCTACTAAAAGCTAATGAACAACGTTTCTTAGTGGAAAACCACTCAATTTACATTTATTGACAACAATTTGAAAGAGGTAAGTACAGTACAATGTTATAATCAGGTAACTATGACGAAAGTGAAAACAGTGTGGTTATGGTTGTGTTGTTACAGTTAGAGTAAGGAAAATTAACAAAACCGCATCAGCGCAAGAAAAGTCAATGAAACACCATCACCGCAACATGCATTTTTAGCGCCATGATTCGTTCATCTACACTTAAAATAATACTTTTATACCTCAACAATTTTCCACAAAATAAGCACATTGTTTCTGTCCTCGTTCCTCCATGTGCCTACCGAACACTGAGCTCCGGCTAGCAGTACGTATAAATGAAAACAGCTTTGGATTGGCAGCCGAAGCATATTGAAGATTGACTAGAAAGTGATGGTATGTATTTTTTTACAAATTATTTACCTCAATGGTACGTGTTTGTCATAAATTAGCATCGATTAATGAAGTTTACATGCTAAATTTGGGTCAAATTTAGGTTTGAGAAAGGTAAATAAAAAACCCCCAGCACCACAAACAATTTCATTTCACCAAACACCACAGTGTGAAAAACACAAACATCACACACCGTAGGGTTTGAGATCACCGCAACACCACAGTTGAGATTTTATTCACCGCGTCACCGAATTAAAAAAACATCCACACTGTAACACCGCAATTCCCCATGTCCCCCTCCTTTGATGTTATCTGCCACATGCATGTGTTGGAACGCAGGCGATGACATGTATTAGTAGACCCCCGCCTTGGTGGCTGCCATTTAACAAGGTGATGAATAAAGCTCGTCATTATTCATTAATTGTGATCCAATTTTGTGACCAATATAGAGGTAAAAGATAATGAAATTGTGGATTCAGGAAGTCTAAAGGGTGACCGCATCCGTAGTATACAGGTGACCGCTATATGCAGGTCAACTTAACAGTAAATTATAAGGGACAATTTTTGGAAGTTGTTCAGTGACCGTTAACACAGGATGACCGCTATATACTTAGCTCTTATTATATGGCAAAGAAGAAAACTTTAATTCGTTTAATGTAAATGGTTTGCTGACATTTTGCTAGTGAACGGCAATGAGCTTGACTTAAACCTGCCCAAAATTTGCTCATCCTCTTTACTTCTTTTTTGTCATCAAGCTTTTTGGCACTTCCATAAATGATTGAGAAGACAATAAAAGAAAATGGTGCACATTTTTGTATTTCAGTTTGCTACTTTTTCAATGCAAAATGAAACCGGTCTACAGATGCCGGTCTAGATGGGAAAATCTAGACCGCAGTCAATATCGATTTCAGCCAATCAAATTCGTGAATTTGGTAGTTCCCAATCCTTGTGAGACACAGCCATATGATAAAGGGCCGTTATATACAGGTTTCACTGTATTGTCCAATAAAAGTTAATTATTAATCCTTTTATAACACAGTGCAAGATTAAAGACTGCTCATAGTACAATGTCCAGTCAGTCAATGCATCGATCTGGAATAATCTACTTAGCTTTGAATGACATCACTAAACAATGTTAAAGGAGTCTGAGCTAAGCTTTTAGTAAAAAGCCCTTGAAGTGTCCACTTGCAGGGCTAAAAAAATCTGCTAGCCCGAATCCCAGGGCTAGTGTGAAAGGTTTCATTTGGCTAGTGAATAAAGTACTTTCCTAGCCCAGTGGGCTAGCAGGCCACTTAAAAGCCAAGTTGTTGAATTGACTGGCAAGATCTGCATTGAAATATTTAGAAAATATGTTTCTTATGAAATCAAGTAATGTTTAATAAACAAGCAGCAGTGTTCTATCGGGTTTAAAATCACCAGCTGAAGGCGAGTGATTTTAGACCCAATAAAACACGCAACTGCGAGTTTATTGAACGTCTTCAAAGACATTCCTAGAAAAGTGAGTCCCAATAGAGATGATAACAATGATGCTTTTGCAAACGTTGGAAATTAGCATATGAAAAAAATATCATGTAGGAAATTATTAAGCAAGAAAATCAAATCTCACATGTGTTTTGAACTTTCTTCTACTAACTGAACAGGACATGGCATCCTAGTCCAAAGCTTTTCGGAAGCCTAAAAATGCCAAGGAAGAGGGGCAATTAATTGAAAATGCTGCCGCAAAGTCAACATGGTCACTGTACAGCATTGTGTGTGACATTCAGCACTTTCAGGAAGAGACAAATGGTACTGATACCTCTCTGCTAATGGACAAGAATGAGTACAGGTAGTTGAATAAATTTTGTTTGCTTTCTCCTAGAGTGTTAGTAAGCATTTTGTCTGATGTTTGTGTATTACTTTGCAGGTTGAACTTATTTACACTGCTGAAATGAAGGATTTGACAGCAGATGGAGTTTCTTTATATAATGAATACTAATGAGGATGAAATTTTCATATAAAGAATACCAATGATGCAAAATAAAATCAGGCCCGCTCTCCCCAGGGATTGAAATCAAATGCTGCCCCCAGGCTTTTTCGTTAGACGGTGTTTTGCAGGGGTATAAAACACCTGCACATGATTGATTTTAGTGGACGTGACAGGTTGTCAGGCTCATGAATTATAAATGAGTTTTTGAATTAAATGAAAAGCCAGTGCTATTGTTATCTATTACCACCTATGCCACGAAGAAGTCAAAAGCAGGTAAAAAAGACGGCAAGTACATGCTTGAAAGAGAATATTTGCAAGGCATTTTATGTCTGACTGTGCCAGTACAATCATCTGCTGTATTTCCACCCATTGCATCTTCGCATCATGAGTATGAAACAGCAGCTGGAACCCAAACTGAAGTACAACCTTTGTCAAGTCATAAGCAATTTCAGTCAACCCCTGGCACAAGCCAGCCATTAGACTCTGCCAATGACCAGCTCGGTATTGTTTCCTCAGCAGTACTTAAGGGAGTAAGCATTCCCAAATTTGCTGGAAATAAGAAGCCTTATGAGACTTGGAAGGCAGCCTTTTACTCGTATGTTGACCAAGCCAGAGCTACACCTGAATACAAGTTGTTAAGACTGCATGAATGCCACCAAGGTGAAGCCCTGAAGGTTATTGAGAATCTTGGTCATTCTGAGGCAGTATATGAAGCTGCCAAGGCCAATGGAAGTATGGTGGGAAACGTAGAGTTCTCACACTACATCTCGAAGAGTTAGAAGCCTTCAAACAGATAAGAGAAGGGAGCGAGAAGGATCTCGAGAAGTTTGTTGAGCTACTGGATGCATTAGTTGTGAACTTAACAGATGCTAAACAACAGGCAGAACTTGGTAATGGATCACTCTACATCAGGCTCCAACGCAAGTTCAAGATGAACCTTCTTCCAAAATACAAGCAATGGATTTGTGATAGCAGAAAGAGTGAACATGTGAATGCATTAAGGGAGTTCATTGACCGGGAGTCAGAGTTCATGACAACAGCCTCTGAGACCATAGCAGGTGTTCTTAAAGATGGAACAAAGAGAGAGAGAACCTTTTTAACTGTGACAGATCATAGTTCCAAGAAAAAGCCCACAAGGAAGTGCAAATTGTGCAAAGAGCACCATGGTTTGTGGAAGAGGGAAAACTTCAAGATGACAACAGCGAATGATAGATGGAATGTGGCAACCGAGCATAAGCTGTGTTTCAGGTGTCTTAGTGATGGCCATCGTGGAGAGTCATGTTTCCAAAGCAAATCTTGTGGAATAAATGGGTGCCAGTCCCACCATTATCGGATGTTTCATGAGGACCCAGTACCAAGGGTGAACACAGAGAAACAAAGTAGAGTGAACCTTCTGAATGCATCAACAAGTGTCACAAGTGGCCCTGCTAGAGAAGGGGAGCCGCACAAGAAAACCCACAAGACCACTACTGGAGCAGAGCCTGCCTTCTCTACCAAATTTGTGGCATTGAGAACTGTCCCTGTGTACTTGACTAGTGGAAAAAGAAAAATCAAAGTAAATGCACTCTTGGATGACAGCAGCAGCAAACCTACTTGAACAGTGACATTGCAGCAGAACTTGGACTTGAAGGAAGTCCACATGAGCTAACAGTAACCGTTCTGAACGACAACCAGGAGAAGTTTGAAACAACAGAGGTGGAGTTTACAATTAGCAGTTTGAATGGAAAGGAGTCCAAACAAGCGTCAGCCTACACAACAGAGAGAGTCACAGGCAACATGGAAGTCGTCAACTGGAGAAGGTATCAGTCCAAGTGGAAACACTTGCAAGGCATCAAGTTTCCTTGTTAATTGGACTGGACCAAGCAGACTTGCTGTACTCGTTGAAAGATGTGAAAGGTCGACCTGGAGAACCCATTGCTAGACTGACTTGGACTTGGGGTGGACTTGTATCAGTAACCCAGATGGGAAGGCAGAGAGAATCCATGCCAACTTTACTTTCTTCCTGAGTGATTCAGATAAGCTAAGCAGCCTTGTTCATCAGTACTGGGACATTGAAGAACCTGCAAGTTCAAAAACTTACATTGTGAATCCAGATGTAATGTTCTCTTTCTTTGTTTGTCTCATATTTCCTATGTTATTTCCATTGCTGTAATTAATTGTTCCGCTCTTAATGTATTATGTTAGTTACCTTTATCCTAGAAACCACTGGCAACGACATGTGAAATTAAGTTAAGAGTTTGAGTTGTTTGCAATTGCATTAAACTTCTTTACGACCTAAATTATTGCCGGTGCGTTGGTTACAGTTTCTGATGTTAGTGGAATTACGTCAATGGAAAATTCATCGAACAGACAAGGGGACGCCGTAAGGAGTGAAAGAATGTTGTCCCTGAAGAGAAGTCGGGCTGGTCACCTTGGCCACCTAAACAGGTTATTAAACAGGTTAAGACGTTGAGTTATTAATGCAGAACGCTAAAAATTATCATGAGGCTTGTAAGAAGAAGAAAGATGTTGAAATCGCGTTTGCGAGATGTCTTCAAGCCTACGACAAATATCATCAATTTGCCAATGACCCTGAAGTTAAATCAGATGCACTCAATGCTTGTCACAGCATAATGACAGGTAAAAACGAATTCAAAGAACGTTTTGAAGAATGGTCGCAATCCGTTCAACGTACCACAGATGAAACTTCAGTAGTTCCTTGCCAAGAATATAGTGATAATGCCAAATCACAGATTGTCACATGATCAGTAGTCAGCTCAAGTAGCAGAAAGTTGAAGAGTTCCAAGACAAGTTCACACGCAAGTGATTGATCAATAAAGGCCAAAGCCAAGCTGCTTTGTCGTGAAGTTGAGTTAAAGAATCTGTTAAAGCGCCACAAGATGGAACGTCAAATGAAACATCCAATAGCCAAGATAAAAATTCAAGATTGACCTTCGATGGTAACCCGCTTAACTACTGGTTGTTCATAAACAACTTCAAGGTCAACATCGTTAAGAGGCTGGCTTACCTTATTCAACATTGTACTGGAAAGGTTAGGGAACCCATTAAAACCTGTGGCACAATTTCCGGACCAGAACAAGGCTACAGCAAAGCCCAAGAGATCTTGCACCATAGACTTGGACAGAAACACATCATTGTGCACACACACATCACAAAGATAGTGGAAGGTCCTCAGATCAAGAATACAGTCAAACCTCGATTATAAGGACTCGTCAGGACCTCAGTAAATAGTCCGGATAATCGACATGTTTATTAATGAAGTAGAAATGTAAACAAAAGGTATACAGCAAAGAAAACATCATTTTAATTGTGAAATCTACACACCCTGTATGTATTTACAAATAAAAACCTTCAGTTCAGGTATTTACAAAGGTCTAAAATGTTCAAGCATGTTTGTTTGCTTCAAAGACTTATAGCTTGATCAGGGACTTTCGTTTTAATCCTTCGTTTGTCTCAATGCTGTCAGTAAATTTTAGGATCTTGTCTTTGTTCTTCCGTATGTCAGAGATCTGCTGCTTGCTGATGCCAAATTCTTGAGCTAAATTTGTTCCCTTCTCTCCTTTATCCAAACGTGAAATAATTATCTGCTGATCTTTAATTGCTTTCGCTTCGTAGACACGTTTTTGATTTGAGTTTACAATCGATTGCTCGTGTGTTTACATAACCCACGCGGAAGGAACTAATCAAGCATGAAATTCCCTTGGTAACAAAACGATTGAGCCAATCAGATATCAGCTGAATGCATCAGAATATTTCTTTGTCTTGTCGCACTTGCAAATTTTGAAAAGCGCACAGGATAATATGCTGTTTCAACAGTCTTTTGAAAGGATTATTGGGCTTTTCATGAAAAAATTGGGACCAGAGAAAAAAGTCTGGATAATTGAATAGTCCGGATAATTGAGGTCCGGATAATTGAGGTTTGACTGTACTAACGTCATTGGTTTATCAGACCTGTCCATTCAAATGCAGAATTGTGCTCTGACTCTTGTTCAAATGGGCTATGAGGCAGATGTTAAAAAAAAAAGAAAAAAAAAAACAGCTCGGAAAATCTCGCAAAGGTGGTGAAGCTCCTCCCTGTTCATCTGCAGTCTAAATGGGCAGACAGAGCCGGCCCATTAACCCTAGCTGGAACAGAACCTACCTCCATGGATTTAGCTAGTTTTGTTGAAAGAAAGCTTTGTGGGCAAACACTACGTACAGATGAATAGCTGGATCAACACCAGACAAGGAACAGAGCTCTGAGCCACTGCCCAAAGTAAAGCCACCTTCCTCGAAAGGAAATACTTTGCAACGCAGTCTGAAGACGGTCCTCAAGTGAACGCAGCTCCTATCGTAATTTGTCCTTCGTCTTCTGGTCAACATAGACTGTGGAAATGTGAGCTCACAAAAGCAAAGTGCCCAGAAGAAAGAAAAAGCTTTGTTCAACAAGCAAGACTATTCAACAACTGTCTTAGATGCGGTCACATGCCCATGGATTGCAAAAGTAAAATAATGTGTCAAGTGAATGGATGTGGATGGAAACACCACACCATGTTGCACGTTAAGAAGAAGAGCAACAATGATAGCACCCCTCCTAAGCATCCTGCAGTCACCTCAGAAGAGACTGGAAAGAGTACCCATCAGTGGAGTCGGGGAGACTAGAACGAGCACTGTCAGCGGGGCTGGGGACACTAGTCGGTGTGGTGCTACAGACTCTGGCAAGAAGAATGATTGTTTAAGAATCATTCCAGTCATCATGAAAGGAAAAGGTCAGCACAACACAACTGTGGCAAATGTGCTACTGGATCCTGGTTTGGACATTACATTCTGTGATGCGAGTCTAATGAAGAAACTCCAAGTAGATGGCCATCCTAAGGAATTCTCACTAGTGATCGTAAATGGTGCATCCGACACTCGAAAGGGATTCAAGTTGTCTTTGTCTGTTTGAGGATTATAAATGGAAGAAGAAATTGTGTTAGATAGAGTCTGGACAGTGGATACGTTGTGTTTACCTCAAGGTAGTCCACCAACCAAGGAATATACTGCTAAGTGACCTCATCTGAAAGGAATAGACTTTCTGAGAATGCAATCTGATA
>Ga0099807_1256754_pt1 | contig 11931 bp, 8 predicted proteins | sample OrbTnscriptome_FD_81149 | JGI IMG/M metagenome (GOLD analysis project Ga0099807, IMG submission 81149) | Coral microbial communities from Puerto Morelos, Mexico - Orbicella T R A metatranscriptome (Eukaryote Community Metatranscriptome) | ecosystem: Host-associated > Invertebrates > Cnidaria >...
AACTTTTGATGATCTCAGCAAGGTGGGAGGGGATTCCATATGCTCGTAATATCTTCCAGAGGCTGTGTCGATGCACACTATCGAAGGCTTTGGCAAAATCTACAAAGTTCACATAGAGAGTTTGCTGCCACTTGGTACTCTGTTCAATAATATTTCTCAGCGTGAAAATATGATCGATACATCCCCTTCCTCTCCTGAAACCTGCCTGTTCCTCGCGGAGTTTAAGGTCCATAGCCAGTGACAGGCGCTTCATGATGACTTTCGCTAGGATCTTACTAGGAGTGGATAATAGCACAATGGCACGCCAGTTGCTGCATTCAGAGAGAGCTCCTTTCTTTGGTATCTTGATGATGATGCCCTCATTTCAGTCATCAGAGATTTTCCTTCTGTCCCATATGATGTTGAAAAGTGGCTGCAAGATGTTTGCGGTAGTCACGACAAGTGAACAAAATATGGAACAGTTTCCAGTTGTTACTGTTAGTAAAAGACTAAAACTAAAAAGTTGCAAAAGATGGTTAACCCTTTAAGTCCCGAGAGTAACCAACATCAATTCTCACCGTACAATATCAATACATAATCAAAAGAAAGGGTTATGAGAATAAATTAGATGATCACAAAGAGAAGTTCCTTAGTTCTCACGATACTAAACAAGAAAAGGTATGGAGACCAGTCAGGAGAATTTGTATGTGGATAATGGGGCTTAAACTATAAAGTTAACCAGGTGAGGCCCTATGTACCTCCTCTTCTCCAAAGTGTTTGAGCAGCGCTTCAATTTCAGTGTTGCTAAACTCTTCTGGATCCTTCTCAAAGTTGATAGTCTGCATTGCCATCGCAACAAAGAAGCTGTCCATGAGACTTTTCTTTGGAAATCTAAAAGGGAAAGTAGACAGATGATTAGACTTCTATTACAATGTTTCTTTAATTTTACTTTGTGTTTTGCATGCAATTAGAATATATCACAATCTAAGGAGTATTACCGTTTGTTTATTAACCGCGTGGCCATGGGCCGAGCGTGGTTCATGTTTTACCCGTGGTTTATTTTTATTTTTGTTTGTTGGTGACCAGACCCAAACTTCATCTTGGCAAAATTTTGAATCATGCAACCTGTGATGTTTATTTGCCAAAAGCTGTTGAAACAATACAAGGACAATGTTACAGATATTGTTTTCTTTATTTGTGTGTAAAATATATTTTCTTTTGGTTTTATTGAAGCGTTGGATTTGAAGGGAAATAATAAATACGCTTACAAAAGGTATTACATCAGCCATGGAATGTGTGACAAATGAGATCGTGTTTACTTTGCAAGTTTATTTTGCCAGAAGCGACGGTCATTGATTTATTTGCAATTTTTTGAGTATTTCTTGTGGTTTTAAGCAAATGAAGTAAATTCTTTGGCTGTTTAATCGCAGTGAGTTCATATATGGGAAGGAAAATTAAATATTTGCAAGCCAAGCAAAGAATGTGTGAGAATGTGCAAGGATTACGTCACTGGTAGGGAAATAACCACCGTACTAAAGAAAGCCTTGAATAACGTAATTCCTGAATTATGTGACTCGTGTGACTACTTTGCTAGCCCTTGACAGATTGAAAAACCAATTAAATTTAATCATGTTTTTTAATAGTGTTATTATTGTAGCGTTCGTATCATTCATGCCCATACATATCCCGAAGAAAGTCCCAGATTAAGAACATTACGTCGTCGGAGATTTCACAATGGCCACGAGTACGACTGATGGTGCAACAATACAGTTTGTGTTGATCAAGTGATGTGGTGTCTACAATAATCAATGAATCATCAAGGATTGCTTTGGAATGTGCACTGCAATGCGACTGTAGTGCTAAGAAAACAGTTAAAGTTTTAAAGTGTGGTTATAAGATCTGAAAGATCTTCTTGTGTTTGCAATGAGCTGATCAGGAAACTCATTCTTCAGAGCTGCAAACCCAGCAGAAGTTGCTTCTCCACGAACAATGTGGCCTTTAAACTCATGGTGGCCATTGACTGACCTTGTCATTGACTATCCTTCTCAAATCTTTCAGTGTGAGTGGGGAACCTCTGTTTTCCATTCCTGTATGCTTGAAGGTCATCTGAGCAGTGGTCAACAGATACCTGTGAAGTCAAAACACAAGAATAAATTAAAACACAAATTGACATTAATGTTTGGAGCATTATATTATTGATCACATGTGCAATGAACTATGCTATGTCTCTGCTGACCAGTTGATGATTTTATAGAAGAGAAAACTATTAACAGTCAGTTAATTATATATAATGTTTTTTCGAATTGAAAAATACATATAGAAATACAATATATACCTTTGCTTTGGCAACATCAAGATTCTCTGCTTGAAGCTGCATACACAGACATGAAACAATAGGCAGAACATCCATCAAGAGATAGGTGATGTATATAAACTGTGTTGAGGTCATTGCTTTCAACAGTCCCTTGGTCTTGGGGTCTTTAGAATCTTTCTTTTGATGAAAGTAGCTTATCAGCGGGTCTAATGTATGGTAAACAGCCTCCACAGCTTCATAACAGGACAGCCACTGAAGTGCATGGATTTCTTTATACTTTAGTACAGGGTGATTAAGAACTTCCTGCACTTTATGAAGCTCCTTCTCCCTTGTTGCTGAAGCTTTCATGCAATAAAACAAAGAGGTAAGCCACTCCTGGTACTTCTTTACGTGTGGTATATCATTTGCTGCTTGGCTTGTGCAGAGGGCCAACCTGTGTGCCATGCAGTGAATATGTACCATGTGGGCCTTTTGCTTCTTCGACCTTCCTTTAACGCCTTTGTTTTCTCTGGTCATGACGGTCGCTCCATCTGACCCAAATCCAATCATCTTTGAGGGAGGTATTTTGCTCTTCAGGGCTTTGTTTAAAATTTCTTGGGCTAGGCCTCCTGTGCCATCTTCGTACTTCACATCCCTTAAGTAGATCATTTCGGCCACAGAAGTTTTGGGGTCAATAATTCTTGCATGCACTGTCATCCGTTTCTTGTTGGCAGATGGCTTTTTGTCCAAAGTGTGTCAATCAAATTGCAATTTGATGAGAAACACAAATAAGCTCAGACATACTTGCAGAACTTTCGTCTGGGAAAAAAAACCTGTGTCCACCCTGCGCCATGGATTCTGAATGCACGGTCCTTATGATACTTGCTATTCTTCTTGTAATCATTGCTATCTGGAAATTTCAGAGGTTCAGATTTATTGCCCTGAACATGTATATTCTCTGTAAGAGAAGGCAGTATGACTTAATCATTGCTCTCCTCACGAGAAGAATTAGAAGACTAAGACATACTTCTGTGCGGTGATGAAGAGTGGCGTGGGTATATCCCAGACCACAGGGTTGGTTTGAAGAGATGTACCAGAATCCAGTCTTCTCCGCCTTGTGGAAAAATGACTTCTGTGTCACAAAGGAGACAGTTGATTACATTTGCCAGCTGGTTGGACCAGACCTTTCAAGGCAAAATACTCGCTTCCGAAGGGCTGTTGCTTTGAACAAGTGTGTGGCAATTGCGTTATGGAGACTGGGAACCGGCAATTCATATAGAACGACAGGAATAACATTCAGACAAGGAAAAGTTACTGTAATAAAGATATGTGAAAACTTTATGGAAGCCTTAATACACCGCAAAGATGATTTTATCCGGTTCCCAGATGATCCACTTGATGTTGCACTGGCTATGAGGAGGGGTGAAAGTTTAGCTGGATTTCCAGATGTTGTTGGAGCAATAGATGGTTCACATATCACCATAAAAACACCTCAGGTTAATCATGAAGATTATTTCAACAGAAAACAAAACTATTCAATTAATTTGCAAGGAGTAGTCAATGCTACTGGTAAATTTATAGATGTCAGCACAGGATGGCTTGGTAGTATTCATGATACCAGAGCATTGCGACTTAGTACACTGTACCAAAGAGCTGAAAACAACCTTATTTTGACTGAGCCAGTGAAATGCATTAATGGAGTAATGGTGTGCTCCCTTCTGATCGGTGATTCTGCTTACTCCTTACTACCCTGGCTGGTTAGTCCTTATCCCCATTCCTGTAACCTTAATCGAAATCAAGCCAAATTTAATAAGATTTTGAGCAAAAGCGGGGTAATAGTAGAAAGGGCATTTGGAAAACTGAAGTGTCATTGGAGGTGCCTATTGAAGCCACTTGAAGAAAAGACACCAAAAGTTCCACATACTATCCTGACGTGTTGTAGTTTGCACAACATTTGTGTTTTAAGGGGCGATGAGTTCGAAGATGACGATAGTTCCGATGATGAAGATGATGAAGATGACGATGATGACAGCGATCAGATTGTGTTTGGGCAGGGATGAATTGTACGGCAAGCTCTTACTGCATTTCTCGCTGAATAAACTCATTTTGATAGTGGGATCCTACATCTGATTGGATAAATTCACACACTTAAAAAATTAAATCCACTATTCAAGTACGAACAAGGGGAATCAGCAACTCTAGCTTCAAGGTAGCCTGTTTCTAAAATATAGATTGTCATTTTATTAAACGGACAAATCTAAAATTAGAGATTACAACTATTCATGTACATTTCTATTACAACACATTTTGTCATGTTTTTTTCTGCTAGTAAAAAACAATAAATTGCACACCATTAATCATTAAATTCCAAATAACAGCTAGAAATGTAACAAAAATTGTTTACTTTGACAAATTCTTGCTTAACTTTGTTTATAACATGTATATTCTTGAAAAAGTACTGTAATTATATGGTCATACTTTAGAGTATTAGTTTCCATTCCTGCCTATCTAGTGAGTCTGAAAAAACTGAATTGGGAAACTTCATTCTCAAATTATTCAAACATTCTGTCACAAAACTGTAACTGCAACTGTAACGGTAAAAAATAACAGTAATGAAACGAAAAAGAACCTTGTAAACAAGGATGAAAAAAGGTTGAACTTTTACTTTTTTACGATTGCGCCTAATTCCTGTATTGCACCAAGCACAAGCTCTTGGGTGTGGTTGTCAGACTCCCTAAGATATTGGAGAAGCTCTCTCTTTTTCTCTTCTGCTCTCTTTGCAGCTTCTGTTTGTGCCTTGATTAGCTCCTTCAGCATGTCTTCTTCCTCTCTTTGATCCTTGGCACGCTCGTCTTTTCTTCGTTTTCTTTGAATCTGGCTTTTTCTTGTCTTTGAAAAATAGCTGTTTTGCTTGTTCTAGTTCCTCTTCATCTGTTGAGGCATCATTATTGTCATCTGCAGGTTGAGAGTGTTTTCCCGGCTGCCCAACTTGTTCTTTCCCTCTTCATCTACTTCAGATGTACCTGCCTCTATGACGTATTTGGGATTTACTGAGTCCCTTGTCCCCCAAATTTCATCGAGAGCATCGAATTCTGGGAGTGATTTAATGCCCCCTAGTCCCTCTATTGCTGGCATTATCTCAACTGCAAGAGGAGCTTTCTTTTGAAGGTGAAGTCCAAATGTCTCTCCGAACAAATGTAGGTACTTCAAATACTCCACGAAACTGCCGACACTGCTCGTCATCCGGAATGCACCTGTTGATGTGTCCACGGTAAACAACGTGTCCTTTCTGTAGTTAAAAGCAAACAATCATTGCGGGATACAGGAAAAAGGGAATAGCAAATTTAAAACACACTTTGTATTCCTAGAGAAACTTATCAGTTAGGTATTAATAATTATTACTTATGTTGGGTCTAAGTGAGGTTAATTTATAAGCACTGTAGGTGATGATGGCAAGGTTGTATCCAGCAAGGGTATGCAAAATGCATTTCTAGAAGTCAGTTAAGTTAAAGTTAAAGTCTATTCTGAATCCCATAGATTAAAGGAGCCAGTTGCAGTGTAGGAGTTTCTCCTAGGAGCACTGCTCCCCCCTGGATGGGATGCTAGTGCATCGCAGTAACCCCCAAAGCACTTGTTACATTTCTCTAACAGTTCGCCAGTACCCATTTGTTCACCTGGGTGGAGAGAGGCACTGTCAGAGTTACATGTTGTGCACAAGAACACAACAGCTGGTCATACTACAATGACCCAGTCCAGGGTGCCAACCTGGAACTCTTGACCCAGAGTTCAATGTGCTAACCAATAGGGGGAAATTAACGTTGAAATGAAATTAGCTCAACCTTCAAAATTCATGTAGCAACAATAAATATTGTTTAGTTCTGTTAAATATGATACTGAATAACTAACCTGCTTTGAATTCATCCCACTTTGTATTTTGCCATGCTTTCCTTTCAATCCCTTTTCCCTCTGGATTAGATCGCAGTTGTTTACACAAGGCTTTGTTGTCCTCTCTGTTTGTACTCTTTGGACAGCCTGGCTTTCTCTTAGCATTTTGTGGCTTTGTTGGTGAAGTGTTCATTGAAGAAGCTCCTTGAGTTGTTTCATCAGCTGACTGCCCCTTTTGTTGTTTATTTGCCAAAAGAGATTGATTAACATTGTTCACTTCAAGTTCGAACACTTTAACTGAAAAAGCAAATACTATCCCTTCATCAAGTTTGACATATATTACATTGACATTAAACATACTGTTGCACCCCAAATATCATAAAAACTTTGACCTGGTGTGACTGTTAAGATGGCAGTTTTTAGTTGTGGTGTGACTATTACAGGTCATTACATAACCTTACTAAGATGAGAGAGGGTTTCCAATCACTTCCCTTGTTTCGCTGAAGCCATGATTTCACTTGTGTTGTGTACAGGCAGTGAACAAGTGTTGTAGTGTGACCTCAACTTAGCGTTCACTTCTCTTCGACACTGAAATGTTATTGAATTTCACTGACCTGTAATGAATAATTGAAGACATTTTTTGATATCATAGTGCCAAATTGTATTCATTCATAGTATTCAATGATTTTCTGAGAAATCAGTTTAACCTGTACAGTAATTAATGACATTCTGAGGATGAATAAAGTCAAGAAAGTCCCACTTGGAGATATTTTCATGTACGCTCATACGTGTAGCATTGAACAATCAGAGCATGACTTACCTATCATCTCCCTTTGATGACTACCGGTAATAATCTGTGGTAAATCAGTCTCCCACTGTTCTTGCCTGTCAATTTGCAAAATTGTCCTTTAGGCCACCCAGGTAATTTTGGCCGAAAGTCTTTGGAAGACAGCTGAATTTTGAACTTGATGATGTTCAGGATTGCACATTTCTCCTTAATGCCAAATCCCTTCTGCAAGTGGCTTAAAACAGAAGTAAAATCTTTATCTGAAACCGTCCTCATACCGGGTTCAAAACACCATCTTTCTGTGGGCTTTTCATTCCCATTCTGATAAATTGCACCAGCAACCTGTACAATTACTGTTGTGTCTGATACATCCGCACTTAACTTGCAGTAACCGCAAGGTGATCCATCAGTTCCTCTTGTCTGGTAATGCTACTTGTTTTGAATGTTTTACAACCAGAGGTCATGGTATTTTTTTGCCATGTTTTAGGCAAATCTTACAAAACATGGCATCTCTTTAAAACACCAGCCATGGCCACAAGGTTAACCACTTTGACTGGAATTTCTTGTCTTTGTTAAGGTTACTGGCAGGCCTGGAAAGTGTGGAACTCGTTTTGCAAGATGGATCTTGTCCTTCAATCTTGACAATTGCATCTTTGTTTTTGTTTGCAATCAATCTCAGCCAACTTGGCGTTCGATATTGTGTTAAAAAAAGTCGAAAGTTTTCTTTGGCGCTGAGTACTATCTAACTTCGGTAGTTTCTTTGGAGGCATTATCTCAATTTAAAATGCAAAAGAAATGAATTCATTTCAGCCAGAGGTGAAACAGTTAACTCAAAACATGTCATGTCTTGGGAGAACCTCATTTGCGAGCTGAGTGTGAATAGAGGTCTGGGGAAGAAATTAAATGAACACGAAAAATCGCCGATTGAAGAAGCAAATACACAAATCAATATTTCATGATTTGTTGTAACACAAAATGAATATGGAGATTGAACTGCCTATCACCTATTATGTGACTAGGGTGCATGTTGGGCTCGGTAAGTAGTTTTATAATGCAACATTTTTAAAATTTATGCACCATGCGCATAGCCTTGCCAATCCCTGATGTGTTAACGGGCTTGTATTTTTCCTAAATGTTGCGTGGGTAAATAAAGGATTGTATGGTATAAGATTGTATTGACCTTGTGGAACTAGGGGTTGATGGGATCCAAGCTCCAACACCTGGCCACAGAGCTCCTCTATGAGTGTACACATAAATGGTATGCAAGCAAGTTTTCTTGTGGTCGAAGTGTTTTTGATGTAAAGGACATATGCACAGTATGCAATTCTGTCAAGTATGGCAAAAAAACACCTTCCAGAACTTGTGAAAAGCTCTCTCAGCAGCCACATGATCCACCATCTGAACAAGCAAATCCACACCACCCATATGTTTATTAACCAGGCAGTGAGGCCTGGGTTTAAATTTCGGCTCCGGTTTTCTCTTTTCCTCGTTCAGTCACAAATCGCCATCTGGTCTCTAAAGCGCATGCGTCACCTGTGCATGGGTACAGCCCATGGAATTTACTGAAGTTGTCGTCATGAAAAGTTAGCACAGTTTCATGATTTCTAGGGTGATAAAATCACATACAAACAAACATACCGTTCGCGGTAGACCAACACTAAAAGACATTAAGCGTTTTCAGAACTGGTTGATCTGCAAGCCTTGTGAGTCTTATGAGAGATCAATTTACGAGCAAACATTTTGAGTGAATTTATCAAGAATCATGTTATACTAAAGGAGCTATCAACTGGGGCTATCAACTCTTCAACTTGATAAAAAGCATCTTCAGAAGCGTCATCGTATTTTTAGACGTGATCGTGAACCAAGTAGAATCCCAGCACGAACTCAAGAATGTCTGAGCAACAAGAGTAGAAAGGTTAGAGGATTTGTTTACGAATGTATCTGTTCAAATACACCTAAGTAAAACATTCTGGGAAACTTCGTAAAGTATAATAAAGTTGAAGTCTCGAACTAAACGATATTTCTAGTCATTTCTTGTAACATAGTTAGGTGTCTTTACAAGAATGAAACCCATGTAGCGAATTATTGTACATTTAAGCTGAGAGAAATTAATATATGTTGACCCCAGCAAAACAATTCTTGGCTTGCACTGTCAGGCAATCCTGATGCAATAAAAAATTATTCCAAAACCATTTAGAGGATAAAGTCAAGAAATTGCGATGTTATAGGAGATTAACAAAGATGACACTTCTCCAATTTTTAAGTCTGTGCATTTTCCCAAAGCTCAGATATTCATCTAAATATTTTGCACAAATTAACAGAGCCCAGTATGGAGCCGCCATGTTGGTGTACCTCCGCAGTACACAAACATTGTGGCCGGAAAATAGTGTAGACATCTGGAACTTAATTTGGCTATCTAGGCGACTGATTATCTGTGTTGAGCAAACAAGCATTTACATAAGCACGTTTCCTAATGCTTTGACTTCTGAATGGGCCAAAAATCATGAGATAAGTATATGATTTTCGACAAATGTGTTTGGAGCTCAATGTCATGCTCTGAAATTCAAAATGTCTCGTTGTTTGGGAAACGCAGAAAAAACGACAACAAAGGCTAAGGAAAATAGACTGAAATGTTTATAAGTTGTCAAAGACCTTGACTCATTTCAAGACCTAAAGACCTGTAAACTAGTATCAAGCTATTAATCGATTCTAAGAAATGCAATCGAAGACAGAATAGCTTGAGCACATTGATTTGATTGAATTTTGTATGACTTCAAATGCAGAACATTTAGCTCAATTGCAATATAGCTAGTGCTTCTCAATATAACGACTTCCAGGGTACACACGGCAAGCGTCTAGTTGTACATAAACAGAGTGGGAAGTTGCTTGGCCATGCCATCCCGCCTTTGATGATCCACCATCCCTGCTGAGATCCCAGTGGTTAACATTAAACATGGATTCTTCTGAGATCTTTTTCTCTTCATAAAAGGGCAAGAATTGGCTCTTTCCTGAAATACTTGCATCCCTATTCTTTTGGCTTTGCTGCCTTTAACATTTGAGGATCTCCCTTTTTGTTTGAATGAAGTGTCCCAGTAAGTAGAGTCTTCCTGGAGTGGAGATACTGTGTAAAGGTGGGGCTGGTATAAAAATTGTCAACAAAGAGACGATAGCCTTTGTTGAGCAACCCTGCTTCAGTCATCAGTTCCTTCACCACGTCATAAGAGTGCCCAAATTCAGAAGATAATTGTGAATGGTTCTTCCCACAATATACCATCGTGTGGGACACTCTCTTGGAACCGAAAAAGTAATGCGAACTTTACTATTAAGATTAAAGAAATATATGAATCCAATTTGATATATTTATGGTTAACTGTTTGTGTGAATAAAATGATTTATTAATAAGTGGGTTAAATTTCTTGTAATAAAATTTCTTGTAACATAACAGCTACATTAACATTAACTACCAACAGAATTATTGGTACAAGTAATTGTTAACAATTTAGGGGTAAACATGCTTGTAATTTCAAATCAGCCAAGTGTGTCATTCGATTATTTTCTGAACGGTAGTCCAGAGTGTAATGAACATTACTAATCAATTAAACTCATTGCCAATAGATGAGCTTGGGGATGGTGCCTGTTAGAGTGGGTGATGGTTCCAGGTTGAGCAACAAGCCTTGAGCGGGGCACGCAGGTATCCATGGCAACTCTGCAAGTGGCAACCACCCAAAGACTTGCCCCAAGGGTGCTTGGAAGGGCGAAGGGGGCTGTGAACAGAAGTGATGTGGGACCTGTGCCACCACCCAGAAATTAACCAAGTACCTTCCTCCGGCTCACCGCAAGACACACAGAACAATGCTTACCAAAGTATGGCAATGCTGATCATGAAATGAGACTCGAGAGTCTGCTAACGATAGAATGCTTCAAGGAAGCACCAAACCAAGGTCTACAGCTGCTCTTTAGGCTGCAAGACATGATTAAGCATCCACTTGCTGCATGTACTGAGCCAGGAAATTGCACGGGACTTTCCGGTTGATTGGAAGAGCCTTTGCTTGGCTCCTGGCACAAGCAAGCCGTGAACAAGCCAGACAATCCAAGGAAGACAAATCAGCATGAGTCCAGGACAATTATTGGGCCAAGATGCACAGTCCGAGCTGCAAAAAGAACCACCGGCAAGCCTCCACAGAGTGCGCTGACCAACAACTTGTTTGCCTCTTGTCCGAAACTCAGTTAGAGTGCTTCCTGTACGTACCAGGATCATGAGCTATAGGAACCGGTGAGAAGATGAGGAGAGAGTGAAGCCAAAGTCTCAGATGGAGTGTGAATATACAACTGGTAGGCGGTACAAGGCCTGAATAAGGTGATCTGGGATGCCACTACGAGCTACCACGGTGGCCGCACCAATGCAAATACTGTGGCTGGAAAAATTGCCCGGAACTCCCACCCCAACCAGGATTTCTCTGATCCAAGTGGTGAGGATAGTGCAGGATAGAGGCCAACCATCCTGACAAAGAAAAAGAGGGCCACCAGAGTTTCCCCTCACTGCCAAGTATGCCAAAGCAGCTTGAAGGGCACAAAGAGGGAAGCGTCCCCTGCCAATGTAGACAAAGCACCCTTTCCAAAAGGAGTCAGTCTTCGAGGCTTTAATCCTCACTCTCAAGCAGAAAGGATTGGCATCAGAGTCTACCAAAATGTCACGGATGCTCAGGTGGAGTGCTGGGGAGAAACTTGCCAAATTAGGAACAGTAAATTCCGCAGATCTCAGAAAACCAAAGTAGGCCAAGTTGCACACAGCCCAAAACATGCAGTGGTCAAATATCAATAAATCTAAAGCCCTAAAGATGATCATCAAAATGTCATTTGTAATTGGCAGACGCTGGGCTTCAGGGAACCTTGGATCCATTTGATTCCTTGAATGACCCGCTCTAAACAGAGACAGTTGACCAGAGGGTCTGGGAAGCCCTCTTGGATATGTAATGAACGGACTGCT